>Ga0209780_1002857_pt1 | contig 12556 bp, 8 predicted proteins | sample WorMetexBAHAMAS2_FD_187384 | JGI IMG/M metagenome (GOLD analysis project Ga0209780, IMG submission 187384) | Marine gutless worms symbiont microbial communities from Max Planck institute for Marine Microbiology, Germany - Inanidrilus exumae... | ecosystem: Host-associated > Annelida > Digestive... | reverse complement strand
GTTGCGGGGGTAGGTTTTCACCGGCGTTTGTCTGTCTGTCTCATGGCAAATCATAATAATATATATTTATCTTTATTCACCATAAATTGTAGCACAGAAAAAAGAAAGCGACATGCAGCTTAACTAAATCACAAATAGATAACAACAACCGTAATGTATATCGACAATGACTGAAGACTGAGAGACAGGAGTACAATACAATAATATTCATAAATGGCTAATCATCTGACAAAATATATTTGAATGATTCCTGTATTTTATATCAAATTTTTTAGCACGCCTGTCATGAAGTACACTAGGTAATTCGAAACAAAAGTACGGCCAGTACGACTGACAACATTTAACAAGGTCGATATTACCAGTTTTGAACAGTTTCATTTAAAAAAATCTGTTTACGACAAAATCCAAAATCTGCTGCCAACATCAATTTTAAGAATTCAATTATAATGAAACATCAGGCTCAACTATCCATGAGAGACCCGCGCGACACCCCCAACGGGGGCGCCAATTAGAGCTTGGGTAGGTTATCTCGCTATAAACCAGAAACGACGTTACTATGAAAGGATAATAGGAACTCGCATGTGCTCTGTCGAATGGTGCTATTTCCAGTGACCCTGAGTGACCGTAACTACCCCAAACCACCCCATTTTCCACATTTTGTATCTCTTTTCATATCTTCGAAGTGGGCGGATACAGAGACTTCAAATTTGGTAGGCAGGTTTATCGTAGCAAGTGCTAGCCCACGAATGACAAATCATTCTTGAAAGCGGCGTGGGCGGGGTCACTGTCACATGACCTATTTTTAGTTTCGATGCCCGCAATCATATCTCCGGAACGGCTAAAGCGAGAGTCGCCAAATTTTGTATGCAGGTGGAATATATCAAGTGCTAGCGTGTGCGAATGATTAGCCTAGGGTTGCAGTTGAACGGCCGTGGATGGAAACGGCGAGCGACCTTTAGATCGCTGGTCCGATGCTCTGTCTCTGTTCACCGTGCAGTATAAATTGATACCGGCCAAGGATGGCGACGCCCTGAGGCTGGGAAGGTAACTGTGGGCACGGCAGAAAGTAATGGCAGCCTACATCCGCCACGTGGTGGCGGCGTGGCGCAATGTTAGCGTCGTTGGTCTAGATCAACGAGGTTAACGTACGCTGAGCCCGGTTAGTACTGGGACGGGTGACCGTATCCGGGTTCGACTCCCGGAGGCGGCACTTTATTTCGGTATGTAACCAACCACCCAGGTCGACTCAGCCTTCTACCCTCCGTGGGACGGTAAAATGAGTACCAGCCACAGGGCGGTGATACTCTGCGGCTGGGGAGTAAAGGCAGACATGGTGTAATTTGCAGGTATAAAACTGTGTGATCCATGTCTGAGCGCATAGTTAGGACGATGCGCAATACAAATCGACGTATAATTTATTTTACAGTATGACTAGCGTCACTTGCGAGTTGTCTGCCTATACAGGAGATCAGCATCGGCCCCTCCGTTCCTTGAGGGACTACGGACGTGCCTGCTCATTTTGTACAAGATCAGCTGATCAATAATGTGACATAGTATTGAGCCGTGGCGCTAAATCTGCCCACAGTCACGAAAATAGCGGCCGTTATCGGTGAAACTTCGCGGCTTCGGCGCGTAATCTATTAGTTCCGGCACCCGTCGACCGGACGAAAACGTGTCGCTTATTCGCCAGCTATCGCCGGCCGCCGTCACTGTTCCGGCCCTCCATCGCATCCTGTTACACCAGTATCTGCAGCTCCCCGGTCCCGTCGCCTGGCTACGTGCCGCCGGCTGTAGCTGTAGAGATGGGCAGTTTACAACATTCGCGGTGTAGCTCGTTTTATACCGTCGCGCAACCCGACGGTATCGGCGAATGTATTATGTTTTCGGGCTGTCCGTCCGCCGCGTTAGTTGGTTCGTTCGTCCGAACAGATCTTGTCACCACGATATCTCGTGAACGGCTTGGGCAATTTCGATCAAACTTCTAGAGAATTACCAGTAGCCACAACTGATGACCTGATTAGATTTTGAAGGTCAGAGGTCAAGGTCACAGCAGGCCGTCGAGGTGGCGAAAAAATCCACGTCGACGCTGTGGCGTCGAAGTCCAACTCCTAGTCAACAATATACATCTTAATTCATCATAGTGGTAGAAATATAAACAACAAAGACAGAAAATACAAAAACATAGAGAAAAAACACTTAGTTAAACTTAACTAAACACAAAACACAAAACAACTCGGCATGTATTAATAAATTACTTTCTCATAGCAAGTGGTCAAAGAATTTTGACGGAAGTCTACATCGCCGGGGACGGATTTTCACGAGGGACAGTGTAATGTGAAATAATCTGAAGCTTTGGAGCCGGCTGCCGCAGTCGCGCCGATGCCGTTATTGAGTTTTTGCTGCGTACAACGCATTACTGACCCACAGTGCTTTTCAGTAGACCGGCAGCCCCTAAAAATTGCCCCTTCCCGTGGGGGATCTCGACCCCATCTAACACATGGTTCACTGGGCCCGCCCGAGTCAGCCCCCAAACGGCATCTCGACCGGTTCAGCCGTTTTTGTAGGGATCTTGACGTGACCAACAGACACACACAGAGACCACGCTACTCCGTCTGTAGCAATAGACCGCATCTATTTGGCCCAGTACTAGTCTTGCTACAACATTGCTCGAAAATAAATCACAACGGTTACAAAGATCACTGCGATACAGTATCGGTAGCGTAGTGGTATAATTGATAGCGAAACCTAATTCCGATTTTACCGACCACATTAGTGATCCAGGTAGTGCAGTCGGTCTGTGTGTGTGTCTGTCTGTCTCTATTTCAGGACAGTTAAGTTTCGACTTAATGACGTTTGAGCTAGTAAAGTAAACGTCGATTTGTATAGCGCATCGTCGTAAACCACATCTAATGCGCTCAGGAATGGCACGCCGTGATCACACAGTTTTACCTGTCACCCACACGTTTATCCGCGAATGGAATGAACCATCCTGCTTTACTCCGTAAGCATTCACCGGAGGTAGCGCACATCCGATTACAGCTTACTACTCATTTATCGACCTCGAAAGGATAAAAGGCTGAGTTGGTCTAGTTGGCTGTCCTTGTAGCGGACGGTTTACCCACATAAGTGGTCACCCATCAGCTGCAGGTCGAGCAGGATAGAGAAAGTTCGTCGGTCACAGACCGACATTCTACCACTATGCCACGCAACCAACCAGCTAGATATTTAGTGTGCTGGTTGATGTCGACACTTTCCAGGTCAAGTCGGCATGTCAAGGTCACAGGTCAAAGTTCATGGTCACGTGATCAAAACCTCTGCTGGGTAATGGATCTTGTTGCTGGGATGGCTGACCGTGGCTGAAATGCAGACTTGAATTGGAAACTGAATATAAGTAAAATCTGGGCAAAAAATTACACAACCCATAGGATAAGCCGGATCGCTACCATGCTGGCTAACGTGGTCGGTGCGACCTCGAGTGAGGGTATTCTATAGTATTTTATATCGACGCGAATATTGAATATTATCGAATTGTTTTCCAGCAAAACCGCCCAGCCTCGTCTGTCTGTCTGTCTGGCTAGCCGGCGGCGACCAGTGACACTGATTGCTCACTGCCCAGCTGGTAATTGCTTCAGCGCCGCCGATACGCCGACGGCATTAAATTAAACGCGTATTTCGACCGGGCTCGCTCGCTCGGACGCGCTAAACTGCCGCCGCGCCGGCTAAACTGTGGCATATGGTGCTTACGTGTGTGCGGTAGCGGCTGTGCCGATGAAATGTCACCATCACGAGCCGTCACCACCGCCCTATATTCGCCATATTTACTTCCTCCCCGGAGTATTGCGATCCGCATGTCTGTATGTCTAGTCTGTCTGTTTAACCGCATAATCTAAAAAACCACATATCCAATTTCACAAAATTTTGACCGCGAGACGCTATGCTAGCGCGATGTATGCTGCTTTTATGTGTCCAGCCGTCCGTCCGTCCGTCCTGTCTGTCCGTCTGTCACAAGTCTACCAAAGCGGCTAAACACGGGATTGCGCAAACAACGTCGTACGATAGCCTAGGACTCTAGTTTTCTGACCCCCAACAGTCGTTGATGGGCGACGCCCCGTTTCCCCTGAAATTTGTGCTCAAAGTGACCCACCCCCTTTCGAACACAACGATTTCGACCAATATCCGCTGATAGTGCCTCAACCGTGAGAGCTAGCGAAAAATGTTCAATCAGCATGAATAGGAAGTCGATCACGCGCTTTCCAACGAGCCATTGTTGAACCGTGTACGTTACTCCTAAGTCCCCATAAAGTTGGGACAAAACGCGATTATGCTGTTTTTGCCAATAAAATCAATCTTCTGTGGAAAGACGTCTGCTGCAGTTTCATTGTGTGAAAAATTACAGAGGCAGAATTATAGCTACATCATTCATCTATCTAACGGTCCATAGATGGATTGCGGGCGACGTCCCATGTACCTAAAATTTTGCTCTTAAAGTGACCCATCTCTTCAGAAAACGTCAATTTTGACAGATTTCGCTTAATAGTGCTGCAGCCATGAGAGTTAGCGAAAAAAGTTCAATTATCACTAATAGTAAATCGACAATGTGCTTTTCATCGAGCCATAGATGAACCCTGTGCGTTACCCCTAAGTCCCCCAAAGGGTGGCTCAAAACGAGAATTTTTACATTTGGCGTTGCCTTTCATATCTTCGTTGCAGGTAATCGTAGACACTTCAAATTTGGTATGTGGCCGGTTGAACATAGCAAGTCCCAGCCTATGGACGGCAAACTGTCGTTGAAAGGGGCTTGGTAACTTTCACGTGACCAATTTAACTTTTGGAAAATAAGCGATATCTCTAAAACTGTACAGGATAGCCTGATAGTTTCTATTAAATTCGAATAGGAAGTCGTATGCGCTCTATCGAATGGTTATGTTGGCGATGACCTTGGATGACCCATAACCACCTTAAACCACCTCAATTTCTACATTTTGCGTTGCTTTATGCATCTTCGTAATTGGTGATCGCAAAGATTTCAAATTTGATGTACAAATCGACGTATACAGGTTCAATATGCAAGTTACAGCCTACGGACGACAAACCGTTCCGATAGGGGCGTGGTAAGGTCATGTGACCCATTAAAAATTTTGAGGGCTCCAATCATATCACTGGAATGGCTGAACCTAAAGTCGTCAAATTTTGTACTCAGGTAGGCTATATCAATTCTACCAACATGATGATGATGATGATGATGAGTAGATTTATAAAGCGCGTCATAAATAGTCCTCAGACGCGCTCCCTCGGTAAACCAAACAGGTGAGCCTTCAGATGTCCAGCAAACGTCAAGGGGAGAGAGTTGCAGTTCGCAGGGTGTCAGGTAGACTGTTCCAGGTAACTGGACCTGCGACCGCGAAACTCCTCATCCCCAGCGTAGTCCTTGTCCTGGTTACAAAGAGTAGTCCGGTGCCGGCAGACCGCAGGTGTCGCTCGCCCGCAATAGTGGAGATCGCCAGACAGTCGTCCGCCAAGTATGTCGGCGCCCATCCGTGTAGGCACTTGTAGACTATCATCGCCAGCTTGCACTTGATTCTCTGACGGACTGGAAGCCAGTGAAGGTCACGGAGCACCGGCGTGATGTGGTCGAACTTTCTTGTTGCCGTCACCACCCGAGCAGCTGCGTTCTGGACCGCTTGAAGCTTCTTGAGCAGACTGCCACCAGCACCGTACAGCAGGCTGTTACAGTAATCCAGGCGGCTGCTGACGAAGGCGTGTACATGACCACATATCACCCACAAAAGGGGCGTGGTTATGATCACGTGACTGTTTTAAAATTCTTGCCGTCTGCCGTGATGCAGCGCGTCGCGCGGGTTCGTCAGCGACAGCTGAGATACTTGTATTTAAATAACGTGACGTCTTCACAAGTTAACTATCAAAGTACAACATCATACCCTGTACAACGTGGAGGTCGTATCGAGACCATAGACTACTGTAACGTCACTTCACCCTATCCATAAACGGTGAGTGACAGACGTCCTTTGCGAGAGAAACGTTAGTCAGAAATTGAATTGAATTGAATTAAATTAAATTGAAGTGGCCGATGTAAAGTAAAGCATAAAGTAAAGTATATGTCGATTTGTACAGCGCATCGTCGTAACTACCTCTAATGCGCTCAGACATAGATCGCACAGTTTTACCTGCAAATTACACCATGTCTGCCTTTACTCCCCAGCCGCAGAGCATCACCGCCCTTTGACTGGTACTCATTTTACCGTTCCACGGAGGGTAGAAGGCTGAGTCGACCTGTGTGGTTGGTTACATACCGAAATAAAGTGCCGCCCCGGGAGTCGAACCCGGACGGTCACCCATCCCAGTACTAACCGGGCTCGGCGTAGGTTAACCTCGTTGATCGAGACCAACGACGCTACCACAGTACCCACTACGCCACGCCGCTCGTCGGTAAAAAACGAAAGATCGTCTGATTGATACACGATGTCTGCCCGACGGCCGCGTGCACGCCTGCCGACTGACTTGCAACGCTGGGTGTTAGCCAGTTGCGCGTCACCGTCATCGATCGATCCGTGCATTCGGTCAATACTTTCCATTGCCGCCGCCGCCGCCGCGCGGGCCCGTCTTCAGCGATATATCCATTATTCATTGTCCGCGAACCTGACCGCGCGTACCGCTCGTATACGGTTCACGAGTCTCTTCTTCAAGTTCTTCCGCCAGTTTTCAGACAAAAAACTCTCCCGTTTAACTACAAGTAAGTAAGTACTAAAACATTTATAAAACACCATAATCGTTTGAGTATAAACTATGTCCCGACACTGCTTTGGCTTGCTATAACTTCGACGCACGTCAAACGATTTTGATATTCTTTTGGCGGGAATGTTGCTAAAGCAGTCAAATGATACTTTATTTTCTCACCTCATGCCTCATCTAACTAGTGCTTCTGCAGTTACTGGGAAAACAGAAAGCCGAAAATTGCGTCTCGCAACATTCCTGCCAGAAATTATCAAAGTCGATTGGTGTACGTCGACTCGAAGTTATAGCAAGCCAAAGTAGTGTGTTTTGGGGGGACACAGTGTAGAAGAAGCCAGCACTCACATCAGCGTCATGACCCACGCCAGCAATGTTTTTGCGCCTCGTGACCTTGACCTTTTGATCCCAAAATATATGAGTTTCCAAGACTCATGGTAGACCATGTCTACATCAAGTTTGATAATCCTAGCTGCATCGCTTTTTGAGATATCGTGTGGAAAAACAAACGTATAAACGTACAGAGACATAAACGCCGCTGAACACCCAGCACGCAACTGCAATCGGCGTGAGTAATAATTGAGATACACAGGCCTACACCCGATCCTGGAGAAATCTAGCGATCGTAGGTCTGATTTTGTTCAGGGGCATACTTCGACACAATATAATAGTGCCTATCACCGGAAAGGACCGAAATGGCCATTGGCGGGGCCATATCGTTTCGCCGTTACTGTGATAACGCTATTTTACCAAGATATATACCTGTACCACTATGCGGGTTGACCTGTCGTTTAAACTTCTGGAATTTGGTAAATTACCGTGTATGACAAATTACCCCTGGCAGGGCCGTGGTCAGGTCACGTGACCCATTAAAAATTTTTTGGGTCCCATATCTTTAGAATGGTTGAAGCAATTAAAATTTGGTGCGCAGATTTGATATTGCAGGAGCTGTAGTGCGCTCATGATAGACATCCAAAGGGATGTGTTTGGGGGTCACGTGACCTCTTTAATTTGATTCAAATTGATACCGATTATTGATTGATACCGTAGTCTGGACTGAAATATCAGCTGTAACTGTGTGTGCATGCAGATGGTTCAGGCAATTCAGGTGTTGCGATTTCATCTCTTGGAACTTGAAAAGGTACGTATAGGCCTATACTGCTACGGTTTAACCTTAGACTTAATTAAGTGTTCGTTGATTTATTTGCCTTTGCATTTCTCGTTCTTCCATGTGTGGTGAGAACCGGTAAATGTCTTCAAAGAAGACTGTCATTATGTATATAGACATATAACATATTTGCTAAGATTCTTCTGTTCATACGTACTTGATATTCAAAACATTTGAAATGGCTTTTCATTATCCTGGAACTCCTTTGCTGGCTCAATCCGTTCTTCCGATATATAGGCCTAGGTGCTATCATTAAGGAGTCAATGGTCTGTCCCGTGACGGCGAAAAACTCCACGCACAGAAAAACCGGCGGTCTGTCTGTCGCTCGTGGTTAATGTAAAGTGGCAGCAGCAATGGCGCGGGAAAGCGACGGCAGCGTGGGCGTGACTTATGCACGCAGCAAGCGGCAATGTGGCTGTCTGACTGAAGACCGACACGGACTTGTTTGGAATGCATCTTTTTAAGTCAGACAATCTTGGAAAAGGGGTGACATTTTTACAGGGTGCATGGAGCAAAAAAGGTAGTGAACCGCTTCTGTACGGACTGTTTCGACGTTATCTTGCTCGTTCGTGGCGACATCTGGTGGTTTAAAGACAACCGGGACGTTAGCGCGTGATGTATGAATCTTCGGCACAGTCGCTGTGCCCCTGAGAATCGATTTTATAGAGATCGAAGACGAGCGCCAAATGCTAAGTTTAGACATCAGTTGCGATACAAGATCCACGTTGTACCAGTTTTATTTACCAACGAGTAATAAACAAATTAAACAAAATAAACACAAGTATTAAGTATGAATTAAAGAACACAGTAACTTACCCATCGGCAAAGTTACGTAGGTTTAATGACAGCAGACCATGGAAGTTGTTACGGTTTTACATAGAACAAGTATCCAGAATAATTTGGCAAAAGGCCGCATCGCCGACTTGTCATACATGCTTCCTTGGACCCACATGAGTCAGTCCCCAAACGGCATCTAGATCAATTGAGCCATTTTTGCACAGCATATCCGTTTAACCATTACACAGACAGACAGACACAGACCACGGTACTTGTAACATCTGTCGCAATAGACCACATCTATGTTATGTATGCGATGCGGCCTGATAGTGACTCAAATTTAGTCGCCCTACTGGTAACTGTAAATAGACGACTGGAACCGAAAATAAAACTAAAACAACTACAGCGAACGGGCCATTAAACTTTACGTTTTCTGTTAGTTTGCGGCAGGCTGCAAGGTGGACCGATAGGAGTTTATTGCGTGTGGATTACTGGCGACGCGAGCAGGTACCAGGTGTGGGTTTGGGGTTATGGGAGCCAAGGGGGTAGATATGCGGCCAAGCTGACGTAGAAGAACAATGAGAAATAATGTGAATGTCGGTGCCTAGGTGCACGAGCTGTGCGACAACTTCTGCCAGCGCTATATCAACTGTCTCAAGGGCAAGATGCCGATGGACCTCGTCATCGAGGAGACCGACTCCCTGCCGCCGGCGCCGGCCGCGATCGCCGCGATGCCGCCCTACAGACCCGGGCGACCGCCTCTCAGCCCTCGCTCGTCGCCGCTCGCTAACAACGACCACGCATCTGCCGTCTGCGCCGACCAGGTCGGTCCCCACAGCGTCTATACAGGCCCTTTATGTCCGCAGTATTCCATTGTGACTGTTGCGTTATATGTTCCTAACCCTAGCTCTAACCGTTACCCTAAGTAAAGTAGTAGTGAAGTATACGTCGATTTGTATGGCTCATTACGCAAAGCGCCTCTAATGCGCTCAGACATGGATCACACAGTTTTACCTGCAAATTACACCATGCCTGCCTTTACTCCCTAGCCGCAGAGCGTCACCGCCCTTTGGCTGGTACTCATTTTACCGTCCCACGGAGGGTAGAAGGCTGAGTCGACCTTGATGGTTGGTTACATACCGAACTATATAGTGCAGCTTCCGGGAGTCGATCCCGGACACAGTCACCCATCCCAGTACTAACCGGGCTCAGCGTAGGTTATCCTCGTTGATCTAGACCAACGACGCTACCACTACGCCACGCCGCCATACCTAACCCCAGACTCCAACCCAATATCAGACATAAGCGCAGCCTCATTTAGATTTCGATGAAGAATCTGGGCTGTTGTTGCCTGTTATTCCGAGTCATAAAGAGGGTCTCTTTACGCGGACGTTTACGATGTGGTATTGGATTACACAACACACAAATTTACTGCTGAATTTAACGGTGAAATAAATAATTTCGATAGTCTCTGAACGTTCGGTGAAGTTACAGACAGGAGTGTACAATGGAACCTTTTTGAGTGGCGTTGGCCACTAGCGCGCTTTTTTTGGCGCCACAGTCCATACTCAGTGACTAGGAAGTGGTCAAAAAATTTTGACGAAAGGCCGCATCGCCGTCATGTCACCCCTCGTGGCGGCGAATGGATTCGTCCGACCTGGATTCCATGGAAACTCCATGGGATTTTATGGGATTCCACGAGATTTCATAAATCCCGTGGAGTCCCCATGAAAAATTTCACGTGGAATCCCATGAGGTATGAAACCGAGACCGCTACAGGATCGCCCCGATGGCTACTTTCGTGTAACGTGCCTGATCTCTATAAGCATTTGCAAGGTTTGCTGCGTGACGTCACATTACATAATTATGTATTACATGCAACTAGCATGGTTCGGTTTTATTGGACGCCGTTTTATATACGAACCTTAATGAATATTCGATGTGTTATTTATTATGTTCCGTTGAATAAATACATTCGGTATTACATCGTTTCAGCGCACGCGTGACTTTGTGCGGGATGCGTCCCGTCGTTATGGCGACGCTACTGTCGGCGGTGGTGACGTCACTGAGGCATGCTGGGAGGTCGGTCATGCTTCCGTGACCTCGCCGCGCGGCCGAGTATGCGTGATTCGTCGGCGTTCTGCTCGAACGGCGCCTGTAATAACCAGTCCGGTGCGCCGCGCGCGCCAAACTGGTTCTGACGGGGGTAGGGGGCCTTCCCTGCCGCCTCCATCTCCATGCGAACGCTGTGTAGGTCGCGCGGGTTGACAGTCAAATGACGTGCGGCGAAATCGGAGAGCACGCGAGCGTCAAGAGTAGCCCGGTTATGGGATACCATGGTGAACCGGGAATGACCTAAACTCAGACACTTCGGTATTTGTTTCTGAAGTCTGCAGTGCAGGGATGTTAACGAGGCCAGCGTTGTTCGAGGTCGACGATATCATACAAGTTCAAAAGCAGGGTGTGCAAAAATCCAAAAATGTATATATTTTACAGTTAAAGTTACAACACAGTGATAGACCTAGCTGTGTTAACGCCTTAACATCCATTGCACTTCAGAAAATAACAAGAATATCTATTCAAAAGCTTCAACTTTCTGTGTATTATGCTACTAAGTAAGCAAGCAATACACAACAGAAACCTGTTCATATGACACGTATGACGGGACTTTGATGATTACTTACGTAATGTATGTACTATCGAGACTACGAGACCAGTCGTTATGAGAACGAGGACAGCTCATGGCATGAGACCGAGTACGACACCGAGACCACAAAAATGGCCTCCGGTGCCACACTGGCCCCGAGGACTTAACATCACTGGACTGTACCGTAATGGGAGTCAAGGACTATGAACTGATAATAGCATTTGAGATTTGAAGACAGTCTGTACTAGAGACGGATTCATTATTTGCTGGCGAAGAAAGGCCACTTATGGGTCGTTGTTACAAACGTGCTACTGCCGAAGACCGGAGCATCGCTGGAAGTCTGGGGCATGCTGCTGCCGGTAAAAGCTCCAAAATGTAGCTTGAAATGGAGCAAACATTATAAAGAACTATACTCACGGAGAGTACCGTGCGTCGGCCCCGTCACGACGGTGGGGCCCATGGGGCAGGGCCCCAGCAAAAATCGTCAGGGCCCCCGGCAAAAATAACTGGACCGATCATGTTCCATCTGGGTTGCCAGAAAAAAATTTGGTATTTTTGGTCATTTTTAGTATTAAAAATCGAAAAAGACCAAATGGCAACCCTGTGTTCCATGGAGGCTGCAGTATACGGCTGAGTCACACTCACTCTGATTACATAGATTTCTGTGATATCATTTGAAATGCATTGTACGAGTACTTAGTCTCCTTTTGGGGCGAAGCATCGATGCTCGGACATGGCGCGGGTATAGGCTATACGGGCCCCGGCCCCCAGATGGGCCCCACTGACAATTTCAGTCTGGTGACGGGGTCGCCGTGCGTCAGAGTTCAGTCGAGAAAATGGTAGATTTCGACGCATTCGTTGAAACTTAGATGCATGATAAGGTTCCATACGTCACGAGATAGATCAACGTGTCACCTGCCATAGCTAGCACTTTCAAAGCGTCCTGCTGCCAGTGACCACCAAAGCGTCGTTCTTCAGTGATCGGAAGTGGCTACCACGCGTACTGTCTCAGTTGAATGCCATCAGCAGGACGCCAGATATTGTTTAGCTGTGTCGCAGTCGGTGGTCGGCTTCGTTTCTGCTCGGTCTGGTGGTCTGGTCGGGACCATCCAGTTCAGGTCACTGTCGCCAGCGAACACACGGGCAGGCTGTGTAACAACTACACGAAACAGAAGACTACACGTTCGGCCCGGGATGTTATATATTCTATGCTGGAT
>Ga0209780_1002856_pt1 | contig 12557 bp, 11 predicted proteins | sample WorMetexBAHAMAS2_FD_187384 | JGI IMG/M metagenome (GOLD analysis project Ga0209780, IMG submission 187384) | Marine gutless worms symbiont microbial communities from Max Planck institute for Marine Microbiology, Germany - Inanidrilus exumae... | ecosystem: Host-associated > Annelida > Digestive... | reverse complement strand
TAGTTGCAGCAAAAGTGTTATTGGATAAAATTCACTGAATTCATCTTGACAATTTCAGCATAGAGACCTGCCTGAAATCCGTCAATTCCGGCGGGAAACACCTAGGTTTCGGCGACAAACGGTTTTGGGGAAAAACGTAGGTTTCGGCGGCGGTTTCGGTTACCGTAACAACACTAGACCAAACCTGGCTTAATTTTCAGTGTTTATTTTATGTGGTGGTATATATATGTTTGTTTTTTATTTTTTTCAGGTTGACTCTTGTGAGTTGATCCATTCACTTCCTCATCTTTTGCTCTTTATCACCTTTTCCCTTTTTCTTTTTCTCATCCACTTTACTTATATTCTTCTATTGTCCATCCGATCCCTTTCTACCAGAATAGTCCCACTCCGTTTCCAGGCGAGAGGTCGTAGGAGGCGACCGAACTTGGGTTTACTTTGTTTTTGTTATGATTATGTTATCTGTATTGCTTAGTTAAAATTTATTCTCATATTTTGTTATATTTGGTTTAGTTTAGTCTTGCGGTGTGATAGTTGTCTTTGCCTGTCGTAGGCGCTGGCGTAATAATTTAAATGAGCCTCTCGATCCCTTTCCCTTCTGGGTGGCTGCTGAACAAAAAGGCGGCCAGGGTTGAGGTTAATATATCGCTGGCCTTCCTTCACTGGGTAGATATGGCTCTCCACCCTTGACCTTTTGTCTCTGATATAGCCATATTTGTGCTGAAAGGGGAGGTTAAACTCGAACTAACTAACTAACTCTTGTGAGTCGACCTAATACAGTGGGTCTCAAATGTCCGTCCATCCGTCCGTCTGTATGTACGTCCGTCCATCCACAAAGTTTCTTCAATTTCAATGAAATTTGGAATGTAGGTAGAGGTCGATGAGTGACGCACGACGGTATGCAGTATGACCCGATCCAAGGTCAAGGTCACGAGCTCTTGAAAGTTGGAAATTCAGCCATTTTCTAAAGCCATCTCCTCTGCCATTTACAATGGGAGCTGGCAACTGACCGCTGATTCTTAAACTAGGGCACAATATCTAAATTTTGATCGGGTCAGATTTTTGACATTTGTCCTAGTTTTTGTGTCACGCGACTTTGAACTTGGCAGAAACGTCAGTTGTGAAGAGTCGACCGTCAGTCCCACACGGGGCTAATTTTGTTGTGTTAGATTTAGTTTTTCAGTACTAAGCTAAGAGGTTGGGTGGGAAGAACATCTCCGAAATCACCTATTTTGTGTCGGGTGGGATGTGAAACTAGCTTAGAGAGTATGGCCATTGTTTTGCAGAACGTTTCTTCATACGATCAGTAATATAGAATTTTACGAATCTTAAGTCATCTGTAAATAATGATGAAATTAATGTCAGTCGGTATTGCAAACAATTAGTTGTCATTTTAATGTTCTGATTTCAGAGATATCAAGTGTGTTCTCGAGTTAGATTTTGTGTTCAAAATCCACACGCTGAGTTTACATGAGGAGTTCATGGTCTGCACTTCGACGACAGAATGTCAGGCAATTCATCTGAACGTTACTCCGAACGTTTGCGTCGAGGATGGCAATAAAGAGAAAGAATCGACAGAATCTGCTTCTTGTGTAGAACCGTCTACTGACTGTGACGTGTTAGCTGGCCGGGTGGAGTCTCCTACACAATGCCGGTGCCGTTTCTGTGTATATGTCAATGCGAATAATGACGTCAGTTCTACAAATTCTTCACAGATGACAAATGGCGGCACAGCCGTGGATCAAGTGGTGGGCATCAGCTGCGGAGTTGGATGTTCCGTGAATAACGAAGATTCGGCAAGCTCACGTGGCTCTGTTGGACGCAGTACAAGTTTACCATTTACCCATCGAGCCACACTTCGGCCAGAGTTTGCCCGCTCCGACCTTTTTCTGTCAGAAACGCCTAATGATTGTGGTGAATTATTTGCCGGTCCAGTGAAAGGCAGTCATACACTTTGTCCGGTGTCGGTGGAGTTTGAAGGTATGTAGAAAGTAAATCTCATTTCTGTTATGCTTTTGCCACCATACAGTGTCGGCAAAGTTGTTGTATTTTCGGGATGTCCGTCTGCCGCATTCTTCTGTTCATTTGTCAGTACAGATCTTGTTATCACGATACGTCATGAACAGCTTGAGAAATCTGGATGAAACTTACAGCGAATATTCACTAGCTCCTACTGATGACCTGATTGGGTTCTGGAGGTCAATTTGCGTTGCTGGTGTCCCACCTTATAGAGACTCCAAAACAAGAAACAGCACGTGTTATGTATTTTAGAAAATGATAATCAAATTCATACTTTATACCGATGATCCATTTTCGTTTTTTTGCTTTGTATTTTTATGCGAGGGTACTGCATCAGAGCCAGCATGCTGGAAGCAATCCTCTTCCCCTTCCCTTAGGAGTCCAGTGGTAGATGAAGAAAAGATGAAAGCCAGTCCGTGAGTTGGGGACAGTGATGTGCTTTAACACTGGTGGTTGGTTAACAGGAAAGGCATCTGAGCCGCTCATTCTCAAAAAATTCTCATTGGAACAAGTATGTCGGTACTTATTGTCGGACCAAAATGTACACTGGCCGAGTCTCGTGCTGCCCCCTGGTGAGTCACGGTGAGTATACCGATGGGTCAGATGGTCGGAAATATGCCAGACCATTACATTACACTTTTTACTGTGGACGTTGCAAGCGTAAAAAGTGGCGGAAAAAACAGATTAACTGGCTAACCTAATAACATGTAAAACACCTAAAACAACTTGAACGTAGCCTATTATGCAGAGGTGGTAGAGGCTTTCTGTTTTAGTGATGAGTGAAATAATTAATTCAGTTGGGTTTAAACCGACTGTAATCTGACTGTTTTATAGCTTATTGTATTTTTGCAGTCACGTCTGTGACTAATTATGTTATTGTTTTGATGTATTTAACAAAGACTGTTTTGCTTTTATCATATGGTTAAATTGTTAGTGACTTGCATTATGTCCAGTAGGTTGGATCTTGCTTTCACTCTTTCACAGTTTAGTTAATTGAATTTCACGTTATTTGATGCAGATGACTTGTCACATGATTGTGGTTTGAATGGCGTGCTTGACAATGGCGTGACTACCTGGATGTATGCTAAGTTGTACAAGGGACAACGGATCATCAGTGTTCAGTTACTTCCTGTATATGAATTCACAGGTACGTGTTAAATTTGCAGTAGTTTGATCGCTCATTATAAGAGAGTCATCAATTTCAGTGTCCCAGTCGAATAAGTGATGTGAAATGTAACAAGTCGTCAGAGAATTTTGATGAAAGGCCGCAATGCTCTTGGTGTGGATGTGCGTTATATGACATCGACCATTTGGGAAAATTGCAGTCAGCTGCAGCAGTTCCTCTGTCACGTCGTTATTGACGATTGAATGATCCCGCATACAGCAACAGAAACTCCCAATGCTTTTCAGTGGACTGGACAACCACCAAAATTGCCCCTTCGATGCAGGATCTCACCCCGCCTAATACATGCTTCTTGGGCCGCCCACATGAGTCAGCCTTCTCCAAACGGCATTGTGATCAATACAGCCATTTTTACAGGGCTCACGAACCAGACTGACTGACCACGCTACTCCGTGTGTAGCAATAGGCCGCTACTGCAGCGATACGGCCTAATAATACTGATGCACAGTTAGTAATACTGGTGGCAAATAACTGTTTTTTAAAAATATGATTTGCTGTAAACTAGTTGTATGCAAATATTGTATTTAGGTGACGAAACTGCTGGTGAGAAACAAATAAACAGATTTATGTCATCAAAGCGAACTCAACTGTCTCATATGTTCTGCCTAATAAGCACGCCTTCTGTTGGCTACCTGTACAGTGTTGGAGGAGACAGTTTTCACCTGGTCTCCACTTACCACTATGCAGCTGCTGTAACTCAGGTGTAATCAGTTTGCTCCTTTATGTTCTATATTTTACTTCTGATTCACTGCTTTGTCATTGTTGGTTGGATTATAGGAATCTGGAGTTGCAGGAAGACTTTTGATGAGCACAGAAAATAGATCATTTTAAGAGAAATTACTAAACAACATTGTAGTTTTATACCATAGTAAAGAAGGCTGATTTGTGTTTCGTATTTGCTGCACGCCGCTGACATAATTTTGACACGCATCTTTGCCACAAGCTGTTTACGATATTAAAGTGAGTGAATTATCTTACAACTTGCTCATTTTAATATTGTGAACATCATTCTCTCACCAAAGTAATAACTTATATAAATAAATTAGCCCCGTATGGGACTGGCGGTCGACTCCTACCTACTGCCAACTTCAAAGACATGTGACACAAAACCTAGGACAAAAATATAAAATCTGACCCCGGTAAGCTTTAGGTATTGCCCCCTAATTTAAGAATCTGTGGTCATTTGCCAGCCCCCGTTATAAATGTTGGAGGAGATAACTTTTGAAAATGGACGAATTTCTGACTTTCAAGAACTTGTGACCTTGACCTTGGATCGGGTCATACTGCATACCATCATGCATCACTCGTCGACCTCTACTTGTCTACCAAATTTCATTGAAATCGAAGAAACTTTGATGGACGGACGGGCGGACGGACATTTGAGACACTTTATTAGGTCGACTCGGAGGAGTTAATTTAATAAATAACATTTTAAAACGTTTGTAACAAGTGGTATATGGCCATACTGAGTTGCTGACTGATGATTAGGTCGACTCCTCCTCGTCACATATGTTGCTAAATTACCAAACTTTTATCACTTTGTGCGAAATCCCAGACACTGCTGACAATCGTGGTTGTAGGTTTTGGAACATATTCAGATGTCTTATGATTTTGCACGTGCACAAACAACTGTATGCTAGATAGCTAAATCAATAAACTGCAAATATTAATTTCAAAAACTTCACAGTTTAAAAGGCTTCTAAGGACGACAGTGGCTACTCACACAACTAAATCAAAAAGGTGATATTACTTGGCAGCACATTGACTCCATGGCGATGTGCTGCTAAGTAATATCATCTTTTTGATTTTTGATGTTTTAGTTGTGTGACGTAGCTGCTGTCGTCCTTACAAGCCATTTTAAACTGTGAAGTTTTTGACATTAATAGATACATAGTTGCAATGGAAAACAAATAGGAAATCGTATGTGGCCTATCAAATGGCACCATTGTCAATGACCTTGAAGGTTACTTTGCTGTTTGAAATCTATATAACTTCAATAGCTTGTGAAACAGCATGAATTTACTAACAGCACATCGTGCGGTCCCTCTGCAGTAGCTGAGCTAATTGTTTTGTGTGATGTTACAGTTTTCTGTTGATTGTCAGGTAAATGCATAATGGAAACTTATAACTGCATTACTGTACGTTTTTAGGTTTCTTTGACTAAAAACTGGTTGTATGCAATTTCACCTGGAAACATGGAAGTATACACGTGTCCAAGCCTCAGTTGCCATTGTCAGAACAGCCAGGTTTGAGCAATAAGTTGCTGTCAGTGATATGTGATACTCATAATGTCACATCGTCAGAATTTAGTAAATATTTCCTGTCACTTATGCTCTGCTTTCTTATGTCGGACAGTTATCAAAAGGCGATAAAGCCCGGCTTGATAGTCTATTTCGGTAAGCTTTTAGTCGAGGATTTTGTTACCAAACTTGTAGCATTGACGAGCTCGTATTGGCTGCAGATAAAAAACTATTTTGTCAAATGTTTAATGCTCAACATTGTCTACATTCTGTCCTACCCATCCATAGAAATACTAAAACAAAAAATCACTCAGGAACTGCGGACATAACTACATTTTACCACAAATCGAGACCAACCTCTTCAAAAACAATTTTTAAACAGATGTCTGCTTTCGTACATTTAGTCTATATTTTATATTGCCTTATACTGTATTTGTTTTACTCATATTTTAATATTCTCGCTTTTATGTGCATATGTGTTTAAATGTGTTTACTAGCTGTTTACGTAATGCTTTTATCTCACATGTTATGCGTACGATTGACATGCTTTTTAATAAATGGCCACCTACTTAGGCCACTTACTTCCGTGTCAAAGATACTGACGTTCAAGAGCTGGGGTGCTCCTTCTCTCACGAGTCCAGTGAAACGATGTTGATTCCTTCAGTGCTTTGAAACTGTTGGCTGGGTGAGATGAAGAGCACTTATCTCCAGGAATTCTGAGTATCGGACATTTCCCTCCCGGATATTTCCCCTTCTAACCCAAACCATAAACCTAACTCTAACCCTAACACTAATACTAGTCCTACTCGCCCTAACCCTAACCCTACTGACCTTACCCTAACCCCAACTCTACCAACCCACTCCTTAACTCTAACCTTAACCGAGCAGGGTGCGGGGGAAATGTCCGAGTGGGGAATTGTCCAGGGGGAACCGTCCGTTTCCCCGAGACCCGGAATTTTCTTCCGGAATGGGTGGAGGATTAGGACAGAGGAGGAACTGTGAAAATGACTGCTGAAACAGAGGTGATGGTAGTCATGGTGCATGTTCCGTGTCGGTTTTTAACTTTTCTAAATTGCTTGAACTGTTTATCGCGTGCACGTATGTAAAATTTGTGCAGTTTTAAAAGTTATTTTTTGTCTAGCTCTGACTCAATACGATGTGTTGTCATCTTCAGTTGTTGCGGGCCGGTAAGGCATACATTCCGTCATTCGTTGGACAATACAATTTCATGAATCTGCAACAAATCTGTTGCATGGACATGCACATTTCTCTTCTGTCAAAAATTACTGAAGTTTCTGGGTATGTTACTTAAATACAGTCAGTACTCTGCATGAAAGTAGTAATTTCAAGTTATAGCACAAAACCCCCGAACATGACATTTATGAATTTTTTCTGTAATTCTTAATGCTGACAGTGATGTTTGTTTTCCCACAATATCACATTTTTGCTTAAATTTTATTCTTTTATGTACGTTGTTGTAAATTGTTATTTTTACATTACTTTTTGTGATATTTATGTTGTTTTTATCAGTTATGCCTTGGCAAGCGGACACTGTCGTTGGAATGTTCGTTTGTCTGTTGTTACTACGATATCTCATAAACAGCTTGGACAATTTTTGATAAAACTGACAGAGAATATTGGCCTGCCCTCGTGGCCGAGTGGTTAACGCACTCGGCCGCCATGTGCAGTAGAGTGTGACGCGCTCAGTTGCCGGGGTTCGACTCGGCCCGGGAGCGTCCGTCTACCAAAGAATTATTTCTAATAATTCCTATGCACATGATGAACAGGGAGTTAATCCCAGGCAGGTAAGAGGGTTCGACTGTGGCCTCTATAAACTGACCGTTGCTGATGCCTTGATTAGCAGCGTCAAGGTATCAGCCGCGATGACGTGAGAGCCGAAGCAGATAGATGTGACTAAGTCTCATCGCTGACGCTGCAAAAGCGTCAATCAGGTGGCTGGGCGCTGAACGGCAGACCAGTCTGGGCTTAGTAAGACAGTAGGCCACGCCTGGAAGGGGTGCGTGTAGAAATACTTGACAAGCTGCTCACACCTACTGTTCCTTCCTGCACCCTACACAACGTGCACATACACCGCACGCACCTACCAATTCCCCTCCTCTCCCTTGGCGGGCTCATTGGACCTATATAAAGGTCTCAGCACTGGGGTCCAGAGTAGGCTGGACCCCTGCCCACAAAGAACGAACGAACGAACAGATTTTATGCACCAGTAGGCCGATGCATTAATTAGTCACACTGTATATTGCATTCTGTATCATACAGTGCTTTAGTCTGACATCATGTTAGATAAGTGTCCAAAGTAATTTGGCAAAAGGCCGCATTGCTAAAAACTTGTCACCCCTTGTGGCTGTGAATAGATTCATCCAATCTTGACCCCCAATCTAACACATGGTTCTTTGGGCCCACATCTGTCAGCCCCCAAATGGCATCTCAATTGATTAAGCCATTTCTGCACAGTTTATCAGTGTGACCAACACCCAGACCTTCTGTTTATTATATATGTTGCTGTAGAATGCATCTGTGCTATGCATGCGATGCAGCATACGTAATAAAAATATTTATTCTGTATGTTTTGGTGTGATTGTGTTTTTACCTCAGGTCTGAGAACAGCTGGAATGTGTGTGTTCTTAGTTGTGCTACGGTGGAGGAGTTCCATTCAGACGTGGTATGGTTATTCACTGCAACACACACACAGTTTGTGTTTGTTTGTTACTTCAGGTTGGCGATTTCCCCAAACCGTCGAAAGAGAACCGTTTGGGATAATGGGAGTGGACTGGACTTTCTGCTGCTGGTGTCGGGACAGCTGGCCTAAAGGGATTAATGTCCCTTCATTAAGCAGTATGACGACGTCAGGCTGCTAACTCATAGATAGTTAAGTATTCTAGATTCACGATATTCAGTCATAGCTGCAGAAGAAGCCACCGATCACCAACAAAACGGGGACCAACGGATATGGCGGCAAAGCTCATCCATTTTTAACACCGTCAACAAAGCGTGGTGGTTTTGGTGGTGGTGGTGGTGTCACGATGAACCAACTTGCCAAAAATCTACATCAGAAGTCATTTAGTTCAGAAGTTATTGTCCAGACCCACAAAGAGACACGGAGTGGACCGATCGCTCTGCCTGGATCACTGATATGTCCGTAAAAATCCGTTTCAGCAATCTTTAAATAATCCCTTCAATAAACTGATTCTACGTGGAATATCTTCGGAAAAACACGTGATAAAACAAAAAAACTAAAAGCATATTTAGCTAAAGCTAGAAATGCGTGGCAAAGCCCAGTTTGTAGCCCACCGCGGCGCAAACGCACCTGCAAAACTCAGAGGTTACTGGATTAAAGTTCACCAAATTTTTAAAGCAAATGTAGAGAGGTCATTGGTCATCCATGTTGCGATCTTCGCATCCGTTGTGGAATGCCAGCACACAGAATGAAGGTGAGGAATGCCAATTTTCACCAACTCACACCATTAATCAGTTACCATAGCAATTTCTCTTGAGCGATCGTGAAAAGAAGGTTGGATTGATCATGCCCAGCCCACCCATATGTACCTAACCCAGTACATTGTGAGATAATTGGTCTCCCAGGGGACCGTTAAAAAGTAGATGAAAGAAAGTAATATCGGCAGAACATGCCATGCCGGGCGGGCTAAATTAGTGGAATTCCTTGTGTGCTGTGTTCAGCTGGAACTGATGGACTCGTGGACAGATACGGAGTCAGCAAAGTACAAAAGACTGATGATGCTGGCTGCTGAAACCTCGTCTCCTAGTCGAGTTGTCACAGATGCAACTCACGACACCAGTCATCCAGGACCATTCTGTCAGTCGTCGGAAGATGAAGACGGGAGAAAATCTCTCCCGGGCATTTCACGCGATGGCAACGAAGTCGGTAAAAATGCGGTGCAACATGAAGTTGTTTTAGAAAATTGTTGCAGTATTGACACTGTAGACGACTTTGGCATAAGGGCTAATGGTCCGAGTTCGAAAGAAAGTACATGCGAGATGCAGTCTGCAGGTGGCACCACCGCATTCACTGAGCGTGCTGGTGTAGAGAACCATCGGATAGCTACCAATGTCAGCAAAGCTGGTGACCTTTTGGACAAGTTGGACAGAGACAGCTGTGTAGGGCAATTTAGTGACCAGTCACTGCCGAGGAACACTGGTGATATCATTAGTGATACGTCTGATGTTAATTTTGGCTATACTAACCACTCTACTAACGACGATGGTCAGATTGACCACGCCAACCACGTTGGTCAGGCACTATCTCCTGCTGTGGATCATATGGTTGTGTTGACCAGTCAGTCAGACGGAATGGTAAGAGGTGGCCTGGTTGATGAGACTGACCACTCGGCTAACTATGATGATCAGACAGTTGGTCCTTTTGACCAAACTGGTCATTCTATTGACCATGATGGTCAGACACTTTGTCATGTCAGCCACACTAACCACTGTACTAACGGCGATGGTCATATTGACCAGGCTAATCACTCAGATGACCACGTTGGTCAGGCACTGTCTCCTGCTGTGGATCATGTCGTCGAGTTGACCAGTCAGTCAGATGGAATGGTAAGAGGTGACCTGGTCCATGACACCGTCCACTCGGCTAACTACGATGATCAGACAGTTGGTCTTTTTGACCAAACTGGTCATTCTGTCGACCACAATGGTCCGAGTCAGACACTTTGTCATGTTGACCATACTAACCACCCTACTGACGACGATGGTCAGATTGACCAGACCAATCACTCAGATGACCACGTTGGTCAGGCACTGTCTCCTGCTGTGGATCATATGGTTGTGTTGACCAATCAGTCAGACGGAATGGTAAGAGGTGGCCTGGTTGATGACACCATCCACTCGGCTAACTATGATGATCAGACAGTTGGTCTTTTTGACCAAACTGGTCATTCTGTCAACCACGATGGTCAGACACTTTGTCATGTTGACCATACTAACCACTCTACTGACGACGATGGTCAGATTGACCAGACCAATCACTCAGATGACCACGTTGGTCAGGCACTATCTCCTGCTGTTGATCATATCGTTGTGTTGACCCGCGGTATGTCAGACGGAATGGTACGAGGTGACCTGGTTGATGACACCGTCCACTCGGCTAACTGTCTTTTTGACCAAACTGGCCATTCTATTGACCACGATGGTCAGACACTTTGTCATGTTGACCAGGTGGTCATGTTGACCAAACTGCCAGGTCGGTCGACTACTGTGGTAAGGCCCGTTGACCACCGTAATGGTCAAGATGGTGAAGAACGTTGTCCTGTCGACCAAACTGGTCATCCTCCTCACCATGACGGTCAGGCACTGTCTTCATGATGAAACTGGTCACTCTACTGACCAGGATGATGAGAGATATCGACGCTGTGATCAGACCTACTGCTTCGTTGATGTTGATGGTGAAATTGTCGACCAGTTGACCAGTTTGATGATATTACCTTGCTGGATTAGCCACGTTCAGTGCACTGACTTATGTCTTTAGTGATCACACAGTGTATTACATTGATTGCACCGACGACCATTCTGATCAGAAAGAAATATCATACTCGCTACGAACCAGAAACCATAATAAATTTCTTATCTCAAAAACTAGCGATCTCGATGCTGGACATTTCATCATTAGAATGCTCTATAAAAACATATACTGATGCGATTTTACAAACCAAACTTAGACCTATATGTCGTTATTGTTCATTATGTACAGTTTGTAACCGCTGTGTTTTTATTGTATGTATATGTGTATGATTTTTGTACACAGTTGCGTTTCACAACTGTTTTTTAAGAATAAAAGATGAAATGAGATAGGTAATATTGTCAGTACTCTGTGCTATATATAACACAATGGCTTCCATGATAATACTTTCGTATGTTGGCGGAAACGACCATCTTATGTAATCGCAGTATCTGTTTAGTATTTGAATAAGGTGGTTATGGTACTTTGGTCAGTGTCACGCCAGACTGCCGTCCACAGTTCTTTGACTTTGGTAGGCCTATGCTCCCTGCTCTATTGTACATCGGGGCATGTTAACACTGATGCCTTTATCGCTGACGCTGAATCTCTGTTATTGTTACTTGTTCGTACGGTAGCGTGCCGGCCTGAGTCGGATGTTCTCACACGTAGTTACAGATATACTGGAACTGATATACAGATTTACTGGTTTGCTGGTGTTTAACGACTCTTAACGTAGCAGAGATGATCAGCGACAACTCGTCTTCTTTCTTCATCATACGCACCCTTGTACGACCTTCCCACCGCCCCCGCTTCAATTGCCGCTGGTTGGGTGGGTGGATTTTCCTTCTGGCTCCGCCCCTTTTAGCCTGGCTGTCGTCTGAGTGACGCGCTGAGCAGCGTCGTCTTTGTTCTCTGCTATACATCTCCGCTACACGCAGCGTGTAACACGCTCCTCCTTGTGAGGTTCTACGGACTATTTTGTGAGGCCAAGGGATAGTAGTTTGCCGGTGGAAAGTTGTATTACCTTTTAAATATGCATTCACATAGTTAAGTAACAATACTGTGTTCATGATATCAGTCGTAACAAAACGACAACTAACTCTCCACAGTCCACATTTTTTGTTCTTCTTGTACAATAAGTTTGTGCCGTATACTGGTTTTAAAGGTAACTGCATTTCACTTTCGTACAGTTTAGTTATTATTGTGATAACAAGTGTTCGATAACTTACTGTGATAAGTAGAAAGTAAGTTGTGAATTAGTTGACTACTATTTTGATGGCATTAACATTATAATTAGAATGGTAGTTCGTAGTTAGGTTAAAGTTATTTTCCGTTGAGATGTCATATAGATGTTCTGGTAACAAATTGCTTGTGATCATGCCTGTTAATATATGTGTATATGTTGTACAATTACTGAGTAGATTTTTATTGTTATTTTACTACATTTTATATATTTTTCGAATATGATTGATTTAACATAATCTCTCTGTTTACTGTTCTATTGTACGTTTCCATAACTTAAGTTGTTAGATGTAGACGACGTAGACGTAGTGAAGTTACGAGCGCAGGCCAATGCCTCTATGCCCGCATCTTACAATTCCAACATACAATTACTAATACTAATACTAATATC
>Ga0209780_1002855_pt1 | contig 12558 bp, 4 predicted proteins | sample WorMetexBAHAMAS2_FD_187384 | JGI IMG/M metagenome (GOLD analysis project Ga0209780, IMG submission 187384) | Marine gutless worms symbiont microbial communities from Max Planck institute for Marine Microbiology, Germany - Inanidrilus exumae... | ecosystem: Host-associated > Annelida > Digestive... | reverse complement strand
GATCACCATCCAATTTGTTTTTGATGTTTTTGTATTGTATGTTTTGTGTAATTTCTATTGTACTGCTTTATTGTGCTATTTGGTCTTATGACCACAAAGTTGAATAAACTCTACTACTACTACTACAGACCAGCGACCCATCTTTCAGAAGTGTTATGGTTGATGAAGAAAGCATGAGGCGAGCGGGTGATGTTCCCCGGTTGAGGTCGATGCATTGAGCTTCATTGAGTGTATTGACGTTATTGTTTCGGTGACAGGAAGGATGTTTCTGCCACTCATCCACAAAGGTTCTATTTTGGAAGATGCAGAGGAAGAAAACTGTTGAGAACCGGATAAGCCAGGTTCACATGGAAGATGCTGTCAGAGCAGAGTTGATGGTTTAGACCACAGGTCGGTTTTTCCACCACGAATTAATCTCCCATTAACGTTAATGGAAGGCTAATTTGCGGTGGAAAAACCGGCCCAGAATGCTTTGACAGTGTTGGTTGGGTGACAGAAAGGGCATATGGCTTGTGAAGAACCCGATCCAGTTATCTGTGATGTTCTTTTTCTATAAACCTAGTCCAGCTTAGAGTAACGTTAAAAAAGAATATCTGTCAAACTAGAAAATATGCAGTCGTATCGTTATGCAGACCCATGGTGGGTGGTTAGGGTTAGGATTTGACCTTTGATCGACTTTTTGACCTCAGGGTCAATGCATGCCAAGGTCCTACCATGTACTATATGTCTACCGACTTTGGTGCTGATAGCTGAAGCTGTTTTACTTTTAGAGTACGGACAAACAGACATACAGACACGACTGAATGCCCTACCCCTTTCTGGCGGCTATTTACTCGGCGTGGGTAACAAATAAAAACAACAGACACTAGAAGAAGCCAGCACTCACAAGAGCACCATGACCCGTGCTGGCGGAGTTTTATTGCCTCATTACCTTGACCTTTGACCTTTTGACCCCAAAATAAATGAGATTCGAGGACTCATGGCGGCACATTTCTGTGCCAAGTATGGTGGTCCTAGCTGCATCGGTTTTTGGGATACTGTGCGGAAAAGCAGACACACGGACAAATGGAGGCCAAAAAACCGTACCACCGCGGCTATCGTCGGCGTGGGTAGGCCTAACAAAACTGGGTGTGTGGTAGATTGTAGTATGAATATTTGACGAGTGTGAACGTGATGGTTGCAGAACAAGTGGACGACGGTTATCATCGTGGAAAATACAGCATCGAGATCTTCCTGACTGAGTGAGTGCACAGTTGATTTGTGTTGTACACCAGTCTACGTATGTCGCGGCCGTATTGATACTGTGTGACGCTGCTACCAGTATTCATTCAGTCTTATATTGTGTGATGCCTCATGCCGTGTACTCTGCAGTCCTGGGGCCCGATTTACAAAAAAATCTTACGACAAACGTGGGAAAAACTTAGGATAAAGTGTGACTTAGGAAAGTCTTAAGATAAATTTAGGATGAACTTATGCAAAACTTAAGATGAACTTAATAAGAAAAATGCTATTTCTCAAAAATAACTTAACATTTTTTCACAGAATTGTCTGCATATATATAGGAAGAACTTATAGTAAATTACATGTAAAAACCTATGAAAATCTGAACTTTATAACTTAGAACAAACTTAAGCTAAACTTAGGAAAAACTTATGCTAAACCTAGGATTTTTCAAAGTTTTTTTTGTAAATCGGGCCCGTGACCCATAAAATTGACAGGGAAAATTCACTAGCCCCTACTGATGACCAGATTAAATTCTGGAGGTCAAATGTCTAGTTGACAGCAGGTCGTTCAGGTGGGAAACGCTTCCATGTCGATGCTGGAGCATTGAAGTCCGCCTTTTAGGTTTTCACTATGTTAACTAGGGTGGTTTCGTTTGCATTAAGGTTTGTTGTTGTATCTTTTTGTATCATTGTCACTGCCAGACCAACGAAAGCAGTTATTGGTCTGGAATGACTTGGTGTATGTTGAATGGAACGTTAAGGTGGCGGCGTGGCGTAGTGGTAGCGTCATTGGTCTAGATCAACGAGGTTAACCGACGCTGAGCCCGGTTAGTACTGGGATGGGTGACCGTGTCCGGGTTCGACTCCCGGAGGCGACACTTTATTTCAGTATGTAAACAACCACCCAGGTCGACTCAGCCTTCTGTCCTCCGTGGGACGGTAAAATGAGTACTAACCAAAGTGTGGTGATGCTCTGCGGCTGGGGAGTAAAGGCAGGCATGGTGTAATTTGCAGGTAAAACTGTGTGATCCATGTCTGAGCGCATTAGAGGCGCTTTGCATAATGCGCTATACAAAATGGACATATACTTTACTACTTTACTAAAGGAAAAGGAAAAGAAAGGAAGCGTATTTATATAGCGCCTTTTATATAGTATGTATATCTCAAAGCGCTCAGGCATGGATCACACAGTTTCACCTGCAAATACACCATGCCTGCCTTTCCTTCGTATGCGTTCACCAGATGGCGCCACCTCTAACTGAGGTAAGAGACATTTAATTGCAGCGTACTACTCATCTATTGACCCCGAAGGGATGAAAGGCTGAGTTGGTCTGGTTGGTTGACCCATAGCAGATGGTTTACCCACATAAGTGGTCACCCGTCAGCTACAGGTCGAGCGCAGACAGAGAAAGTACGGCGGCCGAAGACCACAGTTCTACCACTGAGCCACGCAATCAACTAAGTTCTGTTTACTTACTGATCTTACTGGCCGTCTCACCGGGGCCGCCGCTGTTGCTCTGTGTGTACATGTGCGTGTGTGTGTGTGTGTGTGTGTGTTGGTGGTTAGCGATCAAAGTCGCCGACACCGCCAGGACAGCGTCGACACTATTGATCAGAGTTGTCCTTCGACGCCGTACATGTCGGCAAATTCGCCAGGTGGCGCCAGCGCTCTGTCGTCGGTTGCCATGTCTCCGTCGTCGTCAGTCATGTCACCACCGTCAGCACCAACATCAGCCGAAGCCGTCGATCAGATGCTCGACATCGCTGGTATCTCGTTCAATGACTTGCAAGAGTTCTGTGCAGTTCCGACGCCGCCGCCCGTACGACAGACCGCCCAAGTCCTGCCTCAGGTACTACTTCTGGGCGTGTTCGGACATGGTTGTGTTGAACACGGCGACTTTTTTGCATGCAAGCAGCTATGGTTATGCTGATCGTAGCAGCCAAAGGGCGGTGATGTTCTGCGGCTGGTGAGTAAAGGCAGGCATGGTGTAATTTGCAGGTAAAAATGTGTGATCCATGTCTGAGCACATTTGAGACGGTTTGCATAAAAATGCGCTATACAAATCGACGTATACTTTGCTTTACTTTACTTTAACCAAATGTTTTACATTCTTTTTGGACTGATAATTTTTAGAAATTTTAATAGGGCTGTTGCACGATTAATCTTTTAATCGCATTAATTGCGCAATTGACTATTTTAATCGTGCGTTAATTACGGTGGTTTTAACGCACATTTCCTTTGTGTTGTGTTAGACGTGTAGGCAGTAATGAATGACCGGAGATGTGCGGATGCAGATGTGACCGCAAGCTATTCACACACACGTCCGCAGACGGATGCGGACACAACCTTACATGTAGCTGCGGACATGAAGGTGTCCTTCTAAGGCCGTCAGTCGCACGTAGTGCGCATGCTCAATGAACGTTGATTTTTAGTTTTGATTTTGCAATCAGTTAAACGTTTTATAGGCTTAATCTGTATAACTCGTAACATCACATATTCCTTTCGCATTGACGTTTTTTAATCCATGACAGAACAGAGTACATTGACGACATTACTGCTGGTAAAACTGGATACCGACCGTCTGTGGATTCCTGTCGTTGGACAGCTGTGGACGTGGACGGTGTTTCGGCGCACGCGGATGGCAAAATATCCACATCCGCACATCTGTGTGAATGAAATTAAATGGCACTGGCAAAAAATATCATTGTAGAATAGTAAAATCAAACGAAATTTAGAGTAGTGCTGCAACCGGATAGTAAATGCTTGTTCACTAAAGGAGGAAAGTTCAATTATCTTCTCTTGATGTTTGTGTTGAATCTTGTTAATGATGTGACTAGTTCATGTTAAAAATTCTAGTTGCATTAATTTTTTAATCGCAATTAAAGCGTTAACGCATTAAGCAATTAATGCGTTAACGCATTAACACGTTAGTTAACGCGTTAATTCAACAGCCCTAATTTTTAAATTTGTTAATTAAAGATCTTTAGTTGCTAATTCATTCACTAAAATTGATTAAAGCCAGTAATTCAGAAATCACTAGTACACACTCTGTTCAGGGCATATGTTCATGCTGCGTGTGACATGTCAGCGAATTTAACAGTTTCTTGATTATTTTATTTTTATGCTCTTATATACCGTTTACTGTTCCTGCTGAAGGTGTTGATTGTAAACTTCTGATCATGGTCTGTAGAACTAGGTTTGTAATCTTGGTCTCGGTTTTAAGATCCAGTGGTGAGCTGTTGGTCTTGGTCTCGAAACCCAGGTGTCAAGGTCAAGTCCAGTGGTTTAGTAGCAAATTTGGAACTGAGTGATTGCTTGGAAGTCTTCTTCCTCTTTCCTATCTTTCCTTCCCTTACTTGTCCCTTTCCCCTCCCTTTCCCTCCTTTTTCCTCCCCTTCCCTTACAATTGGGACCCATTAAATCCAGCTATGGGGTATGAGAAAGCGCCGTAAGCTCCCCCAGCGGGGGAAATCGAATTTGATGCATTTTAGCTTAAAATATGGCATCTGGTGGCAACAGTTTTAATGATTTTCCTGAGAATCAACTTACCAAATTTCGTGCAGTTTACAAACTCTGGGAAAGCTCTAATATAAGTGTTCCCACTGGTACAAAATGTCTATGGGAACGCTGTTCCCACACAAAAAATATCTATGGGAACGGCGTTCCCATACGTTCCCACTCCACTACACCCCTGCTTTGTCCTTAAGTTATCTCGAGACTAGACTTTAAAGTCTTGATCTTGAACTCGAGTCCTTTAGTAAGGTCATGCCTGCAATGTAGTTGTATATTCTATGTTTAATCGAAATCGGTTCAGGGGTTTCAGAGCCAGAGGGGGTCGTAATTTGGCCATTCTCGTTACTTTGGCTGTTGGCTTTACAATAGCATTGTACTACCGTACACGCCATGATGAAGTTGGGAACCACTTGTAATGACTAGCGTGACGTTTACGTCGGCGCATCTCTACGGTAATGTTTACATGCGGGTGGGCGTGGCTTGCGCACTGACCGATTGGTCCGATTTTGGGCTTCTGGGGAGCAAAATTCACAAAAATTTGTGATTCCCTGACTTGGACGCCGATGAACCGCCGAGCAAAATGTGACGCCCGCTAGCTTTATCGTCAGTGGAGAAATCCGTATCCGTACAAACACACACAAAAACACACAAACAAACAGTAAATGATATATTCACACCTTGCCTATGGGCATGTGTGGATAATAATACTTGATTACAAATTGTAATGACAAACAGTCAGTTATATTATGTGTGTTTATGTGGCTGTTGATGTATGTTTCAGCCTATGAGTACATATCAAGTAAACGATACCGACATTGCGTACATCATGAGTGCTAATCCAGCGACTGATTTTCCTGACCTCAACAACGCCAGTTATGAACTAGCGTACGTATTACCAGTACACATTTCTCTCGTGTACAGAGTGTGCCAAAATGTGGTCTACTTTGAGTTCCCGAGTCTCTGTAGCGTTTCTAATTTTTGGAACAGAAACATTCCAAAAAGCATGGCATGAAGCAGAATTTGTTTGAGAATTTGAAAGCTATAAACTCATTCATTCTGTTAAAATAATTCTAGAGAAAAACGTAAACAAACTGACATGTAGAAGTAACCTACTTCTAACATTAGTGGAAGGTACATCATGTGATGAGTTGAAGCACTGTTTGACAGAGATAGGATCGCTTAGTGCAAACAATGTTCTGTGTGTCTTCTTGAGCCCGAGTGACCAGCAAAATTCTGTCCAGCCAGTCACAGAGCTTCACAGCTTTGTGGCCAGTACTCATTTTCCATCTCGCTGAGGGTAGGCAGCTGAGTTGGCTTGGGAGAGGCAGAGTTGTCCTGGTTAAATTACGATAGATTTATTGCTTCAAAGTAGGCCGGGATTTTTGACACACTCTGTGTACGTGTGTTTATGTCAAGTATTTTGTGATGATCGTATATAGTACTTACCTGGTAGAGCTAGTGTAAAGAGAGTGACATCTTTTTCCTCAGGAGTCATCTGGTGTATCAAGAGCGGAAGAGGTCCTGTGGGTGTTTTCACTGGAGTCAGTTCTTTCGTTGCTTTGGTGCTATCGGTTGGAAGGACGTCTCTCGTGTAAAAAGGCCTGCTCCGATTGAACCCAGCCCAACCTGGACCATCTTTGAAGAAGAAGGCCAAGTGCCCGATTTGCGAAATATCTTAGGAAAAACGTAGGAAAACGTAGGATAAAGTGTGACTTAGGAAGGAAAATCTTAAGAAAAACTGAGGATGAACTTACGCAAAACTTAAGATCAACTTTATAAGAATAAAATGGCATCGTGATCGGTTCTACCATTTTCGCACAGCACATCGATGTGACCAACACACAGACAGTAGCGACATCAGTAGCAACAGCGATGCGGCCTAATAATTATGTGTATGTTTGTGTGTGATTAGCTGATGTTACATAGTCATAGAATTAGACAGTGAATTATTTTAGGTCGACTTCCAAACTTTGGAAGTCGACCTAATACTATGGGTGGCAAATTTCCGTCCGTCCGTCCGTCCACAAAAAGTTTCTTCGATTTCGATGAAATTTGGTATACATGTAGTACTCGATAAGAGATGAAAAAGGTAATGACCATGCCCGGATCCAAGGTCAAGGTCAAGGTCACGAGCCCATGAAAGTCGGAAATTCGACCATTTTCTTACCATGAAATGTGTAATTATACACGTCCGTCGTTAGACAGCGTAGATAAAGTTTGGCGTGATGTTAATTTAATAAGGCAAGCAGCTTGTGATGACGTTGCACTGTCTGTTTGTTGGCAGGTTGGATGAGGACAACGACATAATTATTCAGCCTCGTTGACGCATCTAATGAATACTGATGAGGCCAGCCCACCAGCACTGATGATTGATTGCTCATGATCATAGGCTGTGGGCAGTGAGCAATATTTATATACCGGTGCAGTAGTTTTTGATGTCTGCCATGAGCCAGCGCTGCAGATACTTCAGCAATGAGTATTCGTTGAAATGGTAATGCTGAGGTGACCATATTTTGGGCACTGCAATCCGGAACGAGCGCCAAAGGCACGAATTGTGGGGTGCAAGCGCCACAGGCGGTCTGACTTTGGGATCTGGGGAGCGTCGTGAGCTCCCCCCCCCCGCTGCCAGCGATTTTTTCGTATATACAGATAAAATCTGAGCTAATTTTTGGCCACCGATGCGTAAGCATACGGCTGCAGAGATGGGAAAATCGGGACAAATCCGGGACACCAAGCCAAAAACGGGACAAGTGGGCGTCCCGGGACACGTCGTTAAAAATTGAGACTATCCCGGAAAATCCGGGAATGCTGGCAGTGGTTGAAGTAAGCCGGAACGCACTTGAAGGCCGTTCTGTGGCCCCCAAATTTGTCCCGTTAGCATTCCGGGGTCCCTAAATGAGTAACATTAAGCCAGAACGCACGTTCCATGGCCCCAGACATGTACATGTTTGCCTTTGTACCGTTCGATGATCTGTTTCTTGCAGCTATATTGCACTTTTCACATTGCTTGCAGTGTATATATGCCACAGTGTGTGGCCTTTGACTACTTCACGTAGACTGCGAGAAGCAGTAAGTGTCAAAGGTAACTCCACCCGGGGCCATTGTGTAGCATTGGGCCCCCAGAGAAAACATGGGGCCCCACATTTTAAGAGAGCTCTTGGGCCCCAAAAAGTATACTTTAACCACTGAATTCAATTCAATCACAAATTTACATAGCGTCATACTTCGAGAGTGAGTCCAGAGGTGCAGAATCCTGACATGACATTTACGCTGAGTGTGAATAATATTATATTACATTAATAGTATGCAGCATTTTAGAGTTGGTAGAAATACAAAAGAGTATCTGTTGCAGGCTCGAGTGTTGAGCTGTTTGAATGACAGCATTGTGTGGTTTACTGCTGTCTGTGCTGCTCATATTTCTACGCTTCATTGTGTATTTCAGGCATGGATTATTTCGAGAGTTGTTGCGATGCTGAATCGTGGTATACTGTCTGTACAATTTGTTCGATGTATGTAGACTAGATCTATCAGAATGTTGTCAGTTTTGTTTACTGCGATCGTTGTGTAAACCTTTGGAACGCGACTGCTTGGATACACGACCGACAGTTTGAAAGCACTGGAGCTCAGTCACCAGTTTGTCATCAGGTCTGACCAAAACCACCATCAACTCACCGTCTCTGTGTTGTTTTTGCGTTACTGACTCATGTATCCATTAGCGCCGTGTGCCAGTATTACGCGGAATTCATATGATAATTCTCAAGGGGGGACATTTTCAGACAGTTAGGGGAACTTTGAAACATCTCCGTCGAAAAAAATAAGAATAAGAAGCCGGCACTCACAAGAGTGCAAAGACCCACGCCGGCAGCTTTTCTGTGACTCGTGACCTTCACCTTTGACCTTTTGACCCCAAAATAAGTGGGTTTCCGGGACTCATGGTGGAACATTTCTACGTCAAGTTGGGTGATCCCATCTGCATCGGTTTTTTAGATATTATGTAGAAAACAGACAGACAGCGGTGAAAACTCTGGTATAGTATACCCAAGGAGATTGGCGTCCTTGCTGTGGCCAGAGACTGAAGTCAGTGTCGGTAAATACCGATGGGGCGGAGCGCAATATTTCTGTGTCGATGTACAGACCGAGAGCCGAGACCACTGATACCGCAACAAGTTGCCGAGTTGAGATGATGTTGATTCAGCAGCAAGCTGTTGACGTGGCGTCTGTGAATTACCTTGTGGTAATTCACAGACGCCACGTCACGAATAGGCCGTCTCCGTTTCCAGGCCGGAGATCGTAGGAGGCAACCAAACCTTTTGGGTTCATTTTATGTTGTAGTATATTTTGTTACTGATGCATATTTGCTTTGTTGTGTTTGTTTTCGTTTTTCAGTACTTAGCCAAGAGATTGGTTGGGAAAGTCTTCTCCGAAATGGCGTATTTTGTGTTGGGTGCCTGGGTGGGACGTAAAACCTTAACTCAATCACTGGTTAGTGAGTTGTTGTAGGCGTCGTGTGCTCATTGTAGGCTACATCGTGTGAATGTAGATGACGCACAGTTTTACTTTGTCTGGTGGACAGTTACTGACAACCGGACATCGTCTGCATGGGCGTAAATCACGGGGGGGAACAAGTTCCCCCAGAATTTGGAGTGGAGGAGGCTAATCCAAATTGTCCCCCTCCGATTTTGTCATGTTTCAAAATTTCAAACACCAGATTGTTTGCATTACAATGCATTACATTACAGTTAAAAGTTTATCAACCCCATTATTCTAACAGACTATTCACTATTTCCCAAAAGTACATCTTCAACGTCCCGCAAATCAGCACTTAATCAGGCGGAAAATTCAACATATTTCTGGCAAGGACACGGACAAAAAGTACCGCTCGGAATGCACCGAAATACGCCTTTTGAAGTGAGAAACATCCGCCCTGACGTATCTAGTTAGTGTAAATGTTTTAGGCCTACTGTTAACAGCAATTGTCGATGATATATATAGTCGTTATTTAATGAACTTTGTTGCCGAAATCATGACTGTAGTATTAAGCTGCAGCGTTGTTATCGATGCATGTAAATCTTGTTATGCGTAAGTAAAATGATATTTCTTGCAAATACAGCATTTTTGAGGCTCCGCGAAGATAACGTACTTCGTGAGCAACTTCTCGTATTCTACAGAGTCGTGCGCGCTCGTAGTACTCGGTTGTTTCCAGGACCTATTCTAAGAAAGATTTATAACTGGCTTTTAATAACACCTTGTGTAATACTACACGCCAAGATATGCCCTGGTTGTTTCTCTTTCTCGTTGTCACATTATTCATCAAGGTAATGGACTAGTGGTTGTTGTAGTTCGTATTTAAAACAAAACTGTCCGTCATCGTAATACTCGGACAGAAATGTACGCTGGCTTCGTTGCGTGCTGCCCCCTGGTGAGCTACGTTGAGTATGTGCCGCGTGCCCTATTAAGGTTAGGAAAACACTGCGCGCCCTATTAACGTTAGAAAAAAAGACGGCACAGACGGACGGACGTACTCCAGACTAAATAGGCTATTACGCTAGACGCGGCCAGCCTATATAAATAGTATGAGGTTGTTACACTGGCCGACAGAAGTCTCTGGGCTAATCTGTTTCTACTATATGGAAGGGATTGGCTCCCTCTTTGTGGACAGAATTTACTAGCCCAGACATCACAATGTACAGGTGTTTTTATTGGCATGGGCGCCGGAACGTGTCAAAAAGTGGTAAGGCTCGGGTTGAAAAACTAGCGTCGAAGGCGCGAGGATCTAGGCGCCGAAGGTGCCGAGGGGGTGTTGTCCGGGGAGCCCCAGCCATCTAGGTCTGGGTGAGCGTCGTGAGCTCCCCCAGTGGGGTCCGGGGCCGAGCCCCGGCCGCCAACGCATTTGTAGCATATATAGGGCCACAGAAAACTGCTGGTGGAGATAGAAATTCGGGACATTATTATCACTAGGCCTGAAAGGTGGTACGACATTTTACATTGAGAGCCGTACCACTTGAAAAAGTGGTACGTCTTTGGCCGTGTCAGCCGAATAGGTTCCGGCGCCAGTGCTTAGGCCTGTTGGATGAATGGCGTTCCTGTCATCAAAACCAACAATGTCAAAACACTGCAGAAGCCACGTGACCTGAGCGCACAAAATGATAAAGGATTTATTAGTTACATGCAGTTTTATTTAGTCGCATATCGCTCTATGTTATCAACAGCTAAAATCATCCTCTGGTGGGGGAGGGTAACTGTTCACTGCAGTGTGTAAGGATAACAGCAAAATTTTAAAATTTTACAATTCAAACGACAGCAAATTACATATTTCATTTATCAACCACCGTTTATGTTGGCTATACAGTTGTAGGTGCAAGCTAAGTTTGCCAGCCTATACACGAACTTGTCCTACCCCACTCGAACAGTCTGAACTGGTTAAAACTTGCTCAATTGTTCGTTATTACTTATGTGTTTGTGTAGGCCTACCACAAAAAACAGGGCCACTAGCCACCGTCATTCAAAAGGTGCTGAAACTCATGCTCGTGACGTCGCATAGGCCTACTGCTGATCGATTTTCAAAATTATTTGACCGCATGACTCGGCAGCAAATCTATAATAGGCTTAAAGACATCAGATCCAGGGGGCATGCCCTCCCCAAACTCATGACAAATTTTTACAGGATTTATTACTTAGGGGAAGTTAGGGCCTACGTGCAGTTTTATTCAGTCGCGTATCGCTCCATACGATACGATACGATACGGTAGATTACCGCAGATTGACGAGATGGCCAGCTCAATCTAGCGCACGACACAGAAACGAAAAAATAAGGTAAAAAGCAGAAACCGAGTTGCTCAGAACTTCAGAAGAAACGGTTATCGACAAAAGTCATGCTCTGATGGGCAGTGGCGTAGCCACGGGGGGGGGACTGGGGAGGACGCGTCCCCCCACTTGTCCCAAGGACCGGTTTTGGGATTCGTCCAAATCCGACGAGAAGTTGGTAAATGAGGGGTGGGGACTTTTAATAATTTAGTTCAATCGCGAAAAAACGCTGTCCTACGATTGTCCTGACGCTGACATTCGTGTCAAGTAGTGAAAGGCGTGTCAAATTATAGTAGCCTATAGGCCTACATAAACAGTGCTTTAATGCATGGGCGAGGTTTGGTTTAGAGGTTTGGGGGGCTAGAACATAGCGAGCGCGGGAGCGCGAGCGCGAGCCTATAACGGGGGTCTGTTTAAGTAGACCACCCCATACTTGTGCATTTTGTTTCTTTTGTTGAAAGTTTTCATCATGTGCACTTGGTATCAGGGATGCAGAGTCGGAGTCCTAATTTTTTAATCCCGGAGTCAGAGTCTAGAACCTATACGCTGCTTTTCAATTTTTATGTATTTGTTGCAGTGCCGTATAACTTTTGTGCCACTGGACTGGACATGTACTAGTAATTTAAATGTTGTGTAATATAGTGCACCGTTATAGATCATGCTATGACTGAAATGAAATTTAAATAACTTCGTAATAATATGGGATTTTTTTTAAATCTAGAGAATTTGTCTGTCTGCATCATTCACTCAGTACTCAGTACGCTGTCATAATCAAATTCAGGAGTCGGTGTTCGCCTTTAACCCTGGAGTCAAGAGTCTTGAGGATTTCTAAGGGCTGGAGTCGAAATTTCAACTGCTGGTCCGGTTTGAATGCGTCGATCTTAGACCAACTTTGCTAGACGTAAACGGAATATGGTTGCTCTGTGTTACAGTACTGAACAGTGATGAGGTTTTGTTATGTATAATAACTAATATGTATTCTAAAACTGATGATATTAATGGTCACTGAAAAGGCAG
>Ga0209780_1002854_pt1 | contig 12558 bp, 8 predicted proteins | sample WorMetexBAHAMAS2_FD_187384 | JGI IMG/M metagenome (GOLD analysis project Ga0209780, IMG submission 187384) | Marine gutless worms symbiont microbial communities from Max Planck institute for Marine Microbiology, Germany - Inanidrilus exumae... | ecosystem: Host-associated > Annelida > Digestive... | reverse complement strand
TGCCATGCCAAACATGAAGCGACCCCTGCTTCAGTTCGTCGATACTGTGCAACCATGGCTGGTAGACTCGCTCCTGGACGACGCCCCATATCTTGTAGTCCATTGGGTTGAGGTCGGGACTGTTTGGTGGTCATAGATCCGGATCTAAGGCTTACCTCCATAATTAGAGGTAAATTTGAACTTTTGACTTTCCCAAGGTAGTGCAGCGACACGTTTAAGGTGTGGTGGGATCTTAAATTATCACTGTGCTGCAAATTTACCGCTGAGTATGTCAGTGAAAAAATTTTGAAAAACGGTTAAGAAGTGACAGAGTTACGGCCATGAGTTTGGTGTCTCCCTTTTTTTGGAACACGGCGTATGTATGTATCTATGCATTGTAATCCATCCTCTGGCTGCCAAATTCAAGAAGTCATCATCAACACTACTGTTGATGACGGTGATGATGATGTTATTGTTAATGTCTTCTGTGTGTGCAGTACATTATAATACCAACTCGTCGGTCATCTGCTGAAGCAGTTCAGATCTTACTTTCACATGCCTTCGGTGATGCTGGCAGCCCGTACCTTGTCGGACTGGTATGTAGTCGATGGTATTCATGCCACTGACAGTTTTATGACTTCATCGCCCAACAGACGAATGCATTACATTGTATGTGTATAGGCTGTCCCGTTGTCTTATTTGTCTGGTCGGATATTGTTACCATGATACCTCATAAACGGCTTGAACAATTTTGATAAAACTAACACAGAATATTCACTAGCCCCCTACTGATGACCTGATCAGATTCTGGGATCATAGGTCAAGGTCACACCTTGCTTCAAGTATGTGGTGGCAAAAGCATCCATGTCGATGCTTGAGTAAAATTGGCGAGTTATGTGTCTGATCGCCTATAGAAGTGTTATTTTTAGGTCGACTCGTCCGAGTCGAACTAATAAAGTGATTCTCAAATGTCCGTACGTCCGTCCGTCCACAAAAAGTTTCTTCGATTTTAATGAAATTTGGTTTGTAGGTAGAGGTCGATGACTGATGCATGCCGGTATGCAGTATGACCCGATCCAAGGTCAAGGTCACGAGCCCTTGAAAGTCGGAAATTCGGCCATTTTCATAGGCTATCTCTTCCCCCATTTATAACGGGCTGGCAAATGACCACGGATTCTTACATTAGGGAACAATGCCTATACCTTATTCGGGCCGGATTTTTCATTTTCGTCCTAGTTTTTGTGTCACGTGACTTTGAAGTTGGCAGTAAGTAGGAGTCGACCGCCAGTCCCGTATGGGGCTAATTTTTATTCATTGCTTTGACATTAATGGTTGGGGTGGTAGGAAGTAGGGATGTTAACTAGTCTTGCAAGACTCGAAGCTCAAATTTTTTTTGGATCCTGCGAAATGAATTGCTTGAATTCTGAGAATCGAGAGCAGTTAAAAATAACACCGTTGCTCGAATGTAACGACTTTGGTGTGGGAGTCTGCTTCAAACAATCGCACTGGCCTGGCTGCGTGTCTCATTACTTCTTGTGGAGGGAAACCCTGTAACAAGCAGTACATGCCGCGGCACTGATTGTAATAGACTCATCTCCATTTGACACACCCCATGCACGGACCATGAAGATGAAGCATACAGGCCGCACTTAATGAACAGCAGTGCAGCAGGGTGTCGCCGCCGATGAATGGAATGACTGATATGCGACACCGAATCAGTGCATCCGGCAAAGGATGCTGTCACCCGCCACTTTCTTAGCATACAAGCAACTTTGTTAAGGTTGGAGAGGCTCTTTTCCACTAACAGGTGTCTATCATGAAACCGAGATCGCGGCTTATCCTGGTCCAAATAGAGTCTCGTCAAGTCCCGGGATTAGCTGATCGAGACTCGAGACTGAGATTTCCCGGGAAATAACGTCCGTAGTAGGAAGGACATCTGTTGTGTAAAATAAACCCTGGTCCATTGATCCCTAGAGGTTCTCTTCAGAATGGTTTTAGGAGGAGGACTCGGGGGGAGGGAGGGTATCTGGCTGATGCCGATTCATGTGGAAAATGGCCGTTGAACAGAAGTAATAGTTGTTGTTGTTGCAGTAGTTATACTGTTCACACATCTTTCTGTACATACGCTGTGAACTGATTGGTGTTTGACATGCTGATGTTCTGTTGTTCATTGTTGCAGACGAGCGACCTGATCATGGCATCATATGGACGTCAAGATCTGTTTGTTGAGTATCTAAGTCTTCAATATGCACTGTACACATCGTGCTTCGTCTGTGTGCTTGGTGGAGCGTTCTTTCTGGCTACTGCTCTCTTTGTCCAGCGAGACCGTGCACGGACGGAAAAATTGATGAAGGGTTTGTTTGTTCTTGTTATTGTCTTTAGATGAATGATGCTGCAGTGTGAACTGTTAGTAGGATATAATTTAGCTGATGTCTGCCATGAAAAAGAAGAAAGTCTAGACCCAGGGGAGTGATAGATGTTGCTTTGACCATACAGCCTGTCGATGCTGCACGAGTCCTATAGGCCGCTATAACTTCACTTCTGGAATAATGGGTCTAGCCTGGAGCAGCTTCTGTAATCATAGCTTGTTGAACAAGAGCTAATAGCGGTATTATCGATGGTGCACACAGTAATTTTTACACTGATATGGTCGATGGAAGTATGCTTTATTTACATTGCTCAAGGCTTTAACACTGTTGTTGCATGACAGGATGGACGTAAAAAACCCAAAACACTTCTGAAAGATTCATTTTGTACAACCAAGCCTAAGCTGGAAATAACTCCGGGAAAAGTGAGCCAGATAAATTGAAGCCAAAATTATTAGTAGTCCTTGCACTTACAATTGTGGGTCTACAAACTTTTTTTATCAGAGCCTGAAGCTGTGTTTGGTGAATGGCACTAAGCCATAGTTTCAATTAGTTTGCAGTTTAGCATACACAAAACTATTTATAGAATATTAATCATAATGTTATGTATCATAATGTGATGTATTTAATTTATTACTTAGTTATTCTTATTCCCTTGTCTGATCATCCCTAAACGTTCTATTTTTGGGACCTGCTTCAACATGGAGTAATGTAAAGCTGTAGATTTGTATAGCACTTTATGTTAATCATACTACATCAAGGCCCTTATGTATGGCATGGTATTGTTTAATTGACGTATAATACATTTTTCTGATGATTTTATGAATTTTGCTAACTATATTTTGACATATCAGTTTGCACTGAGACCCATATGAGTCACTGTTAAGGTCGGGAAGGACATCTGACCAAAATTTCTCTGATCTCCAAAGAAGTCTAGAGGTGGCTATTTGCAGTCCTTGAGATGGGGAGTACACAGTTTTCAGTTGCATATATCATTGATTTCTATAGTTTGTCAGGTTTTTCATAATTTTGTCAGATATTTAGTCTAGACTAAGGGTAGCTTTATGCAATAAGTGTGTTGTAATGGTTAAGATTACTGGTACTGACGTCAGAGAGCAACCCCCCTTTTGTCAGGAGTCCAGTGGTAAATGAAGAAAAGATGAGGCCAAGCTACTGGCCCAAAGTTTCTTTCGTTGCTTGGACACTGTTGATCGGATGACTGACAGGAACCACTTGTCCCCGAAGGTTCTCATCCAGGACCAGTAGAGGAGGAACACTGAGGGGAAACTGGCTATCCGTCGGATATTGAGAAGGGCCAGATGCCCTTCCCAATTCTGACCTGTTACAATGCTTTGCAGCAGTGAAGTCATCAGGTGTATGCTTGGAGACTGTTGAGAGACAGATGAGTGACCGGCTGACCCAGCTGAACGGGTCAAATTGTGCAAATTGTCAGGTGAATGGGTTGCATGTGCGTGTGTGCGGTCTGTGGCTGTCATTAGCTGCAAGTGTCTGTATCGACCTTGCAGTGCACAAAATGCAGCCAAGCGCCGTCGAGAAGGGTGAGGACTTCGCCCTGGCTGCTGGAGACAAGCTGGATGAGTCGCCGACGGATTCCGGATCAAGCACGTCTCCGAGCGACAACACCAGCGAGGACAGTGCTCCGCCGCCCGAAGTGGAAATGAGCTGCCTGCTTCATCCGCACAGCAGTGCCGCTGAGCTGCTCAGCAACCCGGTCTTACCCCCAAGAACGATAACAACTGGCTAGCCCTGTCCACTGCACTCGAAACTACTGTGTAGTTCCTGCCATTCATGAACACCGACGCCCACGCTGTTCGTTCATGTCAGTATTTCACAGTAATAGCCTGATACGTTTTTGCCGTACAGTTGATATATTAACCCGCCATGATAAGTGGATTGTTATGCTTCTTATAGTCAAGGAGGGATTGGTCCATTATATGCCCACTTGCACCTTGCTGTGCCAAATATATTGGCATCATAGTGGTCAGCATACTGCTGTGCAATGGTCCTTTGCTGCTGGCTTTTTGTGTGCACTTGACTGCTTAATTCTTGCCAAGAACCAACCTAACCGTTATGAAAAATGAAAGTTTTCGGGCACTTTGTGAACGAAATATGTTGTGGAAAATTTCACAGGAGGTGAAGGCATGAATTTCACTATTCGTTGAAGTAACTGATTAACTAAATAATTTTTTGTAGTTGGCTGCGAAATAACTAATGGTTTTGGATGGTATAGTTTAACCTGGGAGCAGTAACATATGCTATGTGAGTACTGCTTTCAGATCTCCTGAAGAAGATGAAAATGTATGAAGCCCTCACCACATTTGTATGTGCAACTGAGTGGTAATGCAAACTGTGACTTGTGCACCATTTTCAGTCAGCAGCAAGCTACTTACTCGTACAGTTTGGATTTGAAGATGTTTTGTCTCTGCTGGTCATAAAAATCACCTGAAATTCACAAAAATCATGGTTTTCCACAATTTGCACATTTCACAGCAGCCAGTTACATGTAATTTCATGGACGGTGTCGATTGCAGTCAGGAATTACATGTATCTTGAAACATCTCTGGTACATTGTGCGCAAGCAGTGACTTCTTTTTCTGGACTTTTTTTCTTGACTTTGGATTTTGGTTTTTTTTAGTTATTTATTTTGCCAGAGCATCCGGTCTGCAATAACAGTTGCACCAGAAATCACTGACGATTTTGTCCGAGTCCTGAGAGACACCGTATGATCCATTCTGACGTGGAATGTGTTCGGTAACATTGATGTGCGTGCGTATATGTGCCACATAACATTATATCTTAGGAGATTTAATGTTCTGCTGGGATTGTCATGACAACAACTTTGTCCATTTCAACACCTGTAGATAGTAAATAGTAACTGGTAAATAGTATCTTGTAAGAATCTTGCATTTCCCTTACTGTTGCCATAGACACATGTTTGTTCAGACAAGCACTTGGTGTTCCTGCCCAAGTGATGTAAATATTGTTCGTACAGTGTCCAATGTAATGTACATACATCTGTTTAGTCCATTGTGTGTATGTGTGTGTGTGCATGTCATGTTGATCATATGAGCTGTAGTCATCGTACACGGTGGTCCAGAAAAATGTAGCAATTCACTTCCGCTGTGAGATTTAAATAATTTTCCGAGAGGATATTCTTTTTGTGCTTGCACCTAGACATTCTGACATGCCTTAAATGTGTTTGCTTACTACTTAGTTGGTCTAGAATGAGTACCAACCTGCATTGTTTAACAATTGCATAAAACGAGAAATTTCCCAGTATTCAGTGTTAAGTTGCCTCCTTGTGCATCTGTGTGTGCTGCAGAGCAGTGTCACCAGCAGTCATTCACATCATTGATGACCCAAAGCTGCAGCATGAATTGTGTGTATGCATGCGGGATAGCATGAATGCTTACAGCGTGATAAGGTATAGCTGACTGTTCGCTAGCATAGTTTCAGGCAAGGAGCCAGAAGAGACAGTTAATGAAAGGAACTAAAAATGAAAACCGATAGCCGCAGAAAATCCTCTGAAGGCAGTTGTGGGAGGAATGAGCCACCAGTGTTGGAGAGATTTGTACAACAAGTGAGTTTCTAAGACGGTAGTGGATGCATGATTGTCAGTGACAGTGGTTTCAGTGAAGATGGTGACAATCGATTGATAGAGAATCTAAGTGATGGCTTATTCTGGCCATTCAGTTGTGATTCAGTGAAGTTTAGCATCGGAAGTATACTGTGTTTACACGGACCATAGTGTATCAGTAGTTTGCAGTTTAATCTGTGCCGTGTATTGTCAGATTGGTGTATTGTTTCGCTACTGAGAATGACACTACTGAAGACACCTTTGCTATCATCCTTTAAAGAGAGGATCTGGGACCTGTAGCATTGCTGGCATGTCCAGCCACATCCTGTATAGCATTAATGGCTTCAGCTATGCTTTAGTTGTAGTGAGGTTAAAGGTGAACAGTCTGTACTAGCCTCATATCTGTCGTCTCAGTGTGGGCTGGTGTATGGCTGACTGCTAAGAAACAAACATCACTACCACTCTGCGAGTGCCATGGTTTGAAAAGGATTCACCTGAGGCCCGATTTTCAAAAGTTCCTAAGATGATCTTAGGATAAACTTAGGATGATTATTAAACTTACGGGGATCTTAGGATAAAGTTACGGCATTGCTGATTTTCGAAACTTCCTAGGATAAGCTTAGGAAAAGCATTACAATAAACTTATAATAAACTTACAATCACAATTTAGCTATGTGAGGATAATCATTTTGAAGCATAAACACAAATAAATGGCTCATTTTAATGCAAAACTTCTTCAAAAGCAGAATTTAGTTAACACAAGTGTGGCCACCAACATACCCTAGCGAATTTAACGTAAATGTGTGATTCTGCTATTTTTCTGTATATGCTACTAGTTGGCTGCATTGACAGAAGGCTGTCGTATAGGCTAATTATTCAACAGCTACGAATTACTTTCGGTGTATGTAATTGTGATTTTCGTCACCGATTTCTGACGGAAAAATAGGTAATTAGCGACACATTTCCAACTTTCATAGCTTGTAGCAAGAATTATATTAGATATGGCTATTCAACGTTAAGCATGTGCTAATAATTGAGCAAGATACGTTTCTAAAATTTACTTACAAAGTACTTAGGAATATCTTAGGAGATCGTAACTCCTCGGCTTGGGATAAACTTACGAAGAAGTTATGAGAAACTTAGGATAATCTTAGGATTATCTTAGGAATTTTTGCAAATCGGGCCCCTGTTTCCTTGTAATTGATGTCGCAGACAAATGGGATAGCTCATATCATCAACTCATCTTAACAGATTTTGCAGTGAATTATTGTGCATTAACATTGATGACCTCTGAAGATTCAACTTGTAAAAATATTAGGCTTAATCAAAAGCATCAGTCTGTATGATAGTTTATAATCTTGAAGACATGACACAACACAATTTGTGTTGAAGGTGTGTTAAATTCTAACCAACCAACCAGTACTAAACTAATGCACCATTTTGCTGTTAATTTCTGTGACTGTTATTCTGATGATAAAAAGTACTCGTTAAGTATTATGCATATTCTTTTGTGAGATTTCTTTGGTCAGTTGGTGGGTGGACATAATGTATACCTATTTATTTTTTGACATTTAACACCACAGAGAGTTTATGTTGCATTTTGTAGCATGTATTTATTGTACTGTTGTGACTGTTGACAAAGTGTGTGCTGTAAAGTTAAATGGCTAATATTTGTGACATTGTACAGTTTTTGCAAGAGGTAGTCGACAAATGAACAGTGACATCATATTATTGTGTCAGTGTGCCAGCATGTTAGTGCTAACTTTTAGGGAGGGCTAAGCACTGCATAATGCTATGCTAGTGCAGTATAACTCGAGGTCATTTACCTATTGCAGTCTTCTCAAATGCAATTTTTTGAACAGTTCTGCAGCAGTTGACAAGATTTAAACTGATCCATTGTGACATTGTTCTGTATAATGTGTGATAATTACTGCCTCTGTGAAGTTACTGCACTATAGAAATGTGTATGTGTTCTTCTGAAACTGTGTTACCGATTGTTCTGCATCTTCCTATTTATCGAGCAGTGTCCGAAGTAGAAGGGTGTTTGATGGTTTGATTTTGCTGCTGGTTCTGTTTAAGTTCAGTAGGATTTGTTTGTCAAGTTATTGTTGTGTTGGTTTAGTTTTTGCATTGTTTCTTAACCAGTGCAAGTTTGCTTGCATTAAAGTTAGTTTTGTTTTCTTGCATTATTTTGTGTTTTTGAGATAATTTTTTGGTTATCGTGAGTGCAGTTGTCAGTACCAGTGAAACTGATTGCCTGGTAAGACGGTTCTCTGCAGTGAAAAGAACTTTTACATGTCAAGTGGAATGTCAGACACTGTCTGTTGACTTACTGTCAGGTGCTCGTTATTGTTAGAATGCGTGCAGCACATATACTGGTGTTTTAGTTAATCATCAGGCAGTTTTTAAGTTTATTTTTGCCCCTTAGGGGTTACATGTCGCACCAATGGGGTGAAATTTGGCTAGTTAGTCTTTTGTCACATAGGCCTCATATGATCTCCGGGGCAGTAATGCACTGTGATTCATGTGTTGATTTTGGCGCTATATAAATTGTTTGTTTGTGTGTTTACTTAACTTCCTCCCTTCTGTTCTTCCATCTTTACTTTCTTCTCTCCTTATGCTTTCTTCCTTACTTATTTGCTTCCTTACTTGTTTACTTCTTGACGTATCTGTCTACTCCTTCCCGAATATACCCATTCCATTTCCAGGCCAGAGGTCGTAGGAGGCAACCAAACCTGTCTTTGTTTTTTGGGTTAATTTTATGTTGTAATATATTTTTTTATGGATGCATGTTTGCTTTTCTTGTATTTGTTTCAGTTTTTCAGTAGTACTAAGCAAAGAGATTGGCTGGATGAACGTCTCCGAAATGACCTATTTTGTGTTGGGTGGGACGTAAAACCGTAACTCAATCAATCAATTTAGTCACATGGTAATTTTTTATTTCTGTGCGATAGATAGTTACTGTGCCAAATTTCATCCCCATCAGTGCAGGGGTGGAGATATTGGTCCCCCAAAAGTGAAAATTTCACACAATTTTAGAATGTAAGAACCATGGGCAGCTTCACATTGATTGACTGTTAAAGATTCAGCTTGTTAAGTTTGCAACACAGTGCATGTGCAGAATGCCTGCCACATCTATCAGTTATGTAATAGACCACACAATATCACATGTCCGCCACTTCTTTCATGCTAAAAACATGAAAGCTGTCAGCAGCAAACGTGTATTTGCTGAAAAAATCACTGGTAAAACAATATTTTGATAGAAAACATCACATTATGTTCATAATGTCCGCCGCATCTGAAAGACAACAGCAAAGGCATTTGCACACTTACCAGTGGTCTCACCAGTGATGTTTTAGAGAGTCTAGTTGGTTTGGACTATATACTTCATTGAATTACCAAGAAAAACAGTTATTGCAAAAGCTAAAGGGGTCCACTTTTTATCCGGACATAGTGTACAGGTTGTTAAATTTGTTCTTTGTCACAGTAATTTTTTATTTCTGTGCCAGAGCTAGTTGGTCATTGGTCTTTTTGTTACATAATAATTTTTATTTCTGTGCCTCAGCTATTTAGTCTTTTGTCACGTGATATTTTTAAAAATTTCTGTGCCACTGTTAGTTTCCATTTGTTGATGCATCGTCTGTTATTGCAGGGTGTTTGAGTGGCTGCCTCGTTACATCTGTGCTTGTCATACATGTGTCAGTTGCATTGTTATACTCTGTATTAGTCACATTCTACATATATTATTTACTGTCAAATGTACCAGTGGTGTATTCTGCCATTTATACCATTGTTTTATGCAGCCTGCTATAAATCAAAGTTAACAAATGTACTTACGGTTACACATGTCGGCAGTCTTTGGTTACAGGGTCTAGTGCTATGCAGAACTTGCCATATCGTCTCAAGGGGTGGTCACCACCATGTCCAGTCCTTGTTATGCCTACCCATGTGGGATGGCCATGATGAATTGGCGTAAGTGTCTGATTAAATACCCGCGAAAGTCTACTCATCTTAGTACTAATCCAGCTCGATGTTGAAGTTGATAGATATGATATGATATAACTTGCTGCACTTAAGATATGCCGAGTTTTCTAGTTCAGACATTTTGAGCTCAGATTTGCTGACACGCCTCCCAAGTTATTTGTGTCTGAATTATAGCTAGCTGTTATCTGACATACATAAAATGGAATGTGTCTGTGTTCCTCTGTTCCTTATGCACAAACACAGTTTTGAGCAATCTGCACGAAATGTGGCATCTTTAACCCTGTGAATGGTCATGGGGGTTAGCGAGTGCCGCTCGAGCACGCTGGCTCGCGCTCTTCGTGCTGTCTGTATGCCGCTGCAAATCAGTGGCCGATCGTGAACATCTGACTAGTGGGGCGCAAAACTAGCTCTCTCTGGAAATCTGGAACTAGCAGGCCACAAGTGCAACGGGTTGAGTGACGATGTGCCGTACCTGCAAGGTGTGACCGAGCGCTAGTTTGACGTACTTAAGACAAGTACTTTCGATCTCAGTGTGAAAGTGCCATTTATAGCCCAGTTTGTCTAAGATGTGTCTGCTTATATGCGTGCTTGACTGTGTGACAGTGTCAGTGTATATCTGTGGCTGCTGTAGGTGGTATGTAAACATCTAAAAATGTCTTTCTTTCTTGTGCAGAGCAAATCTAGCTAGAATTTACTCTAGGATTTTAGACAGGTGTTAAAACTAATGCAGATCGTATGCAAACTTGCAGCAAAACGTGAAAATCGTAGAAAAATTGCGGCCTGCAAAATCGCGATTTTCTGCAACGACCAGTATATGCAACACCACTGAGGGGAACTCTATAGCGTCTTACCCTAATCTGAATGCGCTAGTTACCGTAAGCAAGGGCATGTGGACAGGGCAGTAAAACATCTGCAACAAAGTCCTCCCAATGCTTAATGGCCCTAAAACAGTTTTGTGTTATGCAGTTGATGTTCATGAGTGATGGGAGTTTGGTGATTGATATATTCGATGCGTTCACTAGTTTTGAGCTGGCTAAGAGAACATATGGGCTGTAGAAGTATTAATAGTGATGGAGGAGAATTTAGGATCTATCAAAGGCGGCATATGTGAGACTGCACAAGCTAAGTAAAGAGAACTACATCGGTCATTTTCGTTTATTATGGCGATATAACCATTTTATCGGTGTCAACGAAATCAGCGTAAAAATATTACCGTTACTGTGTCGGTTAGGGTTAGTGCTACGGTTAGGGTCAGTTTAATTCGATTTCTTAGCAGTAAGACGTTGGCGATGTTACGTGTCGCCATCTGCCGAACGGCTGTGTGCGAACGTCTTAATGTCGGTTCACTGGGTAGCCGAAAGACTCTTCCAAGCTTATTAATGTTCGTGGCACGAGCAGCTTCCGCATGTCATTTGAATTGGACCTCCGTGGGCGACGACCAGCGTCCGCCAGTGCAGCTGCCGTAACACTGGTGTGATGTGGAGGCCTATGTTTTCAATAGAGGTACGGCTAACATGTCATCTCTGCCATGACCAAGCACTGCCATAATGTTATTAAAACACCCAAAAAATTTTCTTAAAGCTCCAGAAGAATCAACACAATTAGTTCCGCTGTTTATATAAATACCAAGATATTTTACTTTATCAACGTATGGTATAGGTACGGTGGCCCGTTAGTGCCACCAACTTTTTTCTGATTTGGTTTCTGCAACTTTATTTTAAAATAAAAAGTTGCAGAAACCAAAAATAAAAAGCTTCGAAACTAAATCAGAAAAAAAGTTGGTGGCACTAACGGGCCACCGTATATAGGTCTATAGCAGCCTCATTTAAGTTCAAGACAAAATCCGGAGGGGGCAGGCCGCCCAAAACTGTGGTTTGAGTCTTTAGTGGATTAAATGTTATATCAAATCTATGACCATCCATAATTACTGCAAATGCCTACCATTTTTGCAGGCCAAAGCAACTGCCATATAGCAAAACAGTTATCATCTGCATACACGATGCAGCCCATAAATACCATGCCAACTTCAGATTATCCGATAATATGGCAATGTAATTAGCCTTCCGTAGCACACAAAACGATTATCATTCATAAAATTAATCGCCGCATGTGCTCAGCATAATATTACTGGTTAAAACACATACACTACAGTAAGCTAATATTGCGCAAAATGAGGCAAGAGAGGAGAGGGTTATATGTAAGTGAGATCGGGTGAAGTTAACTCACATGTTGTTGGCATGGAAGCGGAAACAGCTGCCAGGCGGACTGCTGATGACATACACGGCGCCAAGAGTTGAAGCTGAGTTGCACGCAGCAACTCATAGGCAGGTCAAAAGTCGCGTAGCGTTAGAGCTGTGCGGATATATTGGGATAAAGTAACGTGGTTTCGCGACGTTTAATCACACGTTAGTCTAGCACGCAAAAAGTTATCAAATTAGACACCGTGTACCGTCAACTGGCATCATTTGCAGCATTTGTAAAAAAAAGTAACAGGCCTATACGCTTGAAGATGTTTATCAAATATTCTATAGAATCACAAGATGAGTGAAAGAAGGGTCCACACTAACTCTCAAATAGAGGGCGGCCGACTGTTTTGTACACGCTTATTCCTTGCGTTTTATAATTTTGAAC
>Ga0209780_1002853_pt1 | contig 12559 bp, 9 predicted proteins | sample WorMetexBAHAMAS2_FD_187384 | JGI IMG/M metagenome (GOLD analysis project Ga0209780, IMG submission 187384) | Marine gutless worms symbiont microbial communities from Max Planck institute for Marine Microbiology, Germany - Inanidrilus exumae... | ecosystem: Host-associated > Annelida > Digestive... | reverse complement strand
ACCAAGAGGCGCAACCCGGGTCGGGTTCTTGTCAAACTGAGCCTTTGATTTAAGATTAAAAATAGCTTCGCGTGCCGGATTAGATACATGAGATGCAACTCTAACGGCAGAATTTTGAAAATTTTACCATAAGGGGTGGTTTTTCCAAAAAAAAGAATTTCTCGAAAATTTTTAACGTCTTGCGACTTCAGGCCACCATAGCTCTGCACTGATTATAGATCCCTCTACGGGAAGTCTAGTTTCCATTTTTACCGTTGGAATCAAAGTCATTTCCTGGCCTGTACACTCTGTACAAAAACCTCTCAAAATTTTATCTGCGATGTCCAATATTGGGTAAACCAAGTATGCCGCAGTACGCCGCTGTGACACCTGGCTGACCGACGTGGAACAAAAAGCAGACCTCAATTGGAAACTGTAAACAAATAACATGGCAGATAATGCTGACATCACTCAGTCACAAGCACGTGACACAAAGCATCGTCAAGTGCAGGAAGTAAACAGCTTGTGCCCAGATAGCCGAGTGCTTCCAGCTGAATACTGTATTGTGGGCATTCCACACAATACAGCCATCTACTTATTGTGTATTTTGTTTACAGTGATGCAGTAATTCTCAGTAAGCTTACTGCTCATTGTCAACAAGACCTGCAGTCCAACTGTCAACTACTTCTCTAGCAGTCTGTACAGTAACTGGATGTCTGATTTGTAGACTTCGGGAGTCTCCAATATCATCGGCAGATCGTCAAAGAAAGGATCATTCATAATGCGTCGAAATGTCGACGTTCCAAGCTTCCCACGACCAATGTTCTCATGACGATCAAAGTGACAACCAAGTCCTCCTACGTTTGCAAATAATGCATACATTATCCATTACACGTCACATGGTTTGGTTTTTCATGATTTTTGTCTCTTTTTCTTAACCGGGATCACACTTCTTGTGTTATGGTTAGCTTTAAAAATGTCTTTAGATTTCTTGCTGTATTTTATAGTTACAGTGACTGAGGGAGAGCAGTTTCTTACTGGCACATCAGCACATTATAAGCTATTTAGTACCATAGAAGGCTGGATAGCAATAAAATCAAATGATACGTTACCTAACAAATGCTAAAAAGGAAAACGTAAAACCAAGTCTAATGGAAACGACAAGTGTTACAACTGATGATAAAAATGGGTTTCTTTGACTAAATCGACATCAGTTTCATTGTCAACGCTTTCAAAGAGGCATCTTGACTCTTTCAATAATTCTTCAAAGGAATAGATCATGGGGTTTCAGCATGGAAAGAATTTTTTTTATCACAGTTAATGAGCGGTGCACACTTGATAGTCAAGTGCACAATGCACTGCGACAGGGCCGCCAGCCAAGTTCTCCAGCTTGTTGACTACACAACTCTGGACAGCTTAACAAACCTGCAAAAGACAAGCTCAGCCATCGCAGACGGACCGCGCGACATGATATGTTAGTAAATTCGTGCTTGCTATGTTTCCCGAGGTATGTGGACATTGATCTAATAGCTCACCTCAAGCAAACATCAACAAAACCTTGAATGATGACTACAGCCTACTTTCACCAGTCGTCTGTCGTTGCAACAAGATTCTCTTCTAATGTTGGAGTAAAGTGGCCAGCTGCCATCAATAACCAGTTGTTTCCACCCCACCAAGGAGACAGCATGTTAGGTTTTAGAGGGTGATTTATCAGCAACACTCCACGAAATTTTACGACAAATGATAACAATTCACTCACCTTTAGAATCATTAAGGTGGACTGCCTTCAGATAGTGACGACCAACCACTTGCTCAAACTCTGCTTTCATCTGCTCGTATCCTTTCTCAGACCGGATGTCGTAGCCTGTAGGTTACAATACCTTTTGGGGTAAAACTGTGTAATAAATTAACCATCATAAAGCCAGATCTATTAGCATACAACGTCCTATTTGTTTACTCACATTACAGTATGGCTGGGTGTTTCTAACAGCATTTTTAAAGCAAAAATAGGTCATACTGTGCTTGTAACATGTTAAATTTAGCAACGATTCATTCAAATGGAAAGTTCAAAATATTATATCTTGGTATTAATTAAAACATTTTAAGAGCTGGAGTGAGAAATGTGTCTTTAAACCATCATTTCTATTAAATGTAAAACCATGAAAACTGAGACTAACCGAGATATACATGCAATTTTATCCAACCTATATAAAGACTTGGTAAGAAGTGTATAATGTACCGCAAGCTGCCTACCTGCTGCAAAAGCATGGCAAGTGTCCAAACACACGCCGACTCGCGACTTGTCTGTGACCAGGTCAATGATCTGTTTCAGTTCCGAGAACTTCCCACCGACAGTATTACCTTGACAACTCATGTTCTCGATTACTACAGCAAACATGCAAACGACAGATCTGAGCAAGACAGTATAAAAATTAATAAATATAGCAACAACTAATTAACTCATAGATTATTTCAAGCTAATCTCAAGCTACAAGCTATCAAAAATACATCAATACATCAACTGTTGTTAGGAGTGTGGCACTTAAGTGTAAGTGTTAGGATGTGGCCGCTGCTGCATCCATTCTCATGTCCTTCTGTCACAAGTCGGTTGGTGCATCAAGAAAAAACTAACGCCAGTAGCTGACTTTCACTGTTCCGTGTTTTAAGTGCTGTTCGGTACTATTACACTGCTGGTAAGGTGACAAGAATGAAGAGCATCTGGCCTGTAAAAAACCGACTCATACCCATCAAGATAAATATTCACTGGAGCGAGCTTGGCCTACTATGGGCCGTTGCCTGAGGTGTCGCCAGCAGTCGGCCATGGTGATGTTCCGATACGAGCAGATGGTACGCACAGAAAATGTACCATATTTGTCTGACAGCAGCATATTGAACCAACGACATACTAAAAGCAATGTACTTACAGATGAAACGTCTTTCTGCAACATTTAAATTGTCTGTTCACACAATTTATTGCTAAACAACTCGGCATGTTTACATTGATTGACATGTGGGGTAGCCACGGTGGCAGTGGCCAATGGGAGTGCAGAGCGATGGGTGTAGTTGTGTTGGCAACAGCCTAAATGGGCATGCTATCTCCAGTTACAGAATATTAAACCTCTTTGCTCATACCACCAAGGTTTCTCTTTTAGGGAAACTGGCCCAAGATGGAGGAATTCCACTAAAGAAATACAAATAAAAACAGGGTACGTCTGTTACATTATATTTAACTTTTATAATTACCAATCTAATGTTCAGTTACATCTATCTACTTTTTGTCAGAGATGGCAGCTCCAGTGTCGCCACATGACGAACTCAACCAAACAATGTTATCTGACGTCCGACGAATGCGCCACCTGGCGAACCTGACGAAATATATGTGCCTTCTTTGATTCGCTCCATTATGTCATCTACAAAATCGGAAGTATTTAGAGAACTGCATTGCCGTCAGAGAAAGATCGAGCCATGGAAACAGGTTACATGTACAGAAAATTTGGTAAAATTCGGATATGTTGTTTTTGAGATATGCAGACAAACATACAGACATGCTGATCACAATATTTTGCACCCCTACTGGGGCAGAGAGAATAGTAAAAATGAACGAAACAATCAGCGTCAGTTGTAGTGAAAATGCACATATCAACTGATCTGTAAGTACCAGTAATCACGTTTGCTGTCCGTGAGTGCACATAGTTAATAGTAGCAGCAATCTTCTCTATACATTGTTGGCGCGAGACTTCACCCTTCGAAGAACCTATTAACACATGTGCGTGTGCAAACAGTATTTGCTTCCATCATTGTCACTGTCACTGTTGAAGCAACGGCTGATAGTCCATACAGCTACTACTACTCAAGTTTGTTTAACTGTTCGTCTGACTCCAGGCTGGGTTCGAGTCCCCAAAAGAAAACTGTTGGAGATAACTGGAGCATTTTAAAAGGATGTCTTTTCTGTCAACAAACCAAGTGTCAAAGCAAAGCTCGGAATGGAACTTATAGGATAGCAAAACAGTCTGATATCGATAATAATAATAATAATAATCAAACTGTACATAAACATAATTCTGCAAAAACGTGTATCTGCTAATACTGATGACTGACTATCAGTTAATTAACGTCACTGATACAGAAAAGAACATGTACTGGTATTAGAATCACAGTGTAGCCTGTGACCTTGAATAGGGTTATGACAGTCAAAATAACAGCCACGTATAATTTCCAATCACTTTGCAAACAATACTTTATTCAATACGTGGTACACTTTTCAAAGTATGTGATTAAAAAGGCTTTCTGGTTTTCCTATAGTCATACATTGTAACTATGGTTCTATCTTGTACTATTTCCATGTTATTACCACGTTTATAAAAATACATAAAGGGGTCACGTGACCCCACAATGTCTCTATTGGGAAAATTGTTATGTGTGGGCTGACTGGTTGAATCCATGTACTAAATATGAAGTGCATAGTTTCATCCAATCCGAATGCTCAGTGCAGTGGTGAGGGCTGCATATTAAACAAGACTTAGCAAACCGGGGTGGAAGTTGTAGATGGGAAGACCGAGTTTTTCACAGCGCTTCAGCTCTTCGACCAACGTCTCACGAGTCTTGCGCAGCACCTCATCATCCGACGAGCCACAATTCAGCAGGTACGAACCATGCGGCACTACCATCCATGGATCAATCCCAGATTCCTTCACACACATGAAAAAACATCAGGACCATCCACGTACTTGTACAAGCTGATGGATGTTATCTCTGTCTCTTCTATCGCTATGTTATGTTATATAGTTCTTTTCTACGTTAAGTCAGTGTGTTAACAGTTCCCACATGAGTTGACGTCAATGATGTGTGAACTGCTTTGTTCATATCAACGAACATCATTAAAATCATATTTTCTTTACCTACATCACGGAAAGTTTAACACAAGCAAACAGCATTTCTTGAGCATAACTACTTATCCCAAGCAGTCGTGAAAAGCTGAAGTTCAGAGTAGAAGAGTAAGTGGTTTCATAATATCAACCCAGCATACAATGGGCTAGGGAAATGTATCCTGACACTGTCAGAAGATTGACTGATGGATTGAGTTAAGGTTTTACGTCCCACTCGACACAAAAACAGGTTATTTCAGAGACATTCTTACCAGCCAATCTCTTGGCTCAGTACTGAAGAACTGAACACAACAAAATGAAACATGCATATGCAACAAAATATACTACAACATAAAATAAACAAAAAAACTGAAGCTAGGTTTGGTCACCTCCTACGACCTCCAGCTTTGTAACAGAACGGGTATAACTGGAAAAAGTAGTTAGGTAAGTCAGGAAGTAAATGAGCAAGGAAGCAAATAGGAAAGAAAGCAAGCATAAAGAAAGAAGAAAGTAAGGAAAGAAAAAGCAAGAAATGAAGTTAAGTAAACACACAAACAAACAATTTATACAGCACCGAAATCAAACACATGAATCACGGCACACTACCACCCCTGAGCCCATTCGCGGCCACTGGCGGTGGGCATAATCCATCTCCACACATGCATATAGTATTCTGGCACCACCTGGTGGTCCTGCACATGAAGCCAGACGTTATGTGATGATGGTTCACTATTTAATTCAATCATGGGAAGAATACACCAAAATATCACGTTTTAATCACTGAGTGGCAGTAATTTGGCGTTATAGGTGGGCAGAACCTTCAGTCACTATAGTAAACTCTAAGGCGCTGTGCATCATGTGAGAGCTGCATTTCTAGTACACAGCCAACTGCAACTGTAGCAACAAAACGTGCACAAAAAGGACAAGAAGTTGCGACATAATCAGTGAGTGAGTGAGTGAGTAGATGCTTAACGGCACCATCAGCACAAAGTAGGCTATTCGGTGCAAGTACAAGTTAAAACCAATGCAATAAATTAATTAAAAACAAAAAAATAACAACAAATATAAGGTGAACCAAATAGTAAATACGAAGAATTGTGTTAGAAAAGAAACATTGGGTTAATTAAAAGGTTATTAAGATGGCTCGGTAAAAGCCGCTCTCCTTGGTAAAATCAACGATGCAGCGTGCATCGACACTGGAGAACAGCTCTTTCAACGTAGTATATAATCAATCAATCAGACAACTACAAGTAAGTGACTAACACATAAGCATACAAAAAGGGATATTGAAGGTAGATAAAGGAAGAAAGTAAGAAATATTTACAAACACATACATAAAAATACAAAATGCAGGATGGTTATGTTTTTCAAAATGCATTATCATTTATCAACCGTCATCGAATGGACACAATGAGAAAATTTCTCAGTTATACCAAATCAACAATAACGTACAATACCTTCAGCGTCTTCTTAAACAACTCAGCAGCATCATTGTCTAGTGGTTTACAGTTCCAGGTCCTTTGAGACCTTAGGAACAAGCCCAATGCAGAGCCACCAATCTCCATAGTGTCTAATATGGCATTCGACAGGCCTCCTGAACACAAATCAACAGCACTCAATGACAACATTAAGACTGTTAAAATTTTTGTCGAGTTATGCTCTTTAATATTGGTCTCTTGAAGTAACTGCACAACAACCAGGACACTGAGTGACTGGTCTAGTTTAGTTGCACACTGTTGTGATCGTTTGTTACAGCTTAGCTGTGAGCCGGGCTCATCACACGAATAGATGTGCCAAGTCTACTCAGTATCAGTCAGCACACGAAATTTGAAGTGCCTAGATTCACTGACTCCAAAGATACGATTACATGCTGAAAATTTGAAAAGCAGATGAACACACCTATTAGGGGGTAGTTGGCCATCATAAGGCTAACATATGATATAATCTAAGTATATACAAAATTTCATGACTCTACCTTCAGCCATCCAATAGACACGACTGTGGCCCGTTAAAATTTAAATGGATAATGTGACCTTTCAGGGGCGATTTGTCATTCGTGGGCTATGACCTCCTAACACATCTATCAAATTTGAAATCTCTATCTCCATTCTCCACTCGTTACAAAGAAATGAGAAATGATACAAAATGTGGAAAATGGGGAGGTTTGGGTAATTACAGGTCACTCAATGTAACTGGAAATAGCGCCATTCGTTTGGGCAGCTGTGTTTGGGCAGATTAAGTGCTATTTGAGCATTTCTGTCCAGTTGACACAGTTCTACTTTTTACTGCATTTCATCGTTCTATATGTTGTTTCTGTATTGTATCTGTGTCGACAAATAAATATATATAAAGCACATGAGTCCCTATTAGCCGTCCATAGTAATTATGTCCCTATCTTGCACCGGTCCTAAGATATAGCAAGATATTGGTAGAAAATCGCTTATTTTAATCTCCCCCACCTGTATCTGGCGCCACCGTTAGGGCTGATGCCACTGGAATTTTGTCCAGATCTTTGGCATCAGAAAACTAGAGTCCACTGACTGTTGTAAAGTGTAGTTTAGCCATTTTCCCACAATACCGGCTTGTGATGGACAGACAGACACATGACGAGAGCATACACCGAGCTAGCATAGCGTCTTGTGGTAAAAATGGGTCATGTGGCTCTGACCACATCCCTTTCAAGGGTGGTTTGTCATCCACAGGCTAGGGCTTGTACATATAATTTGAGAACGCTACATTCAGCGGTTCCAGAGATATGATTGTGGCCCCAAAATTTAAATGTTTCACACGACCTCATCACGCCATTTTGAGGGGATGTTTAATGTTCATGAGCTATGTTTTGCTACGATCAACCTACCTCCCAAATTTGAAGTCTCTAACTACACTCATAATGAAGACATAAAAGGTGATACAAAATATGGAAAACTGGGTCGTGTTGGGTAGTCAGGGGTCACTCAAGGTCACTGAAAAAAGCACCACTAAATAGCATGCATACACGTTTTCTTATTAGCCTTCCATACAAACTTTCTCTATCTTGCACTGTTTCTGAGATATAGCGAGATATTGGTCGAAAATCACAGATTTTAACCTACCCCACCTGGCGTGACTCTTTAGTGTATCTCAAACTTCATAAAATACTTTAATACAAAGCAAATAAAACCAAATACTCAGTGACATAATTTCACAAACATATTTCAGTCACCATTTTGTTATGCCTACATCGATAAGTGTCTTTCAATAAGTAAGTAACACTACAACCCCAATGGGATTTTGCTGCGATGTTTGGCACAAGAAAACTAGAACTAGAGTCCCTAAAAAGGCAGGAAAGGGGTACCCCGGCAGGGTATCTGCGGACATTACACTAATTATAAAGCTCAGTAACATAATCAGGTTCATGCCATAGTGAAGTACTGTACTGTGTGCTGAAGGAGCTATTTACTGCCACTCCATATTTATAAAAACAAATCCTCGTGTCTTTGTCAATGCCTGGAAACCATAACAATCTTGTTACTACGAATATACATATATAGTGTATGACTACCACATACACACACGACTGTTTTACGACCATTGCACATTCAAACTGTGTTAAACGGAACCCCAGTTAAGGACCGGTTGATTTTGTTGGACAAAATTTTACTCCCTACCTACCTTCGCTGAAGGAAACTAACACATTTTTTTGGATTAGGGAGAAGATGCTGAAGTTCTTCAAAACGGTGTTACATGCACTATCTACTACAGTGCAGAGGAAATGCTTCGGCATTATTTTCAAGAGAAACAGCTTACATACCAGATATTGAAACATGCGCTCCAATGAATTTTCTGGAGGAATGATGTGGTGCCGACGTGAATGACACGTCAGGCTTCTCAGTCTTCACAGACGTGTTGTCAACAGTTTGGACAGGAGACGCAGACTCACGTTTCACTTTCGTGCTCTTCTTTCTATCAACATCTGAAACTTTCTGCAACGGTTCCTCACTAGCCTTCTTTACCTGAGCTTCCGAAGACGACTTTCTCATCCGAGTTGACTGCCGCTGCTTCACAGAATGCTGCCTTTTGTTTACTGACTGACCAGTGTATTTATCCTGCTGCAACAGTTTGCTATTCTGCACAGCTATTTCTCTTCTTCGAGATGGAAGCGTATACAGAATTTCAGAATTAACTTGACTCGGCACTGATTCAGGAACATCTGCAGGACTTGCTCTTTTTCTTTTCGTGGATGATCGCTTGTGTTCATGATTCTGGTTACTAACTGCAGCGGTGCCGAGTTCTGCCGTATTGTCTTCCTTTTCCTCAACTTCTGAAGCAGACTTTTTCTTCTGAGTAAACTGACGTTGCTTCCCTGAAGGCTTCCTTTCATTGACCGAATGACCACCGCGTTTATCCTGCTGCAGAGGTTTGTCATTCTGTACAGAAGTCATAGCTGCTTTCCTTCTTCGAGACGGCAGTGTATCACACATCATTTTGGAATCAACTTGACTCTGCACTGATTCATTAACATCCATAGAACTTGCTCTTTTTCGTTTTGTAGATAAGGGCTTATTAACTACAACATTGACTTCTGCAGTAATCTCTTCCTTAACAATGCACCTGGTAGCACTCCGTGCAACTTTCACTTGACTTGATAGTTGGTCACTCGTGCGGCTACCATCTTGTTCACCATCTTTGATAGATCTCTTCCGCTTGGCTTTCTTCATGACCTAAAGTGGAACAACACACTTTGCAAGCCAGAAGACAGAATTTTACTAACACACTGAAGCAATGTGCTGTCTGCAGTCGGCATTGCAGCTGGATAATCACAAAACTGCAGTTAGAAAGACGTTATCAGCGACTCAAGTTCAACTACGTCTGCCACACTGAAACAATCAGAACCTTAAAGCCGCTGACAAGTGACAGATAAAAATTGTTGGGTGACAAAAATCCATTGTCTGTCATGTTCAGTGGCCAATATTTTTCTCTTCTGATTTCACTCTGACAACTTGGAGCATGTTCCTATGTTGTCACCCAATATCTTGTATTCTGCACCGTGACTAGCTAGCATAGAAAAATGTAAACAAGATGGCCACGATGTAGTGACAGGATGATTCTGTATCATTCACCTTGTCACTCACCTTGTGTGGCCTCACCGGTCAGAAAACCCACCAGGGATGCTCAGGGCTCGGCGGATCAGTCCACAAGGTGTCAAAGCTAATTTCATTTTATGATGCTAATCTGCTTCTGTACGACGTTACAGAAATAAAATCAAAAACAACACCATCAAGTGTGAAACTGCAAGATAACTGAATAGCACATTCATAATTGGAATAATTTATTATCGGCATATTGAGGCAAGAATGGCAAAACATCCTATCTGTAGTTTTTGTGGATTCTGATATGACGGCACTAGCTTACTCCTTAGGAAGTAATGCATGTCTGGCAATACAATTAAACTCTGTAACCAATCAAATAAGATGGAATTACAACGTGTCGGAAGCCATCATCCGCGACATCTTTCACAAGGTTCTTTAACTTGTCGACTACACCTGCTTCGCTGACGGCTATCAGCAGCCTTCCTACTTCAAGCATGGCAATGCTGTGTATGCAGCAGAGCTGCCAATCAAACAGACCCGAGGCAACGGCAAGTTGGCTCTGTCAGCTGCACAGCCATTGAGTACTGGCATGGTCATAAAGATGACTATCCGTCTTTGGCACCAGTGGCACTTGACCTCGTCTCAGCTCCTGCTTCCCAGGCGTACACTGAACGCATTTTCAGTGTATGAGGAGACCTGACTGCTGGGAAGAGAAACCGTACTAAGGCAGCACTGCAGCGTTGAGTTTTTCTGAAGTCTAACTGGAAGTTTCTGCACTGACGTCATGACTGTAGGCTATTAGACTGACAATGAAACGGAAACTGAAACTGAAAATATTTCAAAACGGAAATCACACTGGCGGCAACCCGGGAAAAGCAGCCAATGAGCGAGCGGTAGTAAGCTAGGCGGGGCGAGTATGGGGTGATCAGTGCAGCAAGTAATTATGGGTGAGTGATTAGGAGAGTGTATGAGGACGCGATTGATGTAGAGGTCGTAACAGTATGATAATGTGGATGACGAAGTTGTGCGTTTGGTGACGCTGTTGTAAATGAATGTACAAACTGTAACACTTGGCTTCAGCTACGACAACAACAAACATTAATGTAAAATGAAACAACCAAAAGACAACAAAGGGCAGTGGAAGCACGCTGGTGATCGAAGTCCAGCACCTTGCAGAACTGCGGAGCGACGCCGGAGGACAGCGGCCGAGACACAGGCGAATATCAGCTGGTCCAACCACTGACGCTGTTCACGGTGGGTAGCAGCAGCAGCCGAACACGACAAGTTCGACGACGGATGCGGAGCTGCACGGCGACTCGACGAGAAACTGGAAAGAGGACCACATCGACTCGAGTCACTCGACCAGACGAAGTACAAAAGACACATACTGATTGTTTACTTGAGTGTGTTTTTTATTTTTTCACTGCGTAAATTTTTGTGCAAAATATACAAGCACCTAACCGTAGCTTAGTTGAAACAAACTTGTATCGATCGCGGTATTGTATGCGATGTGTTACGATATAAACGTGAGCAGAGATGTTAGTCCTTGGCCTTAAGGAGTCCTTAAGAACAATTTTCGTGTCCTTGGCCTTGGTCTTGAAGCTCAAGTCCTTGGCCTTGACCTTGGCCTTGCAGCAAGTCCTTGTAATTGTTAGTGCTAAGTCCTTGAATCCATTTTTTGGTAACTTATGTTTGTTCACAGTTCACAGCTTCAGAGATTATCTTTTGAAACCTATATCGAGTAATAGTGTAGCGTACGCCGAACGGCAGTACTCGACTCTTACTTATTTATTAATTTGGTTGTTACCGTTTTGATTCTACATCCGGATTTAGAGGGCGGAAGTCTTTCCGTTCATTTATTTACACGTATAGTATTTCGATAGTGTACGATCGACCATCTGATGGAAATGAGTGAGTAGATTCTTAACAGCACTATCAGCACAGAGTAGGCTATTCGATGCCAGTACGCGTTAAAACCAATACGATAAATTAAAAACAAAAGGTAACAACAAATATGAGGTGAACCGAATAATAAATACGAACAGTTGTGTTAGAAAAGAAACGTTGGGTTGATTAAAAGGTTATTTAGATAGCTTGGTAAAAGCCGCTCTCCTTGGTAAAATCAAGGATGCAGCGTGCATCGACGTTGGAGAACAGCTCTTTCGACGTAGTACTGCTAAAATATTTATGGCGTATGACTGCGGTACTTGGACATTCTAAAAGCATATGTTTAACCGTCAAATGACTCTTGCAGTGATCACAGACGGGTTGACTCTCTCTCGACAGAAGATACGAGTGAGTCATTCGACTGTGACCGATTCTTAGCCGAGTGATGACTTTTAATTAGACAGATCGACGTATACTTTACAACAAATCGGTCGCTCTGCATCCCGCTTTAGGCGTTATGCAATGTAATCATGTGACGAACCATCGTCACTACCGCCCTGCGTAACTGTATAGGGGAGGCCGGGGCAAGATCGACACCTGGGGCAAGATTGTCACCTGCAGTTATTTTTTACGTATCATCGACGTAATGCTTATACCTAGCAATAAACAAACGATTTTAATTCGGTGTTCAATATTCTATGCCTGTTCAGTGTTTATGTTGCAGTTTTTGGGTGTTAATTAGAATTGATCGATTTTGCC
>Ga0209780_1002852_pt1 | contig 12563 bp, 10 predicted proteins | sample WorMetexBAHAMAS2_FD_187384 | JGI IMG/M metagenome (GOLD analysis project Ga0209780, IMG submission 187384) | Marine gutless worms symbiont microbial communities from Max Planck institute for Marine Microbiology, Germany - Inanidrilus exumae... | ecosystem: Host-associated > Annelida > Digestive... | reverse complement strand
ATTAGAATTAGATATTCTTTGCCCTTAATCTGACTCCAGGAAGTTGGTACTCGGTAGTCTCGTTAAAAAAATCTTTGAAACTGAATATATCCCTTAATATGCAAAAATAATTTTTCATAATATTTTTCTGAATCACGAGTACATACCTGTATTTAATTATGCACTTTATTTTGAAACTTCAAAAATCGCTATACCCCGCCTTTAAGCAGGTTAGCTAGATTATTGCAACTCCATAACTCCATACTCTCCGGACTTTCTTGGTCAACTATTTTCCCGCTGCAGCGTGATGAGAACGCCGTTGCTCCGCTCGGATCATCTTGGGGTTTTCTCCACTGGACCACGTCAGGCCAATATCGAAGAAGTTTCACTGCCTCCTCATCGCCAACCTTGATCTGCGAAGGCTAGCTCATACTGCAGGCACATAGGTGGTGTGCAAATAGAGCAAACATTGATATGTTTCAGTGGTATAACGATGTCTATACCGTGTCTATTGTGCTTAATAAATTAATTTAATTGTACTTGTCTGTATGCATGTGTAAGACTGATACAGCCTGTTATAATGTGAATTGTCTCACTGGATACCGTAAAACGTTTAGTAGAAGTCTAAGAACTGACCTAGACCTCCCCACCCCCGCCAGTATTAGAGACCTGGCTTGTATTTAATATACAGATTTCGTCGAAATCTGTTTATTTGTTCATTTTAGACAAGGCTTCTATTAGAAGTATTACGGCATGTCCTTAATAAACGCTTTAAAATATTATATTGGAAAATTCTGTTGTTGGTCGTTTTCTAGCTGCACCCTGTAGTTGACATAAATAATGTAATCACTTTACCTGGAAAATTGCGTCAAGGAACTAAGGAAGTCATCGGCATAATTTGTTGTCAATAGTTTGTTATTGATTGGTTTAGTGAATAATTTGTATATTGTGTATATATAGTTTGTTTACTAAGAATGGCTACAAAATCCGAAAAAGACAAACAAAAGACTCAGCATGATAAAAATCACATGATTCTATCTGCATTACTAAGAGACGATGACAACAAATACTGCGTTGACTGTGATGCGAAAGGTTGACAATATGTAATTTGTTTTTGATGCTGTAAAATAGGATCGATAGTTTCAGCGTATTCGAAATGATTAACGTTGAGCTTAATAAACAGATTTCGTCGAAATCTGTTTATTAAGCTCATCGTTAAGTGGTTATTCACCAAATTCACCGAAACCACCGCATCACTCTGATTGATTGTTACCCATATTCACTGGATGCCATGTGATGTGGTTGCGTTAATAAATAGAATGGGCATGCATAAAATCGTGAATAATGTCTCCCACTCATCGATGGAGTGCTTATGTAGGCCTTGTCTAAAACATGCCGGGACGCCAGGACGACGCCGGGACAGTATAACAGGCAGAGACGCCGGCAAAGACGCCGGGACAGTTGCGAGCTGTACTAAGTGAGACCGTCGTTTAGTGAGCAATTACCACAATCCAAGCCGGGACGACGTTGCTGCGTTGTTGAAGCCGGGACAACAGACAGTCCAGCACCACATGCTTTTTAAGACTATCTGAAGACGCGCTAATTCGCATAAAAAAATAATAAAACGTGTCTGTTAATGTTACTGTTGGAATTTATAAATATAACTAAAACATAAATAAAACGCTAAACACCAGCCACACAGGAACAAAAACGCTCTTAAAGCGGCTGTCCTGGCGTCTCTGCCTGTAATACTGTCCCGGCGTCGTCCCGGCATGTTTTAGATAAGGCGCTTATGTAAGCTGCTATCATCTTCACACAATCTCGTCATTAGTATGACTCGGCCTGAAAGCTGATACTCATTTTGCCGTCCCTTGGAGAGGTCCATAGGCTGAGTTCACCTAAGCACTGCAGTGAGGGTGTGCTGCCTGGGCATAAGGCTGTATACTGCAGTGGCCTTTGTGATGAACATACAGCTTTTCCACGTGGGGTTTGATCCTCGAGTCTGTTAGTTACGCTGGAGTAGGAAAAATTGATGTTTTTGTTAAATGTAACAAGAATTATTGTTTTTTGTGCATTTCCAGGTCCCACTTGGGCATCGTGGAATCTTGGGATCTTTCTCTGTATTCGTTGTGCAGCAATTCATCGCAATCTCGGTGTGCATGTGTCTCGTGTAAAATCTGTCAACTTGGATTCATGGACGTCAGAGCAGATTGCGGTATGAAAAGTTGACACAGTACAGTGTTGCTGTTTGATAGCTTTTCATTGTGTTGAAAATAATGCTGGTACCAGTCAGGTTAGATGATTTCATTGCCAAGTAAATTATAATGTCATCTCGTAAATTGTTGTGTCAGTGTCTGTTATGTCTGTTGTCAGGTGCAAAGTTACATTTCATTATGTACAGCTCATTGATGGGATGTCAACAGCACTGTGATAAAACTAGTGTCAGAGTTCTTGGTTAGACTGTCTTCACCACCTTTTTATTCTATAAATTATGTGTTTATAATGAGAACTTTTTCTCATTGGTTTCTTCTTTTGTCTATTCAAATTCATGTCGAGTTTTCAACTATGACAGTGTATGGACAGATTTCTTCCATTGCATCCTTTACATTCTCACACCAGTTACTTTCTCTTTGCTGTAGGTATTCTTTGACACTGAATGTCCCACCTTTTCTCTGGCATTTTGAGCTCAGTTGTTGTTGCCACTGCTTTCGCTGTTAATCTAGAACCTCCATTACCGTTACATTATGTGTAACTTGCTACCGTAACATTATATGTTACGTCATTGTGTTAAAACAGATGATGCAGGAGATGGGAAACAGCCGAGCACGGGCCGTGTATGAAGCTAATGTTCCGGATGATTTTCGACGACCACAGTCTGACTAGTATCCATTGTGATAGCACATTAACAGCGTGCAAGTTTGTTTGCAATAGCATGTGTTAGCGTATAGTTTATCATTCTGCTATTGTCTTCAGATTCATACATGTATGGTTTGTGGAGCTTTAACACGATGTATAGTGGACTGGAAGGATTTATTCGTGCTAAATATGAACAGAAGAAATACATTGCTGCAGAATGGGTTCCTCCGAAACCAAAGGTATCTATTATTTAATGAATGGATTACGTAGCTTCTAGGGTTTTTAAAAATGAAGTTTCACTGGTTAGCAGCCATATCAGATATACACATTTTTAAAAAATGAGACGTTTTTATTTTTTCAGTAACTGGATCAACGATGAACCAATAATTTTTGGTATTCAGAAACTTGAATGGGAAGTCCTCAATAGTTTTGACGAGATGATTCAGAACCCTCAGTTTATGGACCCACTTTCAAATTCTCACTGTTTTTAGTAGAACAGTGGACCCCTTCCCCAGTTTCTTGGTTCTCCCAAGTGATTGGCTCAAAGGCTGCTGTAGGCGTAAGTCAAGAACATGTCTCTGTGAAGAAAAATTGACAACATGTGTCGTAGCATTTTTCTTTGCACGTTGATGTTATTGCATTGCACTGTGTAGATTAGGCACCTGTTTGTGTTGATGGTGACCTTAAACACCAGTAGATTAATCCTTGCATGCCATGGCCCTGACCACGACGATGTGAATGTTTACTGAAGGTGTGTTGTGGTGTGCTAGGTACCTCAGTCACGTAATACGTTGTCATCAGCCGGCTCTGCAGCAAGTGGGCACGTCGTGCACACAGCCGACAAGGAAAAGGTATGAACTGCTCATTCCAGTCCTGAACTGACACCGTTGATCGAATTGTGTCGTCTTCATTTTGATGTAGTCTACTGGTACGACATCTTGTTAGGTCGACTCTTTGACGTAGTCGACCTAATAAAGCCGGTCTCAAATGTCCGTCCATGCATATGTATGAACGTCCGTTTGTCCACAAAACGTTTCTTTGATTTCAATGAAATTTGGCATGTGTGTAGCGGTCGATAAGTGATGCACAACGGTATGCAGTATGACCCGATTTAAGGTCAAGGTCACGAACTCTTCAAAGTTGGAAATTGGGCCATTTTCAAAAGCTATCTCCTCCGCCATTTATAATGGGAGCTGGAAACTGACCACGGATTCTGAAACTAGGGCACAATATCTACATTTGTTCGGGCCAGATTGTTTATATTTGGCTTAGTTTTTGTGTCACGTGACTTTGCACTTGGCAGAAACATCACTTGCGAAGAGTTGACCATCAGTCCCGAACTAAGTATGACTGAGCAGACTAGAAGGTACTTTTATGGGGCTTTGAACGCTGACTGCTTTGTATTTTTACAGCAGTAGAATTTCCACATGCATATGCATATGCACATGTATGTGACCAGCAGGTAGTAGATGCCTCAAGCAGGAAGCCGAGACCGCGGTCTTCTGCGACATTGCCCGATGTATGTGGTATTCTAAGATTTGAAACACTTGTTGATCTTGTTATGTCACTGTTACATGTAGCTGCACATTACTGATAATTTTCAGACCTTGTAGCGTGATAATGTAACTGGCTGTCCTGTCCACATTCATTTGTTCGTTCTTTGCGGGCAGGGGTCCAGCCTGCTCTGGACCCCAGCGTTGAGACCTTTTTACTCGGTCTAGTGCGCCAGCCCGAGGAGGAGAGTTGATAATTGTGTGTGGTGTGCACACTATGTAGGGTGAAGGAGGGAAAGTAATCTTGAGCAGCTTGTCGGGCATTTTTAAACGCTCCCCCTCTAGGCGTGGCCTACTGTCTGACTAAGCCCAGACTGGCATTTGTTCAGCGACAGCCCTGACCGGTCCACTGTTCTGCACCTTCCTATTCATCATGTGCGTATGAATTATTAGAGATAATTCTTTGGTAGGCAGACGCGCCCGGGCTGAGTTGAATCCCGGCCACTGAGTGCGTCACGCTCTACTGCACATGGCGGCTGAGTGCATTAACCACTCGGCCACAAGAGCAGGTCCCTGTCTGCATTCACTGAGCAAGAACATAGCTATAGGATAGCTTCACTTGGATCCTGGCATTGGAGATCTGGCATAAAGGGACCGTGTCGTCCTTTTTCTGAGTAATCAGTTGGTAGACAAGAAAGGTTGTGGTCTCTGCTTTGAGTTTTCTTCCGTGCTATGATGCCATTGGTTTGGTGATATGAAGGTCTTCCAGCCTGTAGAAACCTGCACCCCTTTGGAACAAGCGTGGGAAGAAAATCCGGGGGAGGGGTTTATGTTTACTGTTTTTACGTTCAGTGCATTTGTCGTAACTAGTAACTTCTTAGTGTATTATTAATTTACTAAATGCTACACCCCCGTTTACATTCTGATATATGACATGGTTTGATTATCATCATTTTATATTTTTAACATTTGCCCCAATGATGATTGTGCATGTTGAATGTTCTTGTTAATGAAATAGAAGTCAGAGAACAAGAAGTTCCAACTGTTACATTTTAGCTACTGTAATTAATTTACACAGCAGACTAAACTGGAGTCTGGATGCATTCGCGCCGAGGCAGAGTGTCGTCGGCGGCGTGTTGATCAGTTTTTTTGGCATCGTCATTGTTGTCGACTTTTCGGTGGCACGCCGGCGCGGCGCGGATCCCTTAATTGAAACGATGATGTTTATGTGTGGTTTGTGAAGTAGGCTTTACTGCATGACGACACAGATGGAGACATGTCTGTTCTTAGCAGAGGCCGAGACAATATGCTTCGGGCATTACTCAGCCTAGTACATTCGTTAGAATAGATGGGCATAGTTAGGCAATATCTTCAAGGCCTGTTCACATTGCTGCATTAGAACTGAACTAGTTCTGAACATGTTGTGAACTGCAAGCTGCCAATCAGTTCAGTCAGGTCCAGTGGCTGTGATATGAATGCACCTTTACATTTGTCTGACTGTAGTCGGCCTGGGCAGCATGTTCAGCGTGGTTTCTGTAATAACTGTGTAGTAATAACTGGCGTTGCAGTTGTCGTTAAAATCGCCTGCCAGCAGTGCGGCTCAGGCGCCGTTGCCTGCAGTCACTTCTGCACCCACAGAACCAGCAGCTCAGCCGTCAAGCACTGCACAAGTGGACCTGCTTGGTCTAGGTAAGCAGTCACGTGAACATTTGCACCATTATCAGGTTTCACTGGTCCAGTTGGACCATGTCTGATTGTGGTTTGAGAAATGCCAGAATCCCATGGCAGACACTTGCATTTATTACGACAGCCACTGGATGTACTAAGGTGTAGACATTTACTACAGCACTTGATTGTCGTTGTCACAAAATGATATTTAGGCTGTTGTGAACCATTGTACAGAATTTAACACATTTTGGAACGATGTAGTGGACTAGTGGTCTTTTTCCTGACATCCAAACTTCCTGTTGTAATTAGAAATTTGATTGCTCTTGAAATTTGTATTTGCACTTGTGTGATACATGCGTTTGGACTATTTTTTTCTGATTACTTTTGCGAATGTATACCCAGCCGTTATGTGCATGTGCTGTATGACAGACATGTCTCCGCCATCTCACCAGGCAGAAGTGGATCCTTTTGCTAGCTTTCTGTCAAGTGGTACCTCTACAGCGGCTCCGTCACAAACAGCAGCAGCTCCTGGTTCTGAGATGTTTGGTTCAACGGCACCCATTGCCCAGACCAGTACCAGCACAAAGGACGCTATAATGGCTTTGTATGGCAATTCAGCCATGGCTGCTGGGCCGTATGGCATGCCCTCAGCTGGTATGTGTAATTAGCAGAATTGAATAACTGTTTACTTATATTGCACGTCATTGCAGTAAGTTTTAAATAGGTTTATGTGATTAAACTGATATACATTTATTAATTCAGTTAATAATTGTGTTAGACTTCATCATTTTGTTGTTCATTCCAGCATATTATATTATTATTATTATTATTATTGTGCACGTGGAGAGTTACGTGACTGTGGTAATTGATTACCAGTGATTACTTTGCCTCCAGTAGGTGTGCCAAGTATTGCGATCAGCTTGTCTGTCTGTTGTCTGTCTGTTCACTCGCGTATCTCAAAAAGCACATGTCCAAATTTATGGTAATTTTTTGTATATGTTAACTTTGGTCATGACTCAGTCCTTATCTGGTGATGTTGCAATATGTTATGTACTTCTGGTTTTGTGGATGAAGTCATGTTTTCACATAATGGAACCAGTGGGCCAGAATCAAAGACAATGTTATGTTTCGTTGAATTTGCCAGGTGTTGGCACTGGGGGCAAAGTTCACGTCTACTGTTGCTGGCTCATTTTCGATTGTGAATGATGATGGAAGCATTTTGTAAGAAATATCTGTTAATTGATAAGCATGGTTGTTGGTATATTTTTGATTGTGCATAAGACGAAAGTGCTGGTGTGATTAGGTGGAATGGGCGTTCCTGGACAGCCAGGTGTCATGGCAAACGGAATGATGGGAATGGCGCCACAGATGATGCCATCAATGCAGGTTAGCACACACTCACACACTGTTTCAGTGGCCAATTGAAGCTGGCTCTCTTCCCCCACCCGTTCTGAAAGACAACCTTTACTTTCTGTCAAAGCACTTCAATGAAACGTTGGGATGACTCTAGTTTTCTGAAGCCAAAAATCTCGGCGAAATTCCAAAGGGGTCACTACCAACGGGGGCGTAAATAGAGGTGGGGTAGGTTAGAAGCGGTGATTTTTGACCATTATCTTGCTGTATCTCAGAAACGGTGCAAGATAGGGACATAGTTACTATGGAACGCTAATAGGAAATCGTATGTGCTGTATCGATTGGTGCTATTTCCAGTGACCTTGAGTGACCCTAACTACCCCAAACCACCCGTTTCGACATTTTGTATCGCCTTTCATATCTTCATAGTGAGAGGAGATCACATTTGGTAGGTAGGTTGATGGTAGCAAGTGCTGGCTCATGGATGGCAAACCGTCCTGAAAGGGGCGTGGTTAGGTCACGTGAACCATTTACATTTTGGTGGGCACCAACTATATCTCTGGAACAGCTGATCATCTCAAGTGCTGTCACCTTAGTTCGTTGGTGAGTGTCATAAACTTTTGATGGTCATCAGACAACTGTTGATCACACCCACCATCGAGATCTGTATTCAGCAGCTAGGCCGAACGGAAGAAATGGTTTGATTACTATATCATGCGATACGGAATATTTAGCATGCGCAGAGCTACTGTGTCACACGTTTCTGGTAAAAAATTTTCAGTCATGATTTATGAACATCTTTTTACTTTTATTACAAAATGTTGGTTGCAATTGAGTTATGCAAAGTTGCAAAGTTTATATATGGCACTGCATCTAATGTTTTTTTTGTGGTATTCATCACTTTATTCTTTAATGCATGGACGCGGAATGTTACATGCATTAATGCGTGAATCAAAACTTTTGGGGAAGTTGAGAGTAGGTCACTAATGTGAAGTTGCTCTAAAACAGTTACAACAGCATCTGAGTCTTGTGAAACTTTAATTTTGTCTGTTTTGCAGCATCCAATGTATGCTGGTTCAGCAGCAGGAGCTGGTTGCTATGGTGTCGCTATGGCTCCGGGTGGTGCAGCGATGATGCCCACTGCTGGCATGATGCCTGCTGCATATGGCATGCCAGCAATGTACAATCTCCAGCCGGTATAGTGCACATAATTCACCTAGCAGTTGTAGAAATTACTGTATAATTTTAGGCATTCTTTGCTGAGTGTTATTTTGTTTGCATAGCTGTTGACAGAAACAGTCATATATGCTTCTGTGGTTGACTATGCTAATGTTTTATGTGTGTGGAATACAGATTCAGAACCAGATGGCAAATCTGAACATTTCGCCAGCTGGTTATCTTGTGAACCCTGGTATGGCCGCTACACCCGATGCGTACCGGTTGAACTGGGGCAGTTCACAACCAACTCAGCCATATCAGATGTCGGCTAACATCAACCAATAGGTCAATTGTCGTAGCTACCATATAAACATGAGCTTTTGTCTGCACCTGTCTTTGACATCTCCTACAATTATCTACATTCACATTTGATCTGATAACATATATTGTAATATTGTTATCGATTCCTAAAGAGTATTTAATTTATAATTACATGATGGAATATGACTAATTCTTGGGGTTACAAAACAGACTATTTATAAATAAGAATGCTTAATTTAATTCTGTGACATATCTGGATTTACATGATATTATTAGGTCGACTCCTCCGACCTAATAAAGTGGGTCTCAAATGTCCGTACATCCGTCCAAAAAAAGTTTCTTCGATTTCAATGAAATTCGGTATGTAGGAAGAGGTCAACGAGTGATGCATGACGGTATGCAGTATGACCCGATCCAAGGTCACAAGCCCTAGAAAGTCGGAAATTCGGCTATTTTCAAACGCTATCTCCTCCCCCATTTCCAGTGGGGGCTGACAATTGACCACAGATTCTTAAATTAGGGGGCAATACCTAAAGCTTATCAGGGCCGAATTTTTGTCTTCGTTTTTGTGTCACATGATTTTGAAGTTGGCAGTAAGTAAGAGTTGACCGCCAGTCCCCTATGGGGCTAATTTATTTATTGTTGGCCTCTAACAAAATGCAGTTGCCATTCTATGTGGGGTTATGCTAACTGTGGAGGTAATGCAGAGTTATCATTACAGACTTTTCTTGCCAGCAACAAGCATCTGTTATTTACCTCAAATGTGCGAGATTAAACTACTAATATCTTTCCAGCTTAAAAACGTGCAACTGTGGTGCAGGAATAAAGCCATGTAGTATGGTGTGCTGCTAAGTTGTGTTTGTATATATGTGTTCTTTATTGAGTAAACTGTCGTTTGTTGTCATCATTAATTCAACTGATTCATGCCGTGTTTTCCACAAGAAACTTTGCCACTTGTTTTTACGATGACTCTGGTACCATGGACTGACCTGAATACACAGATTTTAAGCACTGCTAACAGAAAATCTGTCTAGGAAAGTTTTATGTAATTTATCACCTCACCTGAATTATGTCACCACAGTACCTGGGACAACAAACCGTGAACAAATACTAAAAGTATTGAACGTACATTTTATGCATATACATATAATCCAACTAAGTGGTGATCATAGACAATTTGAATGTTCAAGGTGATGCTAAGTGTTGATCCGTGGTGCTTCTGTATTGCCTATGGTGTAATTTTGGGGTTGTATTTTTCGTATAATGTAAACTTTATGATCCACAAGTTCAAATTTGGGCTGTTTAATGGTCATAAACTTGGTGGATTAAAATATGCAACTTTTTCTTGTGTTGTAATAGGAAATCAAGGTACTGTTGTTACCTTACATTAGTGAAGGCAAGTGACTAAACATATTGAGTTTGTTATCATAACAGTCTTAGTGGTGAAGGAAGTATTTCGGTAGGTCTGCATGTGCCAAAGTTATTGTAAAAACAAGTGGTCTGGTTTCTATGGGACGTGATGTCTGTATCACTTGTAATTACTGATCTGTGTCACATCTCTATGAATATTCAGCACATAGTGAGCCTTCGTATAGCATACAGGTTCTTTATCATGCTGCATCCGTACCCTCAAAGTGGAGGGTGTGAGACTCGTTAACTAATTCTGTGAACAGGTAGATTGTCACCTGAGTAGACATCAGCTTCACAGATTGATTGGTGGATATTTGTATTACATTGGATTAGTAGAGTGCAAAGCAAATGCATAATTTATTTCAACGCTAGAATACCAATCAATAAATGATGCTATGGCTGCCACGTGGTACGTACACTAGCAACTGTACAGTCGGGTGCAGGGTGCGTCATCAAGAATTCATCTGGAATTTTGATCTGGGCAGGCGAAGTGATAAGAATCTCAGGTACTATAGCAACACTCAGACATCACTTTGACCATTGCCAGTTTGCCAGTTAGTGGTGTGTGTGAGTGTGTGATAAGCTTTGGCAGGTATTTTGAGTTAATCTGGCTGTGTAGGTTTGTTTTTGTGCAAAAATGCTAGCTTTACCGCTTAAAAGGGGCAACATTTTGCACATACGCTGATAATATTCTAGCTTCTATGAAGTTATTAGTCATTTTGCTTGTACATGTTTTAAACTAGTAAATTTATGTGTTCTGTGATTCACTGAATGTTACTTCGATACTTCGAGTTACTGTGTGCTTGTGATGGCCACTGTTGTTTGTATGTGAATATAATACAACGATTACTTGGATCTGTTTTCTCGACTCCATTATGTTGTAACTTCACGTCTAAAAGTCTTAAATTTGCTTTAGAAATCTGCATCAGTATACACAAAACTGTCGTAGATTTGTTATGGAATTGTAAAATACTTTTGTAAAATACTTTGATGTGATGTTTGTTTTGCTGCAACCCATAGGTTCTCTGGGCAAAACCCGACTCAGCATGCAGTAACACCAGAAAAGAAGCCCATTAATGCAAAAACTGAATTTATGTGTTTTATGCATATTTTTTGTTCTATTTCACCGATTGAATGACCATTTTTGAGGTAAATATCTTGGGTCTGCTGTGTGGTCCAAACTCCGTTTTCCAGTACCATTGTGCAGCTGCTGGTCTTGTGTCTTTGTGGTCTGTTGTATGCTGTGTGATATTGTTCTGTTATTGAGTTTTTGTTTTGTGTGAAACCAACCAATCTAGGTTGCTGTCGATTGTATACTTGATTTTTTGGCAGGGTTCCGGTGTTATACGATATGGGGGGAGGTTGGATTTGTGAAACAGGTAGGTTTTAAGCCGAGAGTGAAAGAGAGAGAGGGAGTTATGGATGTACAGAGTGGTGAATCAAAAGAGGAAGAAGTGATGGGTGAAGGAAAAGGTGAGTCAGAAATGGATGAACTGATACCAGAATGAGGTTGCTGAAGAGATAAAGGTTCATACTACTTAGATTTTCCAGTGCATGGAAAATCATTTTGTGGAACTTAAGCAGATAAAAAAAATGAGTCAGCCATATTTTTGGTTATGACGTTAACATTCGTATGGTGTTAGTGTTCAACATGTAGTTATGTAACATAAGCTTAAGGTGTGTTCTGGGTTTTGTTGGTGTATCTTTAATAACTTACTGAACAATGCAGTATATCTTTTAGTGGCATATGAGAAATGGTTGCAAAGTCAGAAAGTCACAGTAATATATCTGGAACCTTGCTGTAGTATGTGCATTTGTAATCATCTGCATTATACAGTGTATTCTGTCTCTTACATTTCTCTGGTATTCTCTTAAATAAATTTTACATGTTTTCCATTGATTAAACTAATAGATGGAGTTTTCCTTTGATTAAACTGCTAGATGTCAGATTGTTCATTATCTGATGGAATTCATTTTTATGGCAGCTGAAGGCAAGACCATTATATTTTACTGCTGTAATTTATTTTTTTTTATTTTGTCAGCGTAGATGAAAGACCAGCCATGGGATCTCAACCAAACTTGGCCAGTAGATTGGAAGTGGTGTCGATTTACAAATGCCCCAAAAATTTGGGGCCTTCCCCAAATTTGGGGTGCAAAACATAATTTTGACCACTTTCTTCGCGACTTTCACACTTGACACCGCATATCTCCACATCGACAAACAAAAATGCTGGTATTAAGAATTTTTCGTATTTGCAGTTAAGTGAATAACATAAATACTAACAAAACGTACTTCATATGATCAAACACGACATAATACTATTC
>Ga0209780_1002851_pt1 | contig 12564 bp, 5 predicted proteins | sample WorMetexBAHAMAS2_FD_187384 | JGI IMG/M metagenome (GOLD analysis project Ga0209780, IMG submission 187384) | Marine gutless worms symbiont microbial communities from Max Planck institute for Marine Microbiology, Germany - Inanidrilus exumae... | ecosystem: Host-associated > Annelida > Digestive... | reverse complement strand
GGTTTGTCTCTTTTTCGGTATTTTGAAGTAGGCCTACGTGTGTGCGATATCGTCGTTAACAAGTACGTTCGCTATCTCATCTCCTGATAAGTTCTTGTCACCTTTATGGTAGATATTTGATCGTGGATTAAGGATCTAAACTTCTTTTCCCGATCGCTCAAGGCATAGGCCTTTTAACATCCTGTTTTAAACTGCTACGTTTTTATATTTGCTGTTTCTTCCTGAAATTTAATGCGTCGATAAAATGTACGGTTTTATATTTACCTTTTTATGTTTTATTCGAATTTATCATGTAGACCATGTTATGTGTAATTAATAAGAAATTTTAAACCACTAAAAGTCTAAAACCGCCATTCAATTGGGCAGAGTGTGTCATCGTGGCAAATTTCGTGATGATTGGTCAAGCCGTTACTGAGATAGGTCTATGGCGATTAATGGTTTTCGAAATAGCAGTCGTTTGCCGTTTTGGATTTTCAGTAATTTGAAACGTAATGGCCACAATTGGCCAGTATAGTTAATAAGGCCAATTTGTGTTATCATACTTTATTTTGCGGTGATCGGTCAAACCTTAGCTGAGATGCGGCAATTTTTCGATTTCGAAAATGACAGCCGTCCGCCATCTAAAATTTTTGGCATATCCTAATTTTTGGGGTTTTGACCTCATAAATATTAGTTGTTATCCTCGAGACCCCAAAAGGCAACAATGGTTGCGAAAACACGTCGTTTGAGCCACTAAACGTTAAAATCGGCTAAAATGTGACCTGTAGCCAACCCAACACAAATAACGGAGAGATATGTTAATAAAAAACCACACGAAAACTAATTTTTCACGCATGCGCAGATCCGTAACGGCTGAATCGACTCAAACCAAATTTTGCACATCGACTCCCTGCGCGGACGTATATTAGTAATATAATTATTTGAAACGACAATTACGACATACATATTGGTTCAGGGGTTTTGGAGGGACCAGGATGCGAAATTTAGCCTCTCCCATTGACTTTAGTATAGGCTTCTAACACGCACACGCGTAAAACCTATAACTTAGCCACCTCTGCAAAGACTTAATTTTCATGGGGCCCATCGTATAACGTGCGGGGACACAATCGAAAATTTGTACGGCGCTTGCGCCGGAAAATGTACCCCTCATTTACAAATTGCTTTTGACGCCACTGGCTCAAGAAACGTTGCAATGGCAACCAATTTTAGCGTCAAAATTGGCGAAATCGGCCTATTCACCTTTATTAGTCGCCCTGGCATTCGGAAATGGATTGTAATTTGTAATATCGCACTTCTGATTTTAAAAGGTTCATCTGCGATGATCTGGCTACATCGTGTAAACATTTGGTGAACTTCGGTCTAGCAAGAGTTTAAGAAGGTGACAACCATTGGTGATCGTCGATCAGCAGTTTGGCTACGTTCGCTAGACCTTGTGGGGATCAGTACTGAGTTTTCTGGGGCGATCACTACTCAGTTTTGTTTCACGTATACGCCAGAGGGTGTCACTGCTATACCGTGCGGACTACACGCTAGGCTCTGCCACGCATTTCTAGTTTAATACAATGTGTCGCCTTAAGGGGACGTAACACTACTGGCCCGCCGTCGCATGCTGCCCCCTGGTGAGTTACGTTGCGCTGCCGTGGTGTGTTACAGACGACGACAGACGACGACAGACGCCAACGAGCAGCAAAACAATACTGGCCCCTACACTATGTGTAGGCGGGCCAGTAATGAAACAATACCGCATTTCTAGTTTAATACAATGTGTCGCCCTAACGGGACGTAACACTACTGGCCCGCCGTCGCGTGCTGCCCCCTGATGAGTTACGTTGCGCTGCCGTGGTGTGTTACAGACGACTACGGACGACAGACGACGACAGACGCCAACGAGCAAAACATTACTGGCCCCTACACTATGTGTAGGCGGGCCAGTAATGAAACAATACCGATAGTTAGCGATGACAACATACAACGGCGATACGTGTCACCGAGCAAAACACTGACCGTACGTGACGTGGGCTGTGTCGAAAAGATCGCAGCCATCTTAACTGTAGCTCGGGCCTTGATGAGCCGCACCAAATCTGACACATCATTGCCCGTTTACGATAGCACGTCCCATTCACGGTTTATTAGCCATTCTAATAAGTTAATAACCTATGTAAAGTGAGTTACGCAAAAAAATTAAGAAAATTTATATTTATGAGCTTGCAGCTAATTTTCAGCAAAAACGAACGTCATTCGGTTATTATGTAGCATGTATTACGAATGTAACAGCAAATTGTATGTCCAAGCTACCGGTAGTCGGTTTACTTACTTATTAATGGCGAATGTGCTTTTGTCTACGCCATTTACATTATATCATGGTCAACAGTGAGTTATCTTCTCTTGACTGACCGACAACATCGTCCCGACTTGACTGCTTTTGACCAGTCCACTGTTGACTTTTCTTGCAGTTGTACTGGCACCAGCCTAGCACCAGAAGACTCGCGGGAAAACAGCTGCAGACTTTATTCGACAATTAGTGCTTAACGCCATAGTGACATGCCTTACCTTCTGGGTGAGCAGCTCAGTGTGCTGGTCAGCTCTGAGGCCGTACTATTACGTTCGACCCAGTGTGCATACCATAGTGACATTTCGGTCAGAAAACTTGCATTGAAATTTATTAATTTTTATCAGAATTAAACACTCGCCAAGATCGATCAGTGAAATTTTTTGAAAAACTTAAGCGATTTAAAACTACTATATAATAAACAAATGAAATTGGATTGAGATTAAGTTTTGCACACTTGCCGAAAATTAACTGGAGTCTGCAATATAAGATAACGCGAAAGACATTTTTGACATGATATGCAGAACAGTTGACGGAAAGAAGTAAAGTAAACGACCTACTTGAGCAAAGTTGAGGAAGAAAAGCTGGGTCTGTGTATAGTTAACGCCGGGCAGTAGTTCTTCTTCTCCGTGTTCTTCAACCCAGCGCATGTACGCCTGTAACAAATTTAAACTACAGTGGTTCTGAGCCTTTTTGCCCAACGCACCCTTTTCATCGTATGTCTTATTCATTCCCCTTTCCAAGACTGTCCGACTCAAAAGGTGCATTCCAAACAATCATATCGGTGTCGGGCCGAAATGTACGCTGGCCGCGTCGCACGCTGCCACCGCGTGTCACGGTGAGTATGCTGATGGGACAGTTAGACAGACGGACGGACGCCAGACCGTTACATTACGCTTTCCGCTAGACGCGGCAACGGCGGCAAGCGTAACATATGTTACGCTGTACGACGAAATATCGTATTATTCGTGATTAAAGAATGACATGTAGATCGTATTCCTTAAGCTCTATGTGGGATTTGGCATCAGTACTGCACTGACACTTCGGCCCGGTTATAGACTATGACTGAAATTACTTTAGCTAACCCGCTAAAAGATCAATATTCCAACAGTTTGAGTCTGCCAACCTGCGGTCCCAATGCCCCAATTTCCCCGAAAGTCTGAAACCATGAAATTCTCCTTGGGGAATCCCCCTCGTTGGGAAACCCCGCTACAACCTGTAGTATACATTAAAATGGACTAACACGAAAATGACTAACAGACATTACTATCGAGAGCATAGGCATACAGTACTTACCGACAAAAGCAGCGATCTCGACACCAATAGGGGTTCAGCAACTACTGGGATGGCCGACCGTGGCTAAAGAGAAGAACTAAATTTAAACCTAAATAAGTAACAGTGGAATAAGGATCGGCCAGCCGAAGGTTTTCAGCACCCGACCTGTCCCCCTTTACTTGGGCGGATCTAAACCACATTTAATGCAACGTAGCTGTCCCGTAACCTTCACACCAAAAACAGCTTGACACAACGTCACAGACATACAAACACATACACACACAACCGCAGGATAAGCCGAACTGTTACCACAGTCGGCTAGTGTCCATTCACGCGCAGATGCAGTTTATCATACGGTACTGTGAACTCAGACTTATTTACTAACCATAAGTCGTTCTATTTCGTACTTCATTGACTGCGCAGTCAGTCGCGATGCCGTACACTGCACACCTTTAACAAAGCTGACATACTAATGGCTTCCGGTTCCGTTATTCGAGAAGCTAGCATAGAGGCGCTCATCCTGCGCCAGTATACGTCTACGTCTACGTCTATAGTTGCAATGGAAGACTAACACGAAATCGCATGTGGCTTATTAAATGGCACCATTGCCAACGCCCTCGAATGATCTTGAAAGTCACTTTGCTGTTTGTAGCCTTTCTACCTCATCAAAGGTAGCACGAATTTACTAACATAGCGCGTCGCGCGGTCCCTCTGCAGTAGCTGAGCTTCTTGTTTCGGACGTGCTGTCTCCTCCAAAATCGTCGGAAGAAGATAAATGCAATTTTCACATTCCGATGAGCCCCACGAAACAATACCCACATTAATCAGCAGCTTCTGATCTCGGTTCGTGACGGTAAAATCGAAAAACAGCACAGAACCCCGATGCCTTGCCACGGTGCAACACGATGTCACCGTCTATACGTAGTGCTTTAGCTTGGTTGAAACATGGAAAAATTTTTCTTTTGCAGTTTAACTTTAACTGCAGGGGTGGATCCAGATTTTGTCCTGCCTTGGATTGCCTCCACTCCTTCCCGCTGCAAAGTGGTTCCTCTCATTTCATCTCGGAGGTCTGTGAGGGAGCGAAGTCCCACGTTTCGCGGACACTTCGACACTCTCCTGCCATCCAGGCCAATCCCAGACTAAGTTTCATCTCGATCAATTTCATCTCGATCAGCTCCACCCATTGGGTCACTCACAATTTACCCGTGTCATCAAGCAGCCAATCATGGAGCTATATCGACAGACAGCAATACGGGTATGTAGCGTGGAATGCAAACCCTGTATGACTGTTTGAGTCCACCGTTGTCAGCAATGTTTTCACCAAGCGTCTGCATTCCGTTTACCTATGCACAATCACGTTTCACAAAATATGATATGAACAAGGCAATCGTAGATATCAGACTTCGCCCTCAGTGTGTAATCGCACCGCCCGCGAAGTTCCGTAACTCTATACTTCCTCAACCTAAGTCCCATTAACGCTAAATTAACTTTGCTTTCCTACGTCCATGCATCGAAGTCAGTGGTGTATTTGTTTCTCCGCCAACCTTCACCGTTACCATAGCAACAATAGCTAGGGCGACGCGCGTTTCAGTAATTCTTCCCATTAATTGTCAAATTTCTCATTCCCTGTTTTACTTCAGTTTGCGAGTAATTTCGAAATAGTTAGTCAAAATTATGCCTTTAATAACAGGAAATCGAATTTTGTCCGACTTTGCGGTGCCTCTCAAACTGTCCGTTACTGTCGCTATTGCGCGGATCGCGCCCAAAATCTGCCAGGGCCAGCCCCGACGATGTACGCAAGAGTACTCAAGATTTCATCCAAATCGGTTCACTTTCGGCAGAGTCATAGCCGAACGGTTAAACACCGCCAAATCGCCCCATAAGGTGAATTCAATATTCGGCCGAAGCCTAGCTTCGAGCCGAATAATTACACAGTTATAGCAGCAGCTACGCAACGATCACGACTCTTGCAACTGTAATACCTCTTGAATTTTTGGCGTGTTCAATCCAAAATGCAAAGTGCCGCCCGGGATTGGCCCCGTTACCCTCCTCATTGCTGAGAATAAGTAGTTGACAGAATTTAGGTGTTAGTTATTTGACAGTCACCGACAATACTGTGTTATAAAATAAAGCGTATTTCAAGACAAAATATCCACTGTATGTTCCGCGATTAACGAATTATTCATTTATGACAAGGGTGGCTGGCTTTTATATATACGTGCTGATTAAAGCCAATTAGATGTTACCCATACAGCCTGTAATTGAATCTTTCAGATCAGTCCTAGTGCGATGTCTGTCGATCCATTACAAAATCTGTTCAGCAGACATGCTGCATTGGCATTTGGTTAAAAACTTTTGAAAAATATTTAATTTTACGATGCATTCTGGCGATACATCATCTGGGCCCGAGTGCGCAAGTTGCTACCTGAACATTGTATGTGGTATAATATAGGTATGTATGTTTGTGAACGACTTCCTTGCGCCAATACAAGTCCGATTGTCACCAAACATGATCAGTCATAACTCTGGCCACAGGGGAAGAGGTGATTACATTTTGGAAAGTCAAGGTCAAAGGTCAAGGTCGGTGGGTGAGATATGCGCTCTACTGAACCCTTTTAGACTGTTATATGCACTTACGTTCATGTTGACCGCAGGAACTGTGTAGTTACTGTACTGGTCAACGAAACACTGTGATTTCTCGATGAATTTGTTGACATCCACTGAAGACCACCACTGTTTCATGTTGCCGTCTTTGTCATACAGTCGTCCTGACCAGTCACAAACGTGACAGCAAAAATACGTTTAATTCATGCAGTAACGCAATCTAATGTCGGTAATTAACGCAGCAGTCATTATTAGGTCGCATCGCATGCATTCAGTACATTAAGATGTGGCACAATTAAATATCCGTAGATTTGTGTACTAGAAAACTATCACGATCGCCTCTGACCCGCTGTACAGTTCAGTAACGTAAGACCACAGTCACTCCAGTAACCAAGAAAAATGTCCCAACTATCCTTCAGGTTTCAGATCTTTCAGGTTTCACGCATATTATTATTTTTAGTAAATGGTAATTTATGTAGTTTTCTCTCACTTTAGCTAACTTCGTGGGGAACAGTTACAAACGTATATATACATAACAAGTGTCCGGAGTAATTTGGCAAAAGCCGCATCGCCGACTTGTCACCCCTCGCGGCTGCAAATGGATTCGTCCGATCTTGTCTACCGTCTAATACCGGTTCCTTGGACCCACACGAGTCAGCCCCCCAAATGGCATGTCGACAGGATCAGCCATGTTTGTACAGATCATCTGTGTGCCCAACACACAGACAAGCAGATCACGCTACTTGCGACACCCACAGCAATAGGCCGCGTCTGTGCACTGCGTGTGGGCGATGCGGCATATAATAGCATCGGTAACTAATAATAATGCAATAATCGATACGTGTGACTTTCAAACATAGTTGTAACAAAAGGCTCAGCTATCGCCAAGAGACCCGCGCGACGCTCTATATCAGTTGAAATATAGCCTGTCGTACGAATAACGCAAACATATGACGTGATAGCCTAAAAAGCACTTTCAGCAACTGCCACGTTTTATTCCGCTACATGCAAAGTTTTGAACACGCATCGTTGCACTAGGCACAAATATCGCACAGCTAGCATGCAATGCCGTGCGCGTTACAACAGACTTCCATACAACCAATCTTGGTGATGTCAACTGGAACAAAGCAGTGATCGACCAACGTCGTGTACCACCAATGTTGTTGACGTCACCGCGTATTATTCCGCCAGCGCACCATCATGGACGCGAACCACCGTGGCGGATGGACACAAAGGTTTCAAACAGCAAAAGTGACCTTAAAGGTCACCAAGGGTCACCCGTAATGGAACCATGGCCTCTAGGCCACATACGATTTTCTATTAGTCTTCAATTGCAACTATGTGTCTATCTTACACCGTTTCCGAGATATTACTACTTATTTTCCAAAATTTAAAGAGGTCACGTGACCCTGACCACGCCCATTAGGGGGTAGTTTGTCATCCCAAGGCTACACGTGACATATTCAATCTGCATACAAAATTTGGCGACTCTCGCTTTAGCCGTTCCAGAGATATCATTGCAGGCATCGAAATTGATAAAGGGTCATGTGACCCTGACCACACCCCTTTTAGGGCTGGTTTGTCATAAGTATGCTAGGACTTGATATAGCCTACCTGTGTGCAAAATATGACGACTCTAGCTTCAGCCACTCCAAAGATATGGTTCGTGCCCACCAAAATTTAAATGGTTCAGGGATGATTTGCTTGCATCCATGGGCTAGCACTTGCTATGGTCAACACACGTGCCAAATTTGACGTCTATACGCCCACCCGCTACGAAGATATAAAAGGCGACAGAAAATCTGGAAAATGAGGTGGTTCAGGGCAGTTATGGGTTATCCAAGGTCACTAAAAATAGTGCCGTTCGATACATCGCATACAGTTCCTATTAGCCTTCTATAGTGGCTCTATCGTGCACCGTTTCTGAGATATAGCAAGACATTGGTGGGAAATCGCCGCTTCTAACAAACCCCACCTTTTTGGGGAAGAACAAACCCGATAAGTTAACATGGGGAGAGGCACAACAGAGGGCCTTTGATCAATTACGAACTGCTCTCATGTCAAAACCTGTGTTACGTGCTCCAGACATGTCTAAGCCCTGGATCATCATGGCTGACTCCTCGAAAATCGCGGCGTCAGCAATATTGATGCAAAGGGAAAATGAACGAGCGGATTCTGCATGTTATGTTGTATCATATGCTTCTCGTAAACTACTGCCGCGAGAACAAAATTATGCTACAATTGAACAGGAGCTCTTGAGTATTTTGTTTGCTCTGTCTAAATTTAACCATTATATATACGGACACCAAATTTCTGTATACAGCGATCACAGAGCGTTGAAATGGCTGAATTCTTTGGTCAAGCACAGCCCACGCCTGGCACGTTGGTCTTTGATATTACAGAATTATGACATAACGATGCACTATGTGTAAGGCGAAGACCAGTTGGCAGATAGTTTCACAAGGCTGGCTGTGTAAAATATGATGTGATTGATGTAGATGAAACTGAGTAGTAGTTGCCAGTATTATATGAGACACGCAGGACGAGCGAGTGCAATTTACGAGACACCTGGCAAATGACCACCGCAAGCGAGCAAAGGCGACGCGACGTAGGCGTGACAGACTGCCGACATCTGCGTCGAACTGATTAATTAATCTTAAAATTGATAAGTCGCCATATTTGTTATCTAAATGTATACAAATTGACGCCTCGTCTCGTGTTCTCGTGTGTGCGCTGCGATTTAATTGAGTAGTAATAGCTTTACAATGAGTATATCAAATATTACGGGGAACATTGTTTTGAGTTTGCATGATCGATTGTAGGTCTCGTTGTATTTATATATCGGACATTTATTTGATATAAGTTGGTATATGAGGTTGTAATGTAGAAAACTGATGATTCATGCATTGCTGGATAAAGTTAAAACGTGTGATGAATGGAATATAGGCCTAATAATCTGTTGAACTGCTTATATAAATGTTTAAAATATTTGCTTTATACTATAAAAATAAACTCGGTTGTTGTCATATTTGAGTACTGACGGTGATATCATTATGTCATGATTGTGAAGTTTGATTGAATGTTTCTAAGCATATGGATTTATCTTTAATGTGAATGTTAAATCATGTATTGATGTGGGAACAAAAGGCTCATGTCTAGCCATGTGGTATATTCGATTTCGTTAAAGTAGCTTTATGGTTCTTATTTGTGTCAGTAGAATTTATAGTGCATGCTATGGTTGTTTAAATGTTAACAGAATTTACTGTAACGGCTAATTTCACGTGTAAGCGATTGCGTTATACGAGATTGTGGACTGTCAGATGCTTACAACGTTGTATACACATAGCACGTTAGTATTAAGATAAACAGTTAGAACTTGTCACTTAAACGGACAATGAGTGACATTTTAGCCTAATGATATTATTATGTCTTATTGTTTGGTAGCATGCATGACATTGTGTATTATAAGTGTTGGGAACGGATGGTCGAATGGCAAAGGCTAACCACCCGCATTATCCCTGTATACGCCACCCAGTGCCTTTATCTTAGGGGAATGGGCGTGTGGGGTAAAATGTAATGGGAAATGTATGGAGATGGCGTGAGTCTGCGACGACGCCATCCACGAAGTGAGGCGGGGCTTACGGCCAACCTCAGCAACCCCGTGCGTCGATTGGCCAGAGGACCACGCGTGCGGTTGCAGCGGGAAAAAATGAAAGGATGGGTACGAGCGATGGGAGAGATGAGACGTGTGCGAAGGAACTGAATGTATATACGTTGTGTAATGTTGTAAATAAATGTATAAAGAACAACCAGTATTATGATGAACACTCGAGCCACACAACACGCTACCGATAACTAGTACAGTGGCAGACAGAGACGGAGACGGAGTGCGGTTCACGACATGTGGACAGAGGTGTACGACGTAGTGGTGTACGACAGGTATCATTACACTTTGAGCAGTGTCGCAAAGTGTCGGTTTCTGAACAAGAGGAGGATCGTGATGCTGTGTTACTGATAACTGTTACTGGCTCTGCAACCAGTAGTGCAAGTGTGGTATCACGCTGAAGTTGTTTACCAGGCGTACAGATAGATGATGTGGTAGATCGTGATTTACCCGTTTTCTTCACAGGATTCTTTGTTGGAAAACGATATTCAGTACAATTATCACATAGCATTAGGTCACCTTGTCTGCCTCAAACAGTGGAATCACAGCGATTGTCGGGACAGGGAAACTAGGTACCCGGTCCGTCAGAACGGCCTTCAGAGCGAGGCATATCTCGGCCGATGCGAGATGTACGATGACAATGTATTCAACCAACCGTTATTTGTTGACAGCCTGTCCCCGTTGTCAACAATTGGCTGACGAGGTAGTAAACAGCGACGGTAGCCTAATACCATTATACCATAAGTAGGGTAACGGTGCGGCACGCACAGAACTCCGTTGACTAAAGCAGATTAATGACTCTTCACAAACACTTTAATGTACTAGAACTAATAGTTATTGACAAGCTGAAAGTTAATATAAAATTGCCGTACAGTAAGAACGTCCGCCATAACATAGAACATTTATTATTATTATTCTTTTTTAAAACTCAAAATAAACATTTTAATAATCATATGCATGAATGTCTAAGTCTCGAATGTCTCGTCTACAATTTACACACCAAAATATCAACTTAAGCACAGTCAACATACACACATCAAATCATGACTGCACAGTTCAACGAACGCAGCGCGACTGCGGTCAGTCAATCACGCTGCATTTCACCTTTAGTCTGACCATCACGGCGGTCAGTTAGCAGGCCACAGCGGCCAGCAGGCAGTAGTGCACGTGCAAGACATCACGTAGGCACCTCCACCGCCTAGATCGACATCTAGAAACATCCAACTGTGTCAACCGATGTCCAGATGAGCAATCACATGAACACAAAACTTGACACCTCCTGGCCAATACGATGAGACGATACAAAGTCGGCGGATCATCGTCAATAGTCATAGTTGTTGCTCTTAACAGTTTCAGTGTATTCTGAGTCGAGCTGTCAGTGAACATCAGATTAAGCAGCCAGGTTGATGATTCAGCTCATCGCAGTGGTGTCGATGCATCGTCCACACAGCACAGCACAGCACAGCAAAGCAACATTTAACACATTATTGTCTGTCAAATGCATTTGCCAGACTATCTAATCACTTTGTTTTCTGTCTGTGCGTGTGTGTGTGTGTGTCTGTCCACCGATCGGTTGTCGAACGATTACGTCTGCAATTCTTTACCGATTTTTACCAAATTTTGCATGCCGCTCAGAAATGTGGTTGTTTCGACCGCTATTGTTTCTGGGACTAAAATCGGTAATGTGCAAAATCCAATTTTGGCAGTTTCGCGATTGTGTTGGACATATTTTACCACGGATTGTCACAAAAACCTAAATTGAGATATAACTAATCAGCGTTGACTTTGTACTCGGTGGTTAACGAAACCGGAAATAGAATTCGGATTTTAGAGAGGTGCAAATTACCGTTTCGGTATCGATTTCATCTGGTCTAGAACGATTTCGTTCGCCACTCTTTACCATTTTCCATAAAACTTCGCGTACGGCTTGGAAATGTGGTCGGCTAGATGCCTGTTGTTTCTGATACAAACCGGAAGTAGATTTCCGATTTTAGAGGTGTGCAAAATGCCCATTTTTCAGTTTCGCCATTGTTATGTACATATTTTTCCACGGATCGTCCCAAAACCCCAAACTGAGGTATAAATAATCAGCTTTGACTTTGTACTTGGTGGTCAACGAAAATGAAATGGAATTCGGATTTTAGAGAGGTGCAAATTTCGGTTTCGGTATCGATTTCATCCGGTCTAGAATGATTACGTACGCAATTCTTTACCATTTTCCATAAAACTTTGCGTACAGTTCGGAAATGTGGTAAGCTAGATGCCTGTTGTTTACGAGACAAACTGGAAGTAGACATACAATTTTAGAGGTGTGCGAATTCCGATTTTGACAGGTTTCCAATTGCACTTGCCATGTTTTTCCACGGATCGTCACACAAATTTGAACAGATTTAAAACTAATCTGCATTGAATTTATCTCTAGTATCAACGAAACCGGAAATAGAAGTTGATTTTATTTAGAGATGTGCAAAATCCGATTTTGGCAGTTTCGCGATTGTGTTGGACATATTTTCCCACGGATCGTCACAAAACGTAAATTGAGATATAACTAATCAGCGTTGACTTTGTACTCGGTGGTCAACGAAACCGGAAATAGAATTTGGATTTTAGAGAGGTGCAAATTACCGTTTCGGTATCGATTTCATCTGGTCTAGAACGATTTCGTTCGCCACTCTACCATTTTCCATAAAAC
>Ga0209780_1002850_pt1 | contig 12564 bp, 12 predicted proteins | sample WorMetexBAHAMAS2_FD_187384 | JGI IMG/M metagenome (GOLD analysis project Ga0209780, IMG submission 187384) | Marine gutless worms symbiont microbial communities from Max Planck institute for Marine Microbiology, Germany - Inanidrilus exumae... | ecosystem: Host-associated > Annelida > Digestive... | reverse complement strand
TTTCTGGGCCGTGCGCTAGATTAAGCTGGCCATCTCGTCAGCTTTTGAGCGCACGTAAATCTACCGTATCGTATCGTATCTTTTGTCTCACGACATGGACAATAATTATAATGACTTACAAAAGTGGCTAAACTGAGCAACGTTTACAGCTATAATCAATATAACAGCAACGTCTGTAACATATCAACATAATTCAAACAAAATCAATGACAAAAGAAATGGAGTATTCACAGACAATAACAAACACTGTGTGCTGAGGTACAACAACTTGGCTATCTTTTTAAACGCAGAAAATCAGCATTAAACAACGTGCTGCTTTCAAAATTCCAAACCACACAAACAAAAATTAGCCGGCCCGACTGACAGTCAACTCTTTGCAAGTGACGTTTCTGTCAACTTCAAAGTCACGTGACACGAAAACTATGACAAATATCACAAAACCGGCAAGACCAAATTTAGATATTGTGCCCTACTTTAGGAACCAATGGTCAGTTCAACTCAGTTGCCAGCTCCTATTGTAAATGGCAAAATAAATAGCTGTTAAAAATGGCAGGATTTCCAACTTCGAAGGACTCGTGAGCTTGATCTTGACCTTGGATCGGGTCATACTGCATACCGTCGTGCATCACTCATCGATCTCTACCTACATGCCAAATATCACTGAAATCAAAGAAATTTTTTGTGGACGGACGTCGTATGGACATGCACACGGACGGACGAACAGTGCCAATTTCAAAGACACGTGACACAAAAACTCGGATAAATATAAAAAAATCCGGCCCGAACAAACTGAGACATTGTGCCCTACTTTAGGAATCAGTGGTCAGCTCCCATTGTAAATGGTGGAGGAGACAGCTGTTGAAAATGGCAGGACTTCCAACTTTGAAGGGCTCGTGACCTTAACCTTTGATCGGGTCATACTGCATACAGTCGTGCATCACTCATCGACCTCTACCTACATGCTAAATGTCATTAAAATTTAACAAACTTTTTGTGGACGAACGGACGTACACATGGAAGGACGGACCGTGCCAAGTTCAAAGTCACGTGGCACAAATAGTAGAACAAATATAAAAAAACCGGCCCTATGAAATTTAGATAGTGTGCCTTAGTTTAAGAATCAGTGATCAGTTGCCAGCTACCATTATCAATAGCGCAGATAGCTGTTAAAAATGACAGGATTTCCCACATCGAAGGGCTCGTGACCATGACCATCGGGTAACACTGCATACCGTCATGCATCACTCATCGACCTCTACCTACACGCTAGATGTCACTGAAACTTTTTGTGGACAAATGGACGTAGACACGGACAGACGGACGCTGCCAAGTTCAAAGTCACGTGACACAAAAATCCGGCCCAATCAACTTGAGATATTGTGCCCTAGTTTAAGAATCCATGGTCAGTTGCCAGCTCCCATCGACCTCTACCTACATGCCTAATTTTTGTGGACGGATGTATGTACGCACGTACGTATGTAAGCACTGACGTACGTACATTTGAGACCGGCTTTATTAGGTCGACTCTGTCCAAGAGTGGACCTAAAATGATTAGTATTATTCTGCCACTATTACTCATGTTCAACATTTGGCCTGATATACGTAATACAGAGGTATCAGTATGTCTCCACGACTGTGGGATTAGGACGGTGCAGGGAACATCAGTTGCTGGCAGGAGGTGGAAAGTCTAAGGAACCAAGTCATACAGATACTGAAGACTTTCATAAAGGCGCTTAGGTGAAAGAACATAACATGAAAGCAATACTTAAGTTCATAACGTATGATTTGATAGTTGTTTTTCGAACACTGAGGGACAGTATCATGGATAACCCCCAATCAAAATATTGAGGAACTTATCTCCTGTCTAGACAATCATGCATAGTGCACTGTGCATACAACTTACATTGTTCATACTATGATGCATATGTTGTAGAAAAATATATGGTCCATCATTATTAGTGACCCTGAGTTAACACAAATGAGACTGAAAATCAACGGTCGATAAATTCCAGCAAGCGACCATGATAACGGCAGAACTTTCTGTGAATGGTCCAGTCTCGCTGTTGACATGATGAACTGCAGTAGCTGAACAATAAACACACACACACACACACACACACACACACATGCACTGCAGACATGAAACATACTTACATTCACTGTATAAAATGCGTGTCTCAAAAACTTCCATTCGAAAGAATAGAGCAGGTCTTAGTAAATGATGGTATGCTACATTAGTGACTCCAGTGTCCAGTTTCATTTTAGGTATGTTTTTTGTTTTATATCATCATTTTCGTTACAGTTTTTTTATTTTTTCAGCATTTTCAATTTAGTTTTGACAGCATTTTAATTTTTCCTTTCCCGAAATGAATGAGGGCACATTACTGCTCCAAAGGCCTGTTTTCATTTAGCTTTTGATTTTCATTTTTCTTTTAGTTCTCGTTAATGAGCGGTTTTTCGTTTTTGTTAGTTACAATATGGGCAACATCATCTAAAAATTTGATAACACAATGTTATAAATTTGCTCTTTACTGGTGTTAGCAACTTTTTAGTCGCCCAGCATTGAGGCCTACACAGATTGGCCCACTGCATATCGACGCTTAGTTTGCATTCATCAAACAAACTGGCACTGGGTGAACTATTGCAATGGATATGCCATGATAACAGCCTGGCAGGACCACAAACATTGGTGCATGATTATTATCATTATTAAAACACTAACCGAGCAGACTGGCAGCATCCACAGACATTAAACTGTTGCATGTGTTGCTCCATCTTTGTACACGGCGCGTAATGACATTCATAGAACATCACACAGTCGTCTGCAATAGTAGCAAAGCTGAGGTAAAAAATCTCAATAATATACTGGTAGTGCCATATCAGCAAACTAAACGAAACTGCATGGACCGTTTAATAATAAAGTACTGTATAGTTAACTTATAACTTATAAGCACACAGTACAAAATAAAATACAAATAGGCGAAAGGAATGCAAGGAAAAGAGTCAAAATCCACACAAGAAAGGATGAGATAAGAGTTAGTGACGGAGTTTGAGATCTCAGATGGAAAAAAAATGACTTCAGAGTTGTGAAAGAAATGGCTAAAGCTAAACAAGATGTAGCAGAGCTGAGGTAAAAAATCTCAATAATACACTGGTAGTGCCATACCAGGAAACTAAACGAAAGTGCATGGCCTGTTTAATAATAAAGTACTGTATATTATAACTTATAAGCACAAAGCAAAATATAAAATACAAATAGGCGAGAGGAATGCAAGGAAAAGAGTCAAAACCTACAGAAGAAAGAATGAGATAAGAGAGCTAGTGACAAAGTTGGAGATCCCAGACGGAAAGAAGAAAGTTGTGAAAGAAATGGCTAAAGCTAGGCAAGATGTAGTGGGTGTAAAATGTGTTCAGGAATTCAACAAAAGATCGTGATAGTACATGGAACAAGAAGTTCAGCGATCACCAAGGACTGCGTAACAAGTCTTTGGCTAGTAATTGTCACAGTCAGTCTGCATACCAAATTTGAACTGCCTAGCATCACCAATTCCACAGAGAGAATGGGGGTCCCAAAACTCACAGTCAGGAAGTGGATCCCAAAACCTGGACTAAGCACCTGCACTTACCATTAGTGGGCTAGTAAAATACAATCTCTATGAGTTCACCGTCAACTACTACACCGATATATGCAATGTTTCCTACCTGAAGAGACTGGATCACCATTGCGGCTACAGTAACCGCGGCTTGCAGTGAACTGTTGCAAATTCAACAACAAAATTAATAAAATTACTCACAGATATTTGACTCAGGTACCAGAAAGCCTAGAGTTTGAACAAGAAACCATCCAGCTCTCACAACTAGACCACATGACACTCCGTATCATTTGCAATTGAACTGTATGATAATTGACAAGTTAGACTCTACAATTTTCGCTCATATCAGCAACACTGATTGTCAAGTGCTCAAAGACAGTCGAGTGGGCGTGACGGCTGCACTTGACTGACAGCATTTTTCATGTGACGACAAAGCCCAACTTGTGCACCACTACACGCCCGCCGGGTAACAGTGTCAGGTGATCACAGCCCATTTTTGAGTAACTTATCATCCATGTGTTATTACATGCAACAGTCAAATCTGTGTACCAAAACCGACATGCCTAGCTTCTCGTCATTATCACTATCACACAGTCAGCTGGAACCGCTAATTTACCAAAGAATGACCCCGATATAACACAGAATAAAGAACTAGAGTAATGGTCACGTGAGTCCGATTGCGCCACCTTTGGCAGCACTTTTGCATCTATTGTTTAGTACTTGCCATGGTCAGTGCACGTGCCATGTTTAACATGCAAATGCCCAGTGCCTGTGTACACATATTCCAAAGACCAAAAACCAAGTCCATTTTTCAAGCAAATTGCGAGGTTTTCTAGAAAGTTCTAAGTCTGTTTCACACAAAAGGGGTCAGATGTGGTTAGTTTTTACTATGTCTCTATGCTTTGTTGCCATGTTTACATTCACATTTCTCTGTATTCAGTTTCTTGTTTTTTTATTCTCTACGTTTGCTATGTATTTGCATGTAAACTTGTTTGTTTGTACTATATGCAAGTTTTGTAGGCATTTGCCATGATATGTTGTTGACCTTCACTGCCTTCCATCTTTTTCGTTAAATCAAATCAAATAAAAAAACTACCATACATAAGCTGAACAGCATGTCACCTACCACCCGCTGTTGATGTTCTCGTAATGCATTTAATCAAGAATGGCAAATAACAACAATGAGGTGCAGCGGCTCATGTGGGAACATTACAAAGAGACCTTGCGTCCATCCATCCGTCTGTCACACTTATAAACTGGTCATTAGTGACCGAGAACACTGCTTGCTAAGATCGTATACATACTGCAAGTCTAAAACTAAGCCAAACTTATTTTAAAACTTATTTTTGCTGTAACTTTGACGACTTCATACAAAATTTAGTCATTTTAGATGTCTGCTTTGGCAAGTGTAAGCACACAATTCAGAATCAAGTAAATCGAAGTTTACAAAGTCAAATTTGGGATAATGTCAAACGTATCTGAATTAACAAGGTAAGGTGACAATTAAGGTGTAGTGAAAAATGTTCCAACAAATCATTTCTGAACACAACTAAAAACAGCTAGCCTAAAGTCGGCTCATATTCGAGACAGTCAATGTGAAAATAATATTGTCTTAGTTTTTGTAAACTCACAGCGTAGAACTACCGATTAGTAATGTTTAGTGATCACGTCAGCATGCACAACATGATAGCCGTGATTACACTGATACTAAACAAACTTCCACTCAGTGTCGTATATTACTAGTAAAAATAAAATAATTTAGCCCCATACGGGACTGGCTATTTTACTGCCAACTTCACAGTCACGTGACACAAAAAACTAGGACAAAAATCCAAAATCCGGCCCCAATATGCTTTAGGTATTGTCCCCTAATTTCAGAATCCGTGGTCATTTGCCAGTCCCCATTATAAATTGGGAAGGAGATAGCCTTTGAAAATGGCCGAATTTCCGACTTTCAAGGACTCATGACCTTGACCTTGACCGTGGATCGGGTCATACTGCATACCGTCATGCATCACTCGTCGACCTCTACCTACATACCAAATTTCATTGAAATCAAAGAAAGTTTTTGTGGACGGACGGACAGGTGGACGGACATTTGAGACCCACATTATTAGGTCGACTCGGAGGAGTCGACCTAACTAGGGTGACGATTAAACATAGTGTAATGCAAAATACACACTGCACAGGGCACATGCAATGCCCGTTTAAGTGACACCATTTTTAAAGTTAGTCAATTACTGTTCACCTTGACAGCAAATGATGCAAAATTCTTGTGATGCCTTTCTTGGCGCCACAGGAATCACTGAGTGGACCTTCACGTCATTCCCTGCATCTGTTGCCAGTACCCAGCCTCTCAAAACCATCACCTAAATGCAAATAGCTAGAAACCCAATCAAAAATACAAAATACCACTTCAAGGACAGGATTGACAACAACTCGCTGTACAGCTCGCCAATATATGCCGGTCTCATCTGCAGTGAGAATTGGCGATTGACTGGAAACTGGAATTAATGCCAAGTTGTCAAGTCTACAGTCCACGCCAATGCCATTCTTCTGTACCACTTTCATATCTTCAGTAATGCTTCCACAATGTAACTCCCTGCATTGGCAGCAGCGAACACACATCAATATTAGCCTCAGCGTTAATAAAGTTCCTGTCACTACACTTATAAAAAAATAAGTAGAAAAAATTTACACCAGACAAACAAGAGCCAAACAGTCACTAATGCACGCCGTTGCACGGTGCAAATGTTAGCCATTTATTATTATTATTAAAAATTGGACAATAATAATCAGTAATTGGCTTAAAAAGTCACAAGATTCTGCTTACCAAATAATATTATGAACGTATCTGCCTTTATGGTGACCGTAATGAGAGTTGAAAGCCCACGCAAATACGTTTGCACCATAACCATTCGCATCTGCGACGACTCGAGGCTACAATATAACAGCATTTTCACACCAAACATCAATGTAACTGATGACGACATTGTTCAGTGGTCAACGCAGACTCAGCTGACTTGTAACCAACCAACCGGCGCGCGGCGCCGTGACCACATCACGCCGATCCTACGACAGCTCCACTGGCTGCCCGTGCGTCAACGAGTGACCTTCAAGATCGCCGTCCTGGTCTTTCAGTGTCTGACCGGCCAGGCACCGGCGTACCTGGCAGACGACTGTCATCTCCGACGTCAGCACGCGCCGACTCAGATCAACCGACATAGCGACGTGCGTCGTCCACGTTCAAATAACAGTTTCGTCGACTTTACGACCGGTGTTTTGCGGCTGCTGGACCACGTTTGTGGAACATGCTGCCGATTCATCTACGGCTGTGTGACAGTCTCGGACAGTATAAACGGTTGCTCAAGACCCATCTGTTTAGTGTTTGAGACCGCGGCGCTTTGTGACGCTTAGTTAGGAGCGCCGTGTATAAATCTTCTTACTTACTTACTCAGTTACTTCATACAGTTAAACTAGAGACTTAGTGGTCACAGAGGCAGTGAGCTGTAGAGGTCAAGGCCCCACAGTAGCAGTAGTATCTACAGCGGCAGTTGTCAGTCAGTCAAGTTCGACTAGAGTTAGTGTCCTAGAAGCACTTTTGCTTATGCCACGTTAATCTCTACGTTCTAATAATAATAGTGAACAGTCTGTGAGTACAGTTTAGCGTGAACTGAGCGGACATTTGAGTAGCAACATCAGACGTCAGTCGGTGAACAGTGTGTTGTATTGTTGGTCAAATGATTTCTATTGATTCATTGCTAAATTTATGTCATTGTTAAACTTTAACTATATTGCCCTAAATTATTATTTAATAGTTGTGTTATCTGTTAATACTCTAAGTATAACTGAATCCGTTAGATCACAGGTCGCCTATCGTAGGCCAATTGAGCTAAGCTCAAACTAATTTCCATGACATGAACATGGTAAATTAACAATAACATTGCTTAACATAAGTAATTAATGGTATTAAACAATAAATTAGCGCCATATGGGACTGATGGTCAACTCCTACTTACTGCCAACTTCAAAGTCACGTGACACAAAAACTAAGACAAAAATAAAAAATCCGGCCCTGACAAGCTTTAGGTATTGTGCCCTAATTTATGAATCCATTGTCATTTGCCAGCTCCCATTATAAATGGGGGAGGAGATAGATTTAGAAAATGGTCGAATTTCCTACTTTGGAGCGCTCGTGACCTTGACCTTGGATCGGGTCATACTGCATACCGTCATGCATCACAAGTCGACCTCTACCTACATGACGAAATCATTGAAATCGAAGAAACTGTTTGTGGTAGTGACCTGCGAAGCTTCGAGATTCGATTCGAGTTCGAATCGAACTTCCGATGTGGGATTCGATTCGTACTGATGATCCGGTTCAAAATTTTCGAATCGTCCGCACCGTCAATCGTCCTTTGAAAAGAAACGATTGGCGGTGGTTAAATTTGCGTTTAAAGTAGAGTTTGGGAGTTAAATAATCGTACAACGGCATAGTTTGACGCGTTTTAGGACTGAATTGAAATGAATAACAAGTACTCAGTTGCGTGCATCACTCTCGTTCGTGACAAATACAAAATAAATACTGATGGAATTGATTAAAATTATACGGCCGATTCCATTCGAAAATTCGATTCGAAATCGAATCGGACGGCCGATTCGATTCGAGATTCAAACGCAAAAAAAACGATTCGCAGCTCCCTAGTTTGTGGACGGACGGACGTACGGACGGGCATTTAAGACCGGCTTTATTAGGTCGACTCGGAGGAGTCGACCTAAATATGTCAGGATCATGCAATGCTCTGTGCTGTATCAGTTCAAATCTTGTCAATTGTTGCTCACCCTGTACAAGAAATAGCACACTCATAGACTTGCAATAGCTGTAGATCACTCAAAGTCATCAGAAACGGTGCTACTTGATAGGCCATATATCACTTGCTGTCAGTAGTGTTGTAACAGCAGCTCTATCTTGCAACGCTTCCAAGACACTATCACATTTTAAGTGTACATGACTGCCTGTGACCTAGAAAAGTTCTTCACATTTATTATAACAGTTAAAACTGTAGGCCGTATATGCTTAACAAATTCCTGTGCAAATATATTCTAGGAAATATATCCTATTTCAAATTTAAATATCCTATATCAAATTTCCCATCGGCCAATTTCACAAAATTTGAACACAACACATCGATTGGTGTCATGATGAAAAATTTCCGAACAGAATTTGAAACATTTTACCGCAAGCGGTCGTTTTATCAAAAAAAAGCAAAAATTTCTTTTAAAATTTTAACGTCTTGCGACTTCAAGCCGCCATAACTCCGCAATGATTACAGATCACTGGAAATTCGCTACCAAAATAACCCTCTATTGGATTTCTAGTTTCCATTTCTACCATTAAAATCAATTCAAAGTCATTTCCCTGGCCTGTACACTCGGTACAAGAAACCGTCTGGCAATTCGGAACTAGCGGCCAGCGACCGTAAAGGATCGAGCGCTGTAGGCGCGAGAAGCGACAGCGCGAGGTGTGACCCACCGCCTAGGCACGAGGATGGAGCGCTAGTAATAACAATTTGTTCAGCTCTTCAAGCAGTAGATATTAGCTGTTCTTTATAAGCAGCACAACAGAGTCATGACCACAGATGGTCACAAGTGCCAATAAAATGCAGCCAAGCTTGCTTTTATATCACCTAGTGCAGGTGCTTAGCTGACACGTGAAATAATTCGTGTACATGCAATTATAATAAAACAAGGTGTCGTCCTAACGGGATATAACACTACTTGCCCGCCGTCGCGTGCTGCCCCCTGGTGAGTTACGTTGCATATGCGAGTGTCACAGACGACAAGGACAAACACCAGCGACCGTAACTAGTCTGGCCCTCCTACACTATGTGTAGATGGGCCAGTAACCATAACCAAAAATTTATGCAGAAACACTGCTAAAATACAAAACTGAACAAACCTCGAAGCAATATTGATCACAAAGTTGACTGTCCTCTTTGTCCAGCAAAAGATATTTCGTCTAACAACACAAACAAGTAGCTCAGCTGTCGCTGACGAACCCGCGCGATGCGCTGCATCACGACAAATGGCAAAATTATTAAGAAAATCATGTGGCCATAACCACACCCCTTTTGTGGGTGACTGATACGTCGTCCTTTGCTAGAATTGCTATAGACTACCTGAGTACAAAATATGACGACCATAGGTTCAGCTATTCCAATGATATGATTGGAGCCGCCAAAAATTTTTAATGGGTCACATGACCTGAACACGCCCCTATCAGGGATGGTTTGTCATGCGTAGGCTGCGACTTGCACATTCAACCTGTACATCAAATTTGAAGTCTTTGCAATCATCAATTACAAAGATGCATAAGGCAATGCAAAATGTAGAAATTAAGATAGTTTAAGATGGTTAGGGGTCACCCAAGTCTCAAGGTCATCGGCAACATAACCATTCGATAGAGCGCATACGACTTCCTATTCAAAATTAATAGAAACTATGAGGCTATCTTGTACCATTATTGAGATATTGTCGCCTATTTTCCAAACGTACGAGTCCCTGGGCTATCATACGCCGTTGTTTGCTTGATCCTATGTTTAGCCGTTTTGGTACAATACTGGCGTGTGACAGACGGACGTACAGACACAAGACGACGGCTAATACCTAGCGTCGCACGGATAAAAGGTTACTATGTAATTGTGTGTCAGTGACTGCTAATTTCTAAATTTCTATGGATCTCTAAGTAAATATGTTATACAAGGCAGGGGCCTTATTTTTCCCTTCGATAACACTTCCAATATATTCGTAAAACAACCAAAGGATTTTTACCATGTAGCACTATGTTAGCATAGTAGGCCTATAATGCTCTGGCTTTGTCAGCCTGTTTGTCTGACTTCGTGACTATAATACACTTTGGAACTGTTACTGATGTGTCAGTGGGACACTGGCATTTGACAGTATTGCCAAACTGTTTGGCCAGTTGAGCACTGCTGGGCAAAATTGTAAACTATCTAAACTGTCCAGACACTTTGGCACTACAGCTTCCTAATAATATCTTGTCACTGAACGTTAGGCGTGAATAAAGGCTATGTCAGACATTTTATTTCTATTTTATTTTTATTTGTGCAGTAAATTTAAGCTGCCTATATGACACCAACAAAGATGTCCGCCTCTGGTTCTTCTCCGAACAAGTTATCAATAACTGGAACTTGCTTGATCAGACGGTGTTAGATGCCTGCAGTGTTAATGTGTTTAAAAAAGGTCTCCACATAGTTAGAAATATCAGGATAAACGTATTCACGGACTAACATCCACAAGGTCCTAGGCCGGATCCAGGGAGTCTTCTCCTGGTATGGCCGTACCAGGTAAATTATAAGGCTGGTGTTATTCGCACTTACGTAAATGCAAATAGGCACGAATGTTATTCGCACTTATGGGCACTTTGGCTATACTCGGCAGATGGCGACACTTGATGCACCAAAAGTGTTAGTGCTAACAAATCAAACTAAACTGACCCTAACCGCAGCACTAACCCTAACACTAACAGACACAGTAACGATAATATTTTTTACGAGCATTTCGTTGACACCGATAAAAAGGTTGTATCGCGATAACAAAAGAAATTTTTGCAGAGGCGCGGTAGAGGCGGACGCGAGTGGGTCCGTTTATCCGTTTTCTGACTTTTTACCCGTTTGCTGACAAGAATTCGATAGTAAGTTCATACGTTATCGTTAAAAAGATGGTTTTTTGTAGGGATATATAAGAAAAAGGGGCTAGGTCTTTTGGGGGCATAACAGAAAGTAAGAAACAATGGAGTTGCGTGTAGATGGTCATAGAATATTAACACCCGTAAGTGCGAATAACATCAGATGATATCCGCACTTTCGTAAGTGCGAATAACCACTTCCAAATTATAATGCTGTATTGTAAAAACAGATGTGAAATACTGATTTAGCTGTTCACACATCTTTTGCTATTGTTTGCTTTGACAAAATTACGTCCAAAAAGTGGCACTACATGTGCTAATTTTCACGGAAAATAACCAAAATATGGCATATAAATTTTCGTGAATTTATTTCACGCAAATTAACCAAAATGTATTACTTATTTTCGTGAACTTTCACGAAAAATAACACCTTGACGAAGTATAACATTTTACGCATTGCCACACCCGCATCTCCGCACGCCCGCATTTTACCAAATGCCTCGCCGCGCGAACTTACCTTCCCCGCTGCTCTGCCAATCGCAGCAACAGTAACATTTATTTCTGATTCCGACATCAATAACTTTCATTCGTTCATTAAACAATTAATAGGCAGCTGAAGCTCCAGTCACGTTAAATTAATATTATTACACAATAACTCTACTTTCTACACGTGCTAACAAAACGAAAGTGGGTCAACTTTTATTTACAAACAAAACTAAGCTTAAACTAGAATATGGGCAGTTAACGGGTCAATCCTGCTACAGCGACAGCCAGGTCGTATTAGTATTTAGTAATAGTACTAGCGTTTGCGTTTGGTACCCGGCCAAAGGCCGGCCGGGAAGTCGGAGCACTAAACTGGACTCAGGAGCACAAAAGCGTTTGATACGGTCCCCCATCAAAGGCTACGGGCCACGCCCCATGCCATTGGCCCGTGCCCGCTGTCGTACCACAGGCCAGCGCGCATGCGAGCGCGCGAACTCAGACCGCAGGCCATTGCGCAGGCCAGCGTGCGTCGCCAGTGGGGACTTTCTGGAAGTGGGCAATTTTGTACGTTTTTCCGAATTTTTAGCGAACGTGAACTCACGTTCATGTTCGCTATATGCTATCGCCGTTCCGTCTGTCTGTCGTCTAACTGTAACGTTGGTGTACTCTACTCAGCCGGTTGAAATTTTCGGCAATTTTTCTTCGCCGTTTGGTACCTTGGCCATCCATTGACATCCACGGAAAATTTTACAGAGATCGTCCCAGGGGAACCCCTTTGTC
>Ga0209780_1002849_pt1 | contig 12565 bp, 6 predicted proteins | sample WorMetexBAHAMAS2_FD_187384 | JGI IMG/M metagenome (GOLD analysis project Ga0209780, IMG submission 187384) | Marine gutless worms symbiont microbial communities from Max Planck institute for Marine Microbiology, Germany - Inanidrilus exumae... | ecosystem: Host-associated > Annelida > Digestive... | reverse complement strand
ATATATATATATAGCTGTGCAACAGTCGTTTTCCAGTGAACTGGGAAAAGCTGGTTGCACACTTGCAGGGTGACCAATAAAGTGTCAAATCACTGAAGAAAAAACTCAAAAAATCAGCCTCGTACAGGACTGACGGTCGACTCCTCACAAGTGACGTTTCTGCCAACTTCAAAGTCGCATGACACAAAAACTAAGCCAAATAATCAAACATCCGGCCCCGATAAGCTTTAGGTATTGTGCCCTAATTCAAGAATGCGTGGTCATTTGCCAGCCCCCATTGTAAATGGGGGAGGAGATAGGTTTTGAAAATGGTCGAATTTCCGACTTTCAAGAGCTCGTGACCTTGACCTTGAATCGGGTCATACTGCACGCCGTCGTGTATCACTCATCGACCTATACCTACGTACCAAATTTTGTTGAAATCAAAAAAACTTTTTGTGGACGGACGGACATATGGACAGCAGTACAGACGGGCAGATGGACAGCAGTACAGACGGACATATGGACAGCAGTACAGACGGGCAGATGGACATTTGAGACCCACTTTATTAGGTCGACTCATAGGAGTCGACCTAAAACCTGATTCCCACATAAAAATCACACTACCTTCACCCTATACAGAAGGGGACACAGCTAGCTTTACGCTACCAGGATATGGTACGTGTTCCACACAAATCCACAGGGATACCTTTACTGGAGTCAAATTTGTACACCTCACATGGCCTTCACGATATTCAAGCAACAAGACAGTTCCACAGCTGCACCACAATATCAAACTAGACGGAAAGTACTCTGTTGACAGAGTACAAATCCCCACAAAAGCAATCGTCAATTATTGGACCGTTACGTTATCGTTCGCAGGTATGATTCAGCGTGCAAGTGTAAAGTGTAAACAATCGCCGGTTTACGGAGTTTTTTTGACCGTTACTTCCACATCCCTCTACCAATCGTAACGAAACACGAACTTGGTCTTCCCTTCCCCCCTAGGAACCTTCCCATAAAATTTGGTGCAAATCCGTCCACAATCTTTTTAGTTATCGTGGTCACAGACAGACACACAGACAGACAAACCAACGCCGGTGAAAACATATTCCCTCGGTTTCGCGGGGATAATTGTTTGCTATTATAAACAAATAATTGCTCTGCAGGATTGAAAGCTGCTGACCAGCATGTGAAGATGGTGACAGAGATCGACTGACAATGCGGAGATTTCAAACAGCAGCTCCGAGTAGTAGACGTATATCGCTCGGTTTTCCCAGACGCCGTCGTGATTCACGTCCCACAAGTGAATGCCGTATCTACATCCAGTATAACACCATCGGACTGTTCATAAACATTCTCATAGAGCTGCTTCAATCTTTCATCAGCCCGAGATGCATTCTTTCATTACACCTGCGATCCTGGGCGGGTAAGAGGGTTCAACGGTGTCCTCCCGTTCATCGTGCGCATAGAAATTATTGTAAATAATTTGTTGGTAGGCGACGTTAAACTTCAACTAACTGTTTGGTAGGCGGATGTGCCCTGGCTGAAAGTGTCGGCTGGCAAAGACATAATAAAACATATAAAGACCTATATTTAATATTCAATTAATATTCAACTAAATGGAACATACAAATATACCAGACAGCAATAAATTAATATACGCAGTCAGCACAGACAGTTAAAATGTGCTTTGAACATGCAGTAATAAACCACAAAATGTCATACAAAGTTTTCACTTCAGTAAATAAATACATACCTTACGATGACATACATGGTCTTTATAACAAGCAGTAATGCCTAACACACACACAGACACAGACACACACAGACACACATATCTGCCTGACATCAGATTCCGTATTTCTGCATATATCCGTATGTGTTATTTTACAACTCTGTCACATAAACTAATTTTAATCACTTAATTAATTAAAAGCCTCCATCAATTAGCTGGTAATTTACTTTAACAAGTACGACAAAATGCTTAATATGGGACTGATACAAAACGTGGGGCAGAACCTGATTTGCTGGGTTAGGGTCACAGTTAGGTCCCATTTTGTTACTCATTTTGGTCCCAGCGCACACTTTGTACCAACCCACAAAATGTAACCAGATATCAACCACAAAACATATTTATAGATTTGTCGTATACATCACACACATTAAAATTTTACATGTCATTGCATTTCTGCTAGCTACGGCCACTGGCCAGTACGACTGTGTTAGCATTAGTTTATTTTGCATTATCAGAATTCTATGATTTATACAATTTCTCTTGCTTATTGCTAGTTAGTCTGAAAAGACCCGTCTCCAAAATAGCGTACTAGAAGCTCACTAAGACTCATAAATGATCTATGGTCTGTGGAAAGCTATTCAACTCTGACTGTGCCATGACGACATCGAAGCTTACCTATATTCTTCAAGACCACAGACAAGCTCTGCATAAATAATAATAATAATTAAATTAGCCCCATACGGGACTGACGGTCGACTCCTACTTACTGCCAACTTCAAAGTCATGTGACACAAAAACTAGAACAAAAATCGAAAATCCAGCCCCTATAAGTTTTTAGGGCTGTGCCCTAATTTAAGCATCCGTGGTCAATGTCCAGCCCCATTATAAATGGGCAAGGAGATAGCCGTTGAAAATGGCCGAATTTCCTATTTTCAAGGGCTCGTAATCACTCATGCACAAATGGCCTACCTCGGCAGCCATAAATGCAAAGGTATTGACGCCGGTGTAGAAATAGCCAACGGCAATGCAGATGGCGAGCAGGCACAGACATGTCGCATGGACACCGAGTAGCAGCAGAAGCACTTTACTGTGTACAAAAAGTGGCGTGGCCGGTGAAAACGACAGCTAGAACATCACAGTACATATTCAGCTAATCAGTTTAACATAACATAACATAACATGACATATTTGTTTAATTTCAAAGTTGACAGAATGCAACCAACACCGGGAAAAGTACGAAACAACTGACTAGAGATATAGAAATAAAACTAGATGGAAAGTACTCCGAGAGAGTACAAATCCCCGCGGAAGCAATCGCCGAATTTGTTGACCGTAATGTTACGTTACGTTACCATTCGCGGATATGATTCAGCGTGCAAGTGTAAAATGTAAACAATCGCCGGTTTACGGAGTTTTTTGACCGTTACTTCCACATCCCTGTACTGATTGTAACGAAACACGAACTTGATCTTCCCTTTCCCCCTAGGAACCTTCGCATAAAATTTGGTACAAATCCATCCACAGACATACACACAGACACACACACAAACCAACGCTGGTGAAAACATATTCCCTCGCTTTTGCGGGGATAACTAGAAAGCGGGGCAAAGCCCAACGTGTTGCCTGCCTGGCATGTGGAAATGCAACTGGGCATTTCTTACTTACTCACAGACTGGATATGCTACTACTGCCGCCTAGCAAATGATCTTTAAAAACCAGTGCACAGCGTATTTTAGCCTATGTGCACTCACCACCCATGCAAATGAGCCACAAGACATACTGCAAAGACCTCAAAAAAAATAATTAGGAATATATAATAGTACATTTTTAAAAATCATTGCAAACAATTGCAGCATGTGCTTTTTTAAAAACGTGATATGATCAGTGACATGGCCACACAGGCATTGACTTTTACAAATCACCGTGGGGGAAGTACCCCACCCTTGGAAAAGGCCGCCACCCTCCCTCTCCTGACCCTGCTATCCTCTCCTATCGTTTCCCTCACCTCGCGTCTCAACTAAGTCCAGCTAGGGAGTCCGCTGAACTCCATGATTCCTGCTTCTACAGTCACAAACACTTTTCAGGGGGAAGTTGGGGTCGCCCACCGACAAATTTTGGCGTCAGAAAACTGGATTCCGTGGGCTATCACGCAGTGTTGTTTGCGTGATCCTACGTTTTATCCGTTTTGATACAATATCGGCGTGTGACACACAGACAGACAGACAGACACACGATGACGGCTATTACCTACGTATATCGACTTACATATTCAAATCGATCTTTGCAGAGCTGGGCGAGTATGTGTAGAAAGCCGAGGATTGAGAACCACGTACACCACAAGACTATCTCCTCCATCTCCTGAGCGTTCATGACGCCGAAAATGAAGATAAACTTGTAGAACACAAAGTTCCAGAATTTGTCTTTCACGTGCTACAAAAAAACAGCAGCAAGAAAACCATTTTCACAGACATTTTATAGCTTAACCCCGATTAGTCAGTTGCCGACTGATTTTCCTCACTTATATGGTTATACCCCATTTGTGATTCACGTCATTAAGGTTTTACAACCTACCCGACACAAAATACGTCATTTCGAGACGTTCTTCCCAGCCAATCTCTTGTACTGAGATTGGCTGGGAAGAACGTAGCTGTACTGAAGAACTAAACCTAACACACAAAGGAAACGTGCATCTGTAGCAAAATATAGCATAACACAAAATAAACACAGAAACCAAAGCCAGGTCTGGTCACCTCTTACAACCTCTGGCCTGAAAATAGAACTAGGCTATTCTTAAGAAGATAAATAAAGAAATATTAAGTAATCAAATAATTTACACAATGCCAGAGTCAGCAATACCCGGTCTACGTCCATCTAATTCAACCGCTATATAGCATTTGAAACAATCAATGTCATCTACTTGTAACTGCAGCTAATTACTGTTCAATTAAGTTAACTAGTCACTCTTCAGCTGTATTACCTAGAAGATGTTAGTGCTGTGCGGTGCTGGATTTTCATCAATCGGTTCAGTTTCGGTTTTGGATTAAAACCGTGGTTTCGGTTTCGATTTCAAAACCGTCACAGCACTAGAAACTGTTAACTAATTACATTTTTGTATTAAGCCTATTATTGCTATCTGTGAAGTATATTTGTGGTTCATTCACCTGCTGCTCGACAACACGGAGATGACCAAATACAATCTGCTGAATAAGTTTGCCAAACAGGATGAGACAACAGTATGCCATATTGATCAGAGTCTGTCAGACACAAGACAGCAATTAATATTATAATAGTCAGTAATATGACAATTATTCACATAACACATAAGCACTCAAAAATTGCATGATGCTGTTAAAGACCATCTGCAGAAGTATAATACTGTTGAATTAATCCTTCAATTGGGCTTCATTCGCACCATTGTAGCAACCAGTCGTAAATTATTCAAGTAGTAAAATAGTTAATTTTCATTCAATATTAGCTGCCTGAATGACAAGGCAATCACGAACGGCAGACTTCGCCACTCGCAGGAATGTCACGGCAGCGTCATGTAAACTAAGACATCATTATGCATCACTTGCTTCCACAGCAAAACCTTGTTACCACTAGTTTGTACACCGTGTCCCAAAAAAAGGAAGACACCAAACTCATGGCTGTAACTCTTGTCATTTCTTAACCGATTTTCAAAATTCTTTCACTGGCATACTCAGCTGTAAATTTGCAGCAGTGATATTGATGATATTATTGATGATCGGAATAAATTACCGGCAGATGTCATCAATAGCTGCTCAGCGGTCCGTGTAATTATGCTAAAGACGGCTAAAGACGACTAAGGGCGACTAAAGACAGCTAAAGATGACTAAAGACTACTAAACACTACTAAAAACAAGACTAAAGACAAGACGAAAGACGGCAAAAGACAGCAAAAGAGCTGGGACAGCACTTCACGCGACACATACGACCAGCTATTCAGAAGTGCGTCTTCGAACCGCTTCAGCAAAATCTACTCCGACGACGCTGGAACAACAACGCATGCGAGTCATTGAACCATGTGCTGAAGCTGGCTGTCGACTGGCGACCCAGGAGACTTCCGGATCTCGTGGAGTGGCTCCACAAAGTCGTCGCGATGCAGATGGCGGACCTACTGCACGCACTCCACTGTCAGGGCAACTTCGAAGTCTTGTCAGCTTTCGGCAAATTAGCAGGGATGTAGTCCTCAAGAGGTCTCGAGAGCACTCTGAGTCGACTTTAGGCGTCCTTAGTCGTCTTCAGCTGCCTTTAGCCGTCTTTAGTCTTGTCTTTAGCAATCTTTAGTCGTCTTTAGCTGTCTTTAGTCGTCTTTAGCATAATTACATGGACCCCTGCTCAGTAAACAATTTCAAAAACACAGGTTGGATTGTTATATCAGGTATAATGATTTTAACAAGCTCAGCTTTTTCCCCGTCTTAGCTACATTTTTTTCTGTATGTCGTTTTGTTTTTTCTGTCTTTCATGTAGCTAGATAAGTTAACATAGCTACTCACCACCAGACACCATGGTTCCCTGGCAAGAACATAGGCCATCAGACAAGCTTTCTCGATAACTGAGCCCGTCAGTGACGACATGTTTATACTGTACATATCAAGCAGTTCAAAAACGGCGACGTTTGCACTGTCATCATTCTCCAGACTCGAATGCGCATAGTACAGCGCAGACGCCAGCAAGCCCACACTCAGAACAGTGTACGTTTTCAAACTGGGTAACGGTAATCTCTCCAACAAAATAACCGGCATTTTACAGGATAATCTCTGTTTGCTCGACAGAAAACGAAATAGCTACATCAAAACTTCAATCAATCACATAACTACAATGTAAACACTAAACAGCAAACACTACACCGCCATTTTGAGTTTTTGTCAAGAATCATACCCCATTTGCTTTATGCTGCGGTCTGCCTAAATACCGCAGATCACCGCTTACTATGATGAACTTCTGCCACCGAGGCAGCACAGAATGAATACCATTCAGGTTTCAGGCACACCGTTATCCTGAGTATGATTCATTTACTCGGTAAGTGGGCGTGGCAGTTGCGTGTGTACGCTAGAAATAGTCTTACAACATTACCGGTATTATTTACTGAGTTACTTTAGTCGTATTTATTATCTCTCCGTTAACAGTAACTTCTAGGTCCGAAAGTCGGACTTCAGGTTACGGCAGCTACGCGAAAGTACGAAAATGGCTAAACGTAAGATCACAGTAACAACGCCGTGTGATAGTTTTTGTCAAAGGTCTCTGCAAAATTCCCATGGGAGTCACCATAAACATTACATTATTCAATGTTTATGCGGTATGTTGTAAAATAATTTGGTTCTTAGTTTCATTTATGTGTGTATCTGTTTTCTGCAGGTTAATCATGGCCACGGTTTGTTTCGAATCTCTTTTTGAGTCCGTATGCCAGAAGCTGAAAGAGACGAACAATCTTGACAACATTTCACGCAGTTTTATGCAGCTGACCAGCGACCGTGAAAGAATTTGTTTTCTTCTGCAGCTCAACGCTGTGCAGCAGCGTCTCTGCCTTCCACATGACTGTGAGTCATTTTCTGCAGCGGGAAGTAAATCGTCTAAAATGGCTAACAAACTTCGCAATGATGGCAATCAGTATTTCAAGGCAAAAAACTACATGATGGCTCTGTGCAAATATACGGAAAGTCTTTCATATGCACCTCTTGTAGTGGAAGAATGTGACATGGAAGACAGGACAGCATCGCTAGCATTTGCAAATCGATCTGCTGTTTTGTTTCAATTGGGGAAGCACCAGCTGTGCTTTGATGACATTGATCATGCTTTCAGCATTGGCTATCCTCCGTCTCTGGCTTATAAACTATATGATCGCAAAGGCCAATGTTTAGTGGCTCTTGGTAAGCCAAATGAGGCAGCGGTGAGCTTCTCTGCCGCTTTGGATGCTTTGGCAGTTTGTGACCTCGAAGATCCAAGACGCCAGCAGTGGCAAACGGATTTAAAGAAACGGGTAAAATCTTGTGAGCATGAACACCCAAGTAACCACAACGTCAGTTCACCAGGTCTCTCTCTGATATGCCGAGATATCCCGGAGCTACACGAGTGCCAGAGAAATTCTTGTTTCGAGAGTCTTTCGGATGCATGTGATGCAGTATATGATCCCCTTCTGGGTAGGTACATTGTTGCCAAACGAGACATTCTCCCCGGAGAGGTTATTCTTAGCGAGAAACCTTATGCATCAGTGCTGTTGTCTGAGTCTCGTCTTGATCACTGCGCTCATTGTTATAAGTTTACTCTGGCACCAATACCTTGTCCGTCTTGCTGTCACAGTCTGTACTGTAGTTCGGAGTGTCGTAATTTTGCGTACAAGTTGTATCACAGACTTGAATGTCCTCTTGGAGAGATCCTGGAGAAGTCGGGTGTTGATAAGTTTGCCTTTCTAGCTCTCCGGACACTTATTGTAACGCCTCTAGATGTTGTCCGTAAATCCTGTGAACCGTTACCTGTATGTGAAGCCAGTAATGTTGCCAATGTTATAGAGAAAAGTGAGTTATATAGAGCCAATAGCTATGAAGCAATCTGTGGTTTAGTCACGCACGCTGAAGACCGTACGGCCCATGATCTGTTCCGGCGCGCAGCAATAGCAATGTTTCTGCTACGTTGCCTTTGTTTCGCCGGATTTTTTGAGACAAAGGATCCACCGGCCGATGTACTTTCTGGAACTGGAGGACTTCTACTGAGTCACCTACAGTCTTTTCCGTGCAATGCGCATGAGATTGCAGAGTTCGCCCTCAACCCGGATGCGGTGGCTGCTTCCATGCCTAACGAGCTTGGAGCCGGGATCTACGCGACACTGAGTCTGTTCAACCATTCTTGTGATCCAGCCGTCACCCGGAATTTCTACGGCGATCGCTGTATCGTCCGAACAATCCGACCGATAAGAGCCGGGGACGAACTGTCGGACAACTACGGAGCAGTGTTTGCGATGCAGTCTCGGTCCGAGCGCCGTGCGAAGCTTCTGCCGCAGTATTTCTTTGAGTGCAAGTGCATAGCATGTGCAGAGGACTGGCCGCTTTTCTCGACACTTCGAGAAACTGGGCCAAAATGGCGTTGCGGTAACTGCTCCACAGCCCTTCTGCTACGCAGTACCACGTGTTCTCATTGTGGGACCGAAGTGAATTTGGCGAAGTGCGTAGATCGACTCCGTAAGTCTGATAAAACATACAAGGATGCATTTGATAAGTTGCTGAAGTGTCATATTGACGAAGCGCTACCGTCTTTCCTCAGCCACCTTCAAGTCATGGATGAGTTACTCTGTCCACCCTGTGCAGACTATGGTGCTTGTCAAGAAGCAGTCAAACAGTGTTTTAGCATTATGGCTAACTGCAGATGTATTAAATAAGAGCAGTTTGCTTGGCTCTCTTTCTAATATTTTTACAACTGCTTATACATGATGTTTAATTTTTAAACATTTTTTGCAAACATTTTTGCAGTTATTTATTTTGTGTGTGATGTGCCTTGTGTAACGTAGCAATTCACAAATAATGCCTCTGTTTTTGTATAACTCAAAAATAAACTGGTTTAATAATAATTCTAGGTATTTGGAATCATGAACCAATTAATTTGGCATAGGAATATGTGAATTTGTCTACAACACCTAAAAATATTATCAGACTACTTTGTGAAATGCTGAAATAATATTTCACAAGACAGTGTGGTGACTTTCTTTAGATGTAGTGGACAAATCTTAAACTATTCTGCAGAATTTTCTCAGTATTCTGAGTACAGCAAATTATTCAAAACCGTCAACAAAATATTAATTGCTTGAGTCACCTACTTGTTACTTGTTATTATGACCTGCCCCACCGATGTTGATGGGAGGTTATGTTTTTGCTGGTATCGGTATATATATGGAGCCAATTCAAGTCCGATTATCACCAGACTTCATCAGCCATGAACAGGGGATGAGGTGATTAAATTTTGCAAGGTCAAGGTCGATGGGGGATGTATGTGCTCTAGCATTTCAACAATGCCAAATGCTGCATAATGACAGAAATAAGGTGGAATATTAATTAGTCCATTGTCATAGTTCAATTTGAACTATTTATACTGTCTGCAGATAGTAATTTTCTACTATTTAATAATGGAATTGCTCTGCTTTTTAATGAATACTGGAGTTCTCACTGTGGTGCTTCATTGTTTGTTTCTTCCTGTGTTCGGGTGACGAATTACTCTGCATTGTCCGAGTCAAATTGTGTCGGTTCTGCATGTGAAAATATGACAATGACTTACGTGTGATTCGGCAGTTAATTTATTAAGTTCACAAGTTAGAGCATTTTCGCTTTAACAAAATCCTGCCAATAAATCTTGTATTAATCGTAATTTTGTTACATGTTTGCTGTGTATGTCATTTACAAATAGGAATGTTATTTTTTGTTGTAACTGAAATTGTTCAAGTATGCCTAGCTCTAGTTTGTTACTTGATGTCGTTTTATATACCATCTGTGTATAAACTGGAGATACCTTTCACAGTGAATCATAGTTGTGCATTTTTTGCATCTGAGACATTCAAGATGTCTAACAATACAGGGTGGCACAATAAATTGTGCTATTGGCCAGTATGAGTCAAAAAGTGCCTGAAATTTCACTTTCACACGACAGTGTAGCAACATGTTAAAGACGTCGTGTGATCGTTAATAATGACCATACAAATGGAATTTACTACTTGTGGTGATGAAAATTAGGAAATGCTGTGAACAACTGTGAAAGTTACGGGAAAGATATTAGTGGCACCTTTTTGATTCACAATGGTCTGGTTGTTTTGCACCATCCTGTAACTTAGACGCCAGACCAACACAGAAAAGTTGTAGGCACTGATATTTTATAGGAGCTGAAGAACATAAATTACACAAGATATCACATTGAACTGATAAATAGGTCTTGTGGTGGTTGGTTAGTTTCCACCCTGTTGTAGGCGCAAGCATATGACTTAAATGAGCCTCCCCTATCCTTTCCCATTTTGGGCCGACACTAGCAAAAAAGGCTGAGGTCGGGAGGTTACTGTACTGTTGGCCACCCTTAACCTGGTGGAACTAAATTTCTACCCAAGACTTGGTCCCTTATATAGCCTATTTTTGTGCTGAAAGGGGACGATAATCTCCCAACCGACCTGTAACAGGCTTAATGCCAGGTCGCCCATTCTCAAGGCACTGTGAAACATCACGACATATCCCTGAATCTTCTTGTCACTACCACTTACGTTGTGGTTACTGATGAGAAAATGTTTTAACGAGCAGCGAATTGCTTATAACGGGCGACACAAGGCCTGCGAACAGTCCACTCAGAGGTGGTTCTAGCTATTAGGCCGTGCCTGGCCTACCCAAACGAAATTCTGCCCCACGTACACTACTCCTGTTGGCCTACCCAAAATTTGCTTGGCCCTTGGACTGGCCTACCCATACGAAAATTCCTAGAACCGCCCCTGGAAGTATGTGTAACAACTGAATACACAGTTTGCGTCATGCTGCAACTTCACTGACTGAGTAAATGCACGAAGAAATAACAAACAGAAAGTGGATGTTAACCAACTGACAATATTTCAGAGTGGACACATCTTGAAAAACCAAAAAATGTTCAGTAATTTAACAGCTGCCAGGAAAGTGTAGTGCAATTTACACCAGCGTTTAGTGGACTCGGGCGGTTCTAGGAATTTTGAGTAGGTCAACAGGAGTGGTGTATGTGGGGCAGAATTTCGTTTGGGTAGGCCAGGCACAAGTTTGGGTAGGCCACGGCCTAATAGCTAGAACTGCCTCTGTATACTTCTCAACACATAATCATTGAGTGATGTGGCTGAACTCTGTAACTTAATTTTATGTGTCAAGTTTCACCATTTCTTTTCTCTTTAGTTCTAAAGAGACAGTAACATGTTGAAGGAATAATAAAGGTTGCACTAAAAATAGCAATACCACACATTGATATATGTTGCACAAGAAACACTTCTAAGTGTGTCATTTTACACTAAATCAGATGCAGTGAAGTATACTATAAACACACTGGAATGAATGAAACATAAATGAAACTACAGAGTGGGTTTGGAGCATTTCATCAGTTCCTTACACAACTCACTATTCACTACTGTATTTCCTCTAACAGAAGCCGGGTCTCAAATACAAACCGGGGGTCAGACTTCATTTGTTCCAATCGAAGCCGGGTATTTAATGGAAGCCGGGGGAGGTCTAAGGGCGAATACACTGCCAGACTGGTAGGCCTACCGGGCATTTTGCTTTGCAGTAATAAATATAAAACGAAGAATCTTGCTGTTTAAATACATGTTCATCAGTAAACCTGGTGGTTCTAATAGAAGCTGGGTCTCTAACAGAAGCGGGGGGGGGAGGGTCTGGCACTAGTTCTAATAGAAGCCGGGGGCTTAGTTTTTTCTCCAATCTTTATGGATCAAAGTAATTCATGGGGAAATGGAGGGTTTTTGAAAACTGCCCAATTTTTTCAACGTCCAACACATCATCACTAAGTGGAAAGAGTTTGAAAAATTCACGGAAATTTCACGGGCCCCTACTGCCTTTGCCCCTTATTTCAAGATGTTATATAACCACCAAGTTCGACTAATAAAATGCTGTCTAAATTTTCATAGACATCATCAGTTACCAGTGATATGCATTCTGTACTCAATGCCTGAGAAAAAGTGTGCAGCCACTAAAAAAACATAAAAAGTCGTGTTTTTTTTTTAATTTTGAAAAAAAACGTACGTGTGTAGTTTCAAAAACCACCTGATCACCCTGGTCGTTAATACACATTACACAATTACCGAAAGTCAGTACCGCTAAGTCACCAACATCAAAC
>Ga0209780_1002848_pt1 | contig 12566 bp, 7 predicted proteins | sample WorMetexBAHAMAS2_FD_187384 | JGI IMG/M metagenome (GOLD analysis project Ga0209780, IMG submission 187384) | Marine gutless worms symbiont microbial communities from Max Planck institute for Marine Microbiology, Germany - Inanidrilus exumae... | ecosystem: Host-associated > Annelida > Digestive... | reverse complement strand
CGTTTATTACGCCTCATGGCAGCACATTTAAAATACACATAAAACATTCACATGAAGACAAACACCGTATACAAGTTGGCCGCCATCTTGTCGGTTTCGGATCGGTTAATTGCAAACCGGTTAACCGAAATGTTTCCGGTTAACCGGTTAACCGTGAACATCCCTAACAGGTTCTTTTAGGGCTACCCCACATCCAGTTGGAGATCCCGCATAGCACATAAAGGCTCAAACGAGCCACACTCCCTGAACAGCATGGAATTCTTACATCTGCATAAATCGTAGATCGGAGTTGCGTATACAGCATCGGGTTGACTGAAAACGCGGGAAAGAAGACGTGGAAGGAGAGTGCAGACAGTAGGCCTATGGGAAAATCTTACTACATTTTAAGTGAATAAAATCATGCATTCAACCCGACTTACAGCAATTCAGTAATTGTGTGATTGGTCAGTCGGACAGCGGCTGTCGACTTTTTATTGCCGCTGACTGCAGCTAGCAGAGAGCGGGTATGCAACGGTCTGGCGTCCGTCCATCCGTAAGGCGTCCGACCGTTCGTCTGTCTGTCTGTCCCGTGACGGCGAAAATCTCAACGCACGAAAAAACCGGCGGTCTGTCTGTCGGGCGTGGTTGTGAAACGTGATGAACGTAGTGCCATCTTCGACGAGAAGGCGCAATCAGTTCTGTTTCATTCATAACTATACGGACCGCTATTCGCTTACCGTCTGGAAGAGTGCAGGCAGCGCAGCACAGCAACCAAAGCAATGACGCCGACACAGACTCCAACGAGCATACCGACCGCCACGACACTGACGACACCTGGCGAAAACCACCAACACTACGGGCACTTGTCGCCATTGGTCACGTGACTAGCCGCTGTAATGACTCGCGTGGTTGATTAGGTAGGTGGGTAAAGTATTGCGATCAGTGTCTGTATGTTTGTCTGTTTGTCCCTGTGTTTGTCGGTTCGCATATCTAAATTCTTAACAAAAAACACGCCCAAATTTCACGACATTTTCTGAACATGTTACCTATGTCCGAAGCGTGGTCCTTCTCCGACGACACTGCAATACGTTATGTACTTCCGGTTTTGTTGATGACGTCATGTTTTCACACAATGGGACCAATTGGCCAAAATCAATTACATTGTTACAAGTTGCTGACAAGATACAATCGGAGACGGCAGACTTCGCCCCCGGTGTCGCCATCTGGCGAACTGGACGAAACACACATGTCGTCATTAATTCTGGCCTATTCCCTTCCCTGCATTATATGAAAGAAGACGTCATCCACAAAACCCGAAGATACATAATATCGCATAATCGCATTGCGAAGGACTGTGCTACGGCCACATGTAACATGTATAGAAAATTTGGTGAAATTTAGACGTGATGTTTTTTAAATGCGCAAGCGGACAGACACACAAACAAACAGACGTACGCATACGCTGATCACAATACTTCGTACCGCTACTGGGGACGAAGTAATAACAACAAAGCAATCGTAGATATCAGACTTCATCCACACTTACAATCCCTCTTCGCCGCCGTTAATATACTCGTCCAACGCTTGCAATCAAGCGTCTGGCCCTGTCATGTGCACGTCGCTGCATGGACCAGTCCAATTCGCAATTCATAGGGGTGTTAGGCTTGTCGGGCAGATGTTTTCCATTAAAAGTGCCTCTTCCCCTTCGGGGATCGTCACCCCCTCGTAGCATACTGTTCCTCGGGCCAAGCCCACTCATTATCCCAAACGGCATCTTGATCGGTTCAGCCGTTTTTGTATGGTCCCAAATGCTATGCTGTACAACACATTGTCAGTGGGGAAGAAAACCCCCATAATTGCCCATCTCGGTCGGGTATGTGTGTTCGTCACCTCAATATTTGATACGCTGGTTTATATTGGCACTATCTAGATAAATTTCAAGGTTACAAGAGGAAAAATGTTGCAAAGTGGTCGCTGCGACTTCGAGCGAGGTTTTTGTTTACCCGTTTATCCGTGCAATAAAGTCTCATGAAAAAGATTGCATATTTATTTAGTTATTTACAGCCCTAATTTGTATAACATCTCAGCGTACCATTGTACTAAATAGGACAGTATAAATTTAACTCGCATGGAAACTGTGAAATGTGATTAAAATAAACCTCACTTTGTGGCAATATGATCTGAGTTTTGACACGAGGACTCGATCGAATGCGTAATCCTACAAAATGCAACAACTAAGTCTCCGCAACCAAGAATCAAACATCTGTGAAAAAACTGTGGCATTTAATAAACTCAGTTCTGCAGAAGTGAACAAATGTTAACTCACTATTCACAGTTCCTACGAACTGACGAAAAATAAAACATACAAATCGCTGTAACGAAGAGGTATCTAATCAGAAAACTTTAAAAAAATCGTCTCGAGTAAATTAAAGTCACAGTCACACATCACACATGTTACTTCTGCTCAGTAATTATGTCTAACACTAAACAGTAAACGCATATTTTGTAACAAAAAAGTAAATAAGTAAGTGGTTTATTAGCAACATCAATACAATAATGGCAGGCTGTCAGCAGCACAAAACAATACAATACGACGCTAAACGGGAGCTGATAGAGACTTGTTACGTCTGAGAGTTTCAGATCCCAACTTTGTAAATAATTGCACAAAATAAAAAAAGACTGGGGAAATGGAAAACAAATAGTAAATAAACAAGAAACAGGAGGAAGCAATCAAGATTGTTCCACTTTAGACTTCTCTTGAATGAGTAAACGGAGCAACAAGATTGAATGTCAGATGATAACAAATTAATTAGAATGTTAAATTTTGATGCATCACTGTAAAGAACAAAATGACTAGTTAATGCATATTAATAAGATGACCTCTGCTGCAGTTGATCAGTTCCAGTGGCCAATGATTGTCGTCACACGTGACGTAATACACTTCATCGCTGTAATTGCACGTGACCATAATCTGGTCGCCATGACGACGAACCCACGCGTTGTTTAACCACGTGACGTCAGCACAGCCGTAAACTATTCACAACAAAGCTAAAATATGCCTGACATAACCTAACAGTGTCCATGTTGTCAGTTCCACTGTAAGCAGGCGTATGTGACATTTATTTTAACCAAACTAGAAGAAACCTTCACTCGAGGTAGCACCGACCACTTCAGCCAATGTTTCCTCCTGTGACAGTGAACTGTGATCTATGACCTTCACCCTCGGAAATGACCTACAGAGTGTCCAGGTGAACCGGCATGCCAAAAATCTCTTAATTCAAACGTTATTGTCTGGATACGTAGACAGACGCACAGACACACATACACACACTGCACCAATTGCTTTAGCTGGACTATGCAAGGGGTTTGTAGTCAGTAGTGTCTACACTATTCCTCGTGCATTATAACGGCGTTAGATAGCTGGTGCAGCTGCGTGGCTGCCCTGTATATACAGCTGCTGAAGCTGTGGAACTGATGTTGACTGTGTCGACTGTAGTAGTTGCATCATTGTCGTAGTAGCATCGACGGTTGTATTGTTCCGTTATCAGTTAGTGTTGAGCGTTTGATCTAAGTAGACCGCAGGTCACTAAATGACACGGATTCAAATCTATGGTATACAAACTGCACCTACAGGAAGTTAAATTACTAAGCAATTGACAACAAAAAGTTTGCGCATTAGAATAAGTGATATTAGAATATTCCAGCATTGTTACTAAATTTATTTTTAAAATGTGAAATATTGCATACCTTCGTATTTAACAATAAAGGCGCCGTTGGTTGAAAAATACGCATGTAGGTTGAGATCTGCTTCTTCAACGGAAGACAGAAGTTGGACGAAGATGCGAATGTGACGTCCTTCCGACGTGTAATGGTATCGTCCTCTTTCTTCGCCGCTGTACACGCTGCGCACGACAGCGAAATACCGCTATACTTCTGGAAAACAGAAACAAGAAGATTAGCGCGCGCTGCCGATACGCCGGCCGATTTTTCGCTTCTGAGGAGCAAAGTTACCCAAAATGGGAGATCACCTGCTCAAGACGTCGATGAACCACCGTACAAAATTTGACGCCGCTAGCTTTGTCCTCGGCGGAGAAATCCGTAACCGTACAAACAAACAAAATTACAAACAATAAACGATATATCCACACCTTGCATATCAGCACCTGTGGATAAAAAGGTTAGAACTAAGCAGTGGCGGGTTGCGCAAATAACAACAATAATGTTTCAACCAGAGACGATGCCACGCACGTACAATCAACCACCTGCTTCAGTACCGTAGAATATCCGGTTCGTTCCGAAGGATATCCGCAGCTACGAGCGCACATCAAACTACTACAGTGTATGTCCGACCTCGTAATACTCGGACGGAAACTTGCGCTGGCTACGTCGCGTCCTGCTAGTGGTGAGTCACGTTGAGTAAGCGCCGACGGGACAGACAGACGGACAGACAAAAGACAGACCATTACACGACGCTTTCCGCTAGACGCCAGCCAACGTAACAATGGCGAATCAAGGTGGAAGAGCAGCGGTGAGATGTTGTAACCGCGATGAACTGGGACACTTTCAGACGCGACCGTATGTCTGTACTCATGCACTGCGAGGAAACAAAAGTGGAGATGCAAGTCATCAACAGCCTCAACTTAGAGGCACCAACAATGACCGACTTAGAAGCGCTGCTGTCTATAGATCTGAGGGTAAAGGTAAAGGCTTTCCATACTCGTTACCGGGCGTTGGGCCAGAAGCTGATCCCGGTGTACAGGCAGTCATCACGCAGGTGACTATAGGTCATCTACCCGGCGGTAGGCTGCCACTACTTTCCGCCAGGCCTGCGGTTACCTTGCCAGCCGCAGAGCATCACCGCCCCTTGGCCGGTACCACGTTATACTGCTTGGTGACAGAAGCACATAGTTATGAACAACTTGCCCATAAGGTTGTTACTAAGTTTTTGCCACGAGTAGGATTTGAACCCACGACCTGTTGATCGCAAGTCCAACGCTCTGCCCGTTGCGACACTACGCACCATCTGGGGGTAAAAAGCCGCAATTGGCAGCAACCGTGTCTGATGGACAACTATAGGCACGTTATGCAACAGACTATCAGAACGGAATCTACCATTATCCAAGATTGTCACCAATAACAAGTAGAATAGATTGCCACTGTGCTGAACAAGTATGTCGGTCCATTTATTGTCCGGCCGAAATGTACGCTGGCCGCGTTGCATGCTGCCCCATAGTCAGTCACGGTGAGCATGCCGACGGGACAGACAGACAGACGGACAGACTGACGGACGCCAGACCGTTACATTACGCTTTCCGCTACACGCTGTTAGTGTAATAACGGAAAAAGAGAGCAATTCTTTCCACCAGGGCATTTTAAAAATTCTTGGCTTGCTCGCGGACCTCCAGGCAGCCCGCTGCGGTTCTCAGAGGTCCGTGGACCACAGTTTGAAAACGCCAGTGGAATAAAGACTTTCGGTTGAGATGGCTGAACCTGAGTTGAGTGCAGCCAGGCAGCAATGTCGTACGGTTGTCATCGTGAATGACGAGTGCGACGAGACAGTAGGAGCCGAGTTGGTTGTGTGACGGACTGAGACCGCCGTAGACGGTGATGTTGACTCGCTGGCCGGGTTGGACGTCCAGCAACCACGGACACTCGACGCTGCCGACTGGCGACTCGGAGGCACTGAACGCTGCCAGATAGCCGGACATTGAACGGAGAGGAACGCCTCCGAACATGGTGCACGTGTGTTTATTGGCCACCTTCACTGTCACCGCCACACACGCATAACAGCAGCGCCGCCGGATTCACAGAGATCGGTCCAGTGGCTTAGGCAGGATTCAACAGACGGGACGCCAGAAAGGATTGATACCCCCCTAATCGACCGAGAGTGGGGAGCGAGAAAACATTTTGATGCAGAATTTCGTTATTTATTGACTTTAAATGAAGTACATCTACAGCATTTTGTGTTGATGCCAACGTCTTATATGATTTTTTTCTCATATTCTTATCTGATTTGAAATATATTTTTGACTTTCAGAAGAGGCCATGGCCTACTGGCATCCCCTGAGTACGCCACTCTATGCGGCTCTGTTCGGTATAAATGTGGGGTCGGGGGTCTGACCCTTATTTCCTTTCTGTTTCATTTTGCACTCCTTAGTGATACCCTGCTTTTCAGAATAAGGGAGCACCTAAATTTGTGTGGCCCTTTTCGATTGAATAGTCTGGACTCTGGACACTGCTCAATTCGGCCATAGACGTTATACAGGATATCGAAATAAAAATTTACCCCAACACTAGGAATTTTGAGGGCAAATTTTACAGTTTTCATTTATGAACCTTCGGTTTGCAAATGTTAAGCACTTTTAGTTGTTCTTGCTGGCTATATTATGAGTAATATTTTTTAACATCAGGAGATGAAATGAAGGTTGCTATAAAAACAGACGGGCTGACAAGTTACCAGTAATTAAACATTTTTTCGGATGTTAATTACGATCACTAAAGCGGTATTGAATGACAGTAATTTATGTTTTGGTAATTCATCATTTTGACATTTTTACCAAACTTCAGTAATAACCAAGTTTTTTGTCGTCACGTGACCACACAGGAGGGCGGAGTTTATTATTGTCACATGGTTACAGTAAACCATGATATTCCATGAATCTCGTGATTGCTGCCAATCAAGCATGGAATATATAACATCTATGCGCGCGCGCACACACACAACCGATCAATTGCTCTACCTGGACCACTAAAGTGGTTGGCAAAACTCCTGCCTACATAACTGAATGCTAACAAAAATGTTCTCGATCGAGGATCGAGGTCAGACCGATCGCGTTACTGCGTTACCAAGCTCATACGCGCTGAACATTGACTTTTGACCTTGAACTATGACCTTCACTTTCAATCCCAGGCGAGCTATGGTCGTGGCCCACACACACACACAAAGTTCAAAGATCATCAGTTGGTTTAAAGATAACGTGGAAACAAACGGACGGACAGACGGACGGACGGACGCTACTGGTTGCTTTTCCTTTCCGGCTAACGCGGTCGGTAACAAGAGGTGACTCACCCGGCAGACATTCGTAACTGGCCTCCAGGTAGGGAATAAGTTCGCGAGGACACGTCTGCATGGAGTGAAGCGTGGCGTCAGGTATCGGCAGGTAGCAGGTGTGACGACCCGTACACTTGCGGTCCAGGTGACTAAGAACGTCCGTCGAACAGCCCACGCTGCCGTGATCTTCTTGCATACACCTGGTCAGTTCAATACACGTACGTCGTAAACCGTGCGTTTTACCTGCTTATCTTCTGCAATTAGCTGTTTTGACCTCTTTAATGACTCATCTGTAGTTGGACGAGTAAGAGCTGTAGAACTAGAACAATCTTCTATTAACTAACTGGTAGGTTAAACGATTTCAATACGTTCGTTTACTCTGAGCGCTCCAGACTTATGAGTGCAAATATTACAGAAGTGAGGTAGTTACCAAGCCCTGTCGCCTGCATATATTAGTGGCTACTTTTGTGCTTCTTCGTCTTCTTCTTCTCCTCCTCCTGCTTCTGATCCTGTTACCCTCCCCTTCTTCTTCTTGTATTCGTGCGTATTCAATATAAAAACAAAACAGTTTATTTTTTGGGCGCTCTAAGTGTTGAGAATGTCTACATGTATAATGCTAACGATGTAGCTCCATGGTTGGCGTACGTTGGTTTCACTTTTGGTCGGTCGGTTGGTTGGTTACATAGACGAATGGGCATCAAACGGCTGGGCGTATCAAGACAACACATGGCACGTTGGCTGACACGAACCTGTTCATATGATGTAATATGGGGTCGCGGTACACTCTCGAAAATCGTTGTTCTCTGCCCGCTTTTCGATGTCTGCTGCCGAGACGTGCCATTTTTTCCAAACGACTTTAGCTCATCGTTAGCCTATAATACTGGCAAGAAAGACTATAGGCCTATACCTGCCGAAACGCATGCGTCCATATCGTGCGGTCGTCATGGCGATAACATGATCCGGACTGCGACAACTGGCGTTGAAACTTTCCCATTTGCAGTATTCGACAACTCTTCCCGCTGTAACGCCGCCACTCGCCACTCCTGAAACATCAGCATCATTCGTTGCCTAGCAACCAATGCTCCTTGTCACTAAATCCTTATCTTTTTTTAGAATTCGTCAGACAGAAAACAACATTTCATAACTCAATTCGACTCTGCTGCTACGACTCATGCGTTATAAAAACGCAGCGTAAATTAATCTACACACAGGGTGACAGTGACGTAATTTCTTCTAGACCAGTTGTTCTGGCCGCCATGATGTGGGGCAATGAAATGTACTTTAAGTCGTGTTAGTTTCATATTTCTTTCTGACGCTAGCACTAAGGTATTCTTAAACCTATTGATTCAATTCCATTTAAATAACGTGACAAATCTTCACCAGTTAACTTCGCACAGTGCAACATCATGCCACACAACATGAAGATCGTATTGTGACCACGGATTACTGTGACGTCACTTCACCTTATGTATACACTACGAATTTGCTAATTGCTGTAACATTGGGTGGAAATTACTACGAAGGTGGAGCGTCTCCAGTAGCTCCACAGGGTCACGTGATTTGTTGCACTACGCAGCAGGCTTGCAGCAGCGTAGGCTATTCGCGCTGAAGACATGAGCTAGCACCGGTCCAGGGTATGTGTGTGTCTAAAAACGGAAAAGTGAAGGCGGTGGAAGGTATGGAGAGCGCATCAACACGACAGATTGGAGCGGGCGTTGTAGTAACGTAATAATGACTGCCAATTTAACAACTACACTGTGTCTCAAAAAAGTTCCCACCTTTACACAGCCTTTAATTTCGTCAAATCTTAACCGATTTTCAAGAATTTTGCACTGCTAGAAAGCGTATAAAATTTGCTACAAACCCCATACGAATATCTGCAGAAAACCTTTTAACCCCAAAGTAAATGGGTTTCCGGGACTCATGGTGGAACAAGCACAATAAACCATGACAACCAGACTAGATTATTGTAACTCAGTGTTAGCAGCGTTGCCACAATGCACAGACGAGCCACTTCAGCGCGTCGCTCTTTCTCTGCAAAGACCACCAGCTACGTTATACACCTTGGCTGCGCACAACATTTGGAGAATGGGCAATTTCTTTTTCCGGTCCGGCCATTTGGAACTCCATTCCTGCAGACTTACGCTCCATCTCGGACAATGCTGATTTGAACAAACAGTTAAAAACCTATTTCTTTCAACTGGCTTTTAACATCCAATCAGGGCCTAAATTTAGTAATACATAGTTTCATGGTGAGCGCGGAGCGCTAACCTATATGGGATCTTGGGACTGTGCCCCAGTGGGTCCAGGGGCAAATCCCCTGATCAGGGAGATCAGGAGGCAAAGATCCCTGAAGCTGGAGGGGCTTTTTATTTTTAGTCGTTCATTTTTGACGTACATGTTATATCATATACTGGCAATGGCATACGAATATTTCACACCATTAAAATTTGCCTACATTTTGTTTAATGTTGCACAAGTTGGCTTTTGATGATGGAAAACAGGCTTTTAATAATACACACTTTGTGTAATAATACACGCTAAAATAGGTCCTGCATCCAGTAGCCTGGTTACTTTAAATACTAACTGTTTACGTGTATATGTTTTACCACGTTATATTTTTAGCTGGTCGTAGTTTTGCTGCAATGTGACTGATTTGTACTGCACCTTTGTTTAGGTGCATTATAAATGTGTGTATGATGACGACGACGATGATGATAAACGCTGTCGAAAATCACTACTCACGCAACTACCATCGGCGTAGGTAAACACGCAGGGATGACTGCGCACTACCGCCGAAGCAAGGAAAGAGAACAAAGTTTTCTATTTCAGAGTCGTTTTACAGCATCTCAACGCTGTGTCTTGTTACTCGATATCTGTGCTATTTCAGTTCTCTATCAATTTCTAATCTTTTTTGGAACATATCAAGTTACACGTCCAGAATACATGTATATTAGTAGTATTAGTATAGTATAGTAACAATAGGGTAGAGCAGCAGCATAAGCCAGCGGTGGCGTACAATTTCAACTTCCTCAGTTTCTTAGAATATAAATGAGACTGTCGAAGAAGCCTGCAACCAGCTGAGATTGATTCATGTGGTTAAGATTTCTATGTCTCACTCGACACCAGGTCATTTCAGAGACGTTCCTCCCAGCCAATCTCTTGGCTTAGTACTGAAAAAAACTAAATCCAACACAACAAAAGCAAGCAACACAGTAATAAAATGATTTAAACTAATACAAAAAGCACACAAAATGCTAAAGCTATACGAACACACCATAACGAAATCTAAATCTAAATCAGCACGAAAATTTAAGAAGTGTTCACATGTTTGTGTGTATCATTGTGCACAACTGTCGTACACAATACAGCGCAGAAATGTTCTGATTATTTTCCCTCTTAATCTCCTGACAATCGTCATAGCTCAGATAGTTCTTTCTGGGGGCAGTAACCAGTTAAGGGATGCGACTAGCATTCCTTAAGGCACAGAAAATGTCTTATTTCAGCTCTCAAAATAAGTGCGCAAATCTGCTACCCCACTGCCATAATCGGCCACGACCTTTCAGACGGACGGACAGTCTGACGCGATCATATGACGTTTCGTACCATGCCTTTGAAGTCCGACTTGACGTTTCGTACCACTGACGGCAGCGGCGGGTAGTTAGCTTATATATGATAATAAATCAATGTACTTTACTATGTTATCATTATCATGGTCATACTTACATTTTTCAACAGATTACAGATTTTGAAGTATAGAAAAATAAGAAAATTACCGCTACATATAGTAGGCCCCTCAGTTGGACGGGCCTGTCAAACGGCGTCGATGGGTAGTGATTGCTACGACCCATCGTCGTCGATACCGTTCCCGCGCTATGGTACGAAACGTCTGAACCCGGGGAACAATCGCGTGGTACGAAACGTCTGCGCAGCGATTTGACTATCATGCCGCAGCCACTAGCAGCCGCAACCATTGTCACTGACGACAATGACGTCAGTCGTCGTGCAGGAAGCTAATGGCACGTGACGGTCAGCAATTAATCGTGGCCGCAAGATGGCGCCAGCGATGCGTGGTCGCGCAGACGACAATTCAGATTTAATGAGACGCGCCGAAATAGGCCAAACTTTCGACTCGCACTCGTAGCATTCTGTAAGTGTGGGCACAATCTACTCTTAAGCAGTAATCTGACTTCTCTCCCACCGTGTCAGCGAAATTGTCATTGGCAAAGAATTACGTGACAATAATTTACGTTGCAATACAGTGGTACAGATAAAGTGAAATGACGTTATAGTAATCTATGGTCACGTTACGACCTCCATGTCATGTGGCATGATGTCTACAGTACTATGCGAAGCTAGTTCACTGGTGAAGATTTGTCACGTTATTTAAATAGAATTGAATCAGTATGTTTAAGAAAAAGCTTATAGCGCCAGATCGGCGATATGACTAGCAATGCTGCAAAATGTTTACATTTATATACTTGACCTACAGCATGGCGGTTAGAACAGCTAGCATAAATAAGAATGTCGAAATTATGTCACTGTCGCCCTATCTATAATAAAAATAATATATAACTGACAAAAACAAACTGCTAAAGAATACAGTAGGTTATTACCGACCGCGTTAGCTGGAAGATAAAGCAATCGGCAGCGTCCGTGTGTCTGTCTGTCCGTCTGTCCGTCTATGTCCACTCTATTTTTGAAGCGACTCACCTTTGAACTGGAGCTTTTGTGTGTGTGTGTTTGTGGGTCATGACCATAGTTCGCCTTGGATTGACAGTGAAGGTTAAAGGTCAATGTCCAGTAACGCGGTCGGTCTGACCTCGATCCTTGATAGAGGACAGTTACCATATTTTAACATTAGTGCATTTAGCATTAAGTATTAACCTATTTTACGTGATTTTATTTTAGCAGGATATTTCGAAGCTTAGTCACGATCCGATCCACCCGCTAAACGTAATTGACCATGTTTTCTGAAAAATGTTTTCGCGCAGGGATCTATGCTGTTATTACCAGACATCACTGCGGGCGTGGATTAGATGCCAGCGGCTACATAGTTGGGCCGACTGCGTCCTAACCGTGTTTTACGCGGATCGAACATGAAAACGATAATAACGATAACTGAGCACGCAAATTCGCCGCCAGACACGACATTGGCAGGCGAGCCACTCAGTAGCGTTTTGAGAAATCAAACAGATCCAGCTGCCACTGCTGCTGCTGCTGCTCTGATGTGAGACTGTGAAAATACATTTATAAGTCTTTATACCCTCGCTATAATAGTCTCTGTTGTAATTTGACTACTTTGGGCGGTCGATAAATTATGTGAACATAGAAAATCAGGTATCTGGGACTCTGGATGTTGACTTAAAGCCGGGTTTTCCACCGTTAGTTAATCTCCCTTTAATGCTAGTGGGAGATTGACTCCCATTAAATAATAGGAGTTAATCTTTCATTAACGTTAATGGGGGATTAATTTGCGGTGGCAAAACCGGCCCTTAGTTTCGTTCAAAGCGTTGAGCTGCAATTTTTATTTATT
>Ga0209780_1002847_pt1 | contig 12570 bp, 8 predicted proteins | sample WorMetexBAHAMAS2_FD_187384 | JGI IMG/M metagenome (GOLD analysis project Ga0209780, IMG submission 187384) | Marine gutless worms symbiont microbial communities from Max Planck institute for Marine Microbiology, Germany - Inanidrilus exumae... | ecosystem: Host-associated > Annelida > Digestive... | reverse complement strand
GGGGTGGATGTCCGGGGGGCGATTGTCCGGACACCCACATATACACAGAGTGAGACGTGCTCATTACAATACTTCGCCAAAATACCGTTCAAAATTTTGCATTATCACACAGGAATATCTGGATACAGTTTGGTATCAACAGGTTTCTGAAGTCAGGCAATTCACACGTTTGAAAATTGTTCGCAGACGCCCTGCTGTCTATCCACAGTATGCAACTTTGCCAGACGCCGCGGTATAAGCATGACGCCTTAAAAAGCGTGAGTAAGTCTCTCAGCAACGTACATGTGTTTCGTGCGAATAAGAAGGCTTGGTGTATACCTTGAAGAAGAAGTTCGTCGCTAGGGGAGTGGGTTCGTAGCCTCTAGAAAATGTCGGCGTCGAAGTGGTGATTTCTATGCGAAAAACACGAGGAACATTGAGTACGATCGACATGACGACCACCAACGCAACCTACAATCATACAATCGCATCGGTCACAAACAATTTCGATGATTGCATCTATCTAGTGAACGAATAAAAATAGAACAGCTCACCCATCCATCTTCTGTTTTGTCATATACACAAGGACACAGGGACATGCGTTCCGTTGCTCCGAGAAACTACCACATTGCCAATCATTAGTCCGCATGATATCGCGATGCAGAAGGGCTTATATTTTACCGCTGTAGTTTCTTCTTTCTTCTTCTTTCTTCTTTTTTCGACGCCTAATCTCTGAGGCCACCAAACGGATCTCAACCAAACTTGGACACGTATTTACCTATGACTGCTGTTTGAATAAAATGGTCCGAATCCCCCCGGGAATTTACCCCCCCCCCACGGGCTGTGGGCAAAAACCGCTTATTTCAGGACAGACTTTGAACTTTGACCGAACGTATCTGTGCACGGGAACATGATATCAACAATCGGAAAGAAATTTGTCAATGTACAGAGACTCCCCAACATGCCTCCGCATTTGGTGAACTTTGGCCCAGAAACGGCTGAGAACTGTTGGCGAGTTTTGGTCCACCCCCTAAATTTTTGCAATGAGAGACTGCCAGCCTTACCGCATGGACGTTATGTAACAGACATCAGGCATACTTTGGCACGTGTTATATAGAGGCACGAGCTTACAGTCTACAATAACAAAATGCCGGGCGGGCTCAAGATGGGCTTTGCCATGCATCTAGTGTGTTTTAAAAGACTTAAATGGCCTCATATTGAACCGTTTTACAGTTAAATTCCCGAAATCTTCTTTAATTTTAAGACGTTGATACACCTCCCGCACCCCGTCGCTGTTTGTCCAAATGTTTCACCGTACCTGTTCATAAGAAGAGGCTGGATCGTACCTGGTTTAGTTATGCTAAACTTAGAAATGTTCATAATATTATTATTACTTTTTACGTCCGCATACTTATGAGTCTTACTGCGGTTGCAGGTTGCAACTTAATATTATGACATTTGACGTATCTGATAATCAATTTGAAAATTAATTCTAATTATAAGCAATTAGAACAGACGAGTTAATCCTATCTATCGCTCTCTGTCCCTCATAAAAAATCCAGGAAAATTCACCTAAAGAGTTTCGAGTAATGTTTAGGGTGACTATTTGCTTGAAAACCTGTAATTGTCCGGGAATTTGACAACAGTCTTCGAAATGTCAATAATTTCACAGTGCCTGCAGAGTGGTCAATCTGAATGTTTCTGAAAGAGAGACATATAAAAATGAGGCGAGAAAGTAACCGTAGGCCTGTGAAATATGCAGCACACGATATATGGGCCAGCCGGACAGGATACTGGCAATTAGCTAATAGCTTTTTGTACGCGTATATAAAGGTGCCGTAACGGAAGATGAGGTGTCAAAACATAAACGAACAGCGTAGTCAACAAGCGCGCTCAATAATTCAACGTAAAACAGCTGTTAACGCCGAGTACTTGGCACTGCAGATACCTACAGGATGCGGCAATAAAAAGACCCCACTGCGCAAAATGCATTATTGTCGGAGTGGTTCTGAACTTTCTTGCCAAATTTTCAGACACTGTTCATGAAATAATTCACCATCTGTAATGCTAGTTTTACTTCATTTACTTCAGTACTCCGACATAGGCTAATAAAGGTTTGAACATTAACGCAAACATGTCGACTGAACAGGGCTGTAAAATTAATGCACAGTCAGTTAATGACCATGTTTTCGAATACGTTTTCGCTTTCAAAGTCGCAAAAAGCAAACATAAGTGAAATCAATCATCAGTATTACAACAAATGCCCAAAATGTCCGCCATCTGCGTTTACACAAGCTCCCAGACGGTTCCTGACATTCGCGATCGACTTGAAGATTTCGTCTTGTTGTGAATCGTTCCAGATCTTCATCAGCGCTAACTTACAGTTCCGGGATGTCCTTCGGTTGCGGATTCAGATCAGAGAACTTCTCAAATTCTCAAGCACTGACCCCCAAACATGAAGGTCAAGCGGATTGATGTATGTGCTATTTGGTGGAAACGATTTTTCTGTATACGATACAATATGATACGGTAGATTAACGTGCGCTCAAAAGCTGACGGGATGGCCAGCTTACTCTAGCGCACGGCCCAGAAACGAAAAATAAGGATAAAAATAAAAATAAAAACCGAGTACCGGTATCTTAAACAAAGTTCGTGCAAAGTCTGAATTCTCATCTAGTCATTCGCAGATCTTGCCCATTGTTAATCACAAATACACATTCACTTAATTAGAAATAACACATCTTATAAAAACATAACTAGTGCCATTTTTGCGTGCAGTATTAATAATCTGTAAAAGTTACGCCATTTGTGCCAAATCACGCCTCAATAACCGAGGTAATTTTCATTTAAAATTCTTGCTCCGTTTCAAATATATTGCAGTTTTCGTATTGGGGTCTTTTTACTGCCGCACCCTGTATATATTGCAAGTAATTATCATTAGTCCCTTTACACCTTGTCACGACAACAAATGACATCTTCGTTTCTTTGTGCACCTAACTAGATGCACGGCAAAGCCCAGCTTGAGCCCGCCCGTCTTTCTGTTGTTCTAGACTGTAAGCTCGTGCCACTACATAACACGTGCCAAAGTGTGCCTGCTGTCTGTTATATAACGTCCATGCGGTAAAGCCGGCAGTCTCACAATGCGAAAATTGGGGGGACAAACTCAGCCGTTTCTGGACCGAAGTTCACCAAATTGGGGGCATGTGGGGATTCTCTGTATGTTGACAAGTTTCTTTCCGATTGTTGGTATCATGTTATCATGTTCCCTTGCACAGATATGTTCGGTGAAAATTCAAAGTCGGTCCAAAAAAGCGAGTTTTTGCCCCAGCCCGTGGGGGTAAATGCCAGGGAAAATTCGGACCAAATTTTTCAAATAGCAGTCATAGGTGAATATGTGTCAAAGTTTGGTTTGGTTCATTGACCTCAGAGATTAGGCGTCGAAAAAAGAAAGAAGAATAAAAAAAAGAAGAAACCACAGCGGTAAAATATAAGCCCTTCGGCATTGCGATGCCGTGCGGGCTAATAATAAGCGTAAAGAAACGGTCATACAACATGAGCCAAGGCCTAAACTTATATCACACAACGATGAAACGTTTGCCCGTTTCTGTCACATTCCTGCAATATCCACTGTAGCGAAACGGCTAATCGTGTCATCATTCAGGTATGAGCGGCAGGCGCGGCGCTACTGGGTGTGGGAGGGGCTTGAGCCCCCTGTTTTCGAACTGCCCTCCTTTTTAGGAAATTTAAATATTTTTGGTTCAAGATGGCTGGATGCTCGGAATGAAAAAATAACTTTTTGTCGATTATACATGTGTCCTCAAAAGCGTAACTACTTGAGACATCGTGTAAATCGGCTGTTCAAGAGGCATGGACAAAAAGAACGACGGTCTGTCTGAATGCGTCAGAGGAAATCCCGCCCGTCACGTTCCGCTCACTGGTGTAGACCTACGTAAAATCTCGACCCAGACATCAAAGGAGTCGATATAGGGTCACGATACCATTGACTTTCAATCGTCAATATAAAAGTAATCTTTTCGCGGTTTCACCAATGATGCCGTCGTTGACCGGGTATATCCGGTTGCTGCCGATCGTAGCTAAAAAAAGTCCGTCTCTGCATATGTCACCTCAGCACCTACATTACCATAAGTCTTCGTAGCACGCACTTTTTCCCCATAAATTTTGTACCGTGCCTGCGCAGTGACTATCACTGAAAAACGATATAATCGAATCGTCGGTTTCATTCATCATACGACGCCACTTATTTAATTTTCTCTTTTTCGTGGCATTGAGTAGCCGATAATGTGCTCATGTGCCTTTAAGAAACTACTCACTCACTCACTCACCCACTGTGGCATTTATGTGATTTTGGTGCGATTGCGCAAAAGTACCGACTATTGTAGGCCTATAGTTATTACTGGCCCGCCTAATGGGCCAGTATTGTTTTACTCGCTGGCGTCTGTCATCGTATGTCATCTGTTGTCGTATGTAACACCGCCGGCGACTAACAGCGCCTCTGATTCACTTGCACTCAACTGATTATGGTGCTTTGGAAATGTTTACTTACTAATTCAATAACGTACTTTCAAAAAATAGGTTTAAGACTTTTTTCTACAATAACTATTATCCGTAGATTGTCACGTGACCCACCACGCCTGCGATTCCTCTACAAATGGCGCGTTAAAAGATGCACAGCATTATTATTAGGCCTATTATTAAAGTAGCGTTCTCACTGGCGCGTTTACACGCGTTCGAACACGGTCAACCGCGGTTGACGACGATCGAACGTGTTCCAACGCGTGCGAACGCGGGGACGGTCTCAAAAATTTAGCATTGCTAGATTTGAGTATAGCGTTCTCACTTACGCCATCAATCGCGGTCGATAGCCGTCGACGGCAGTCGACGATGTTCGAACATAGTCTACTGCCGCCGACGGCGATCGACCGCCGATGACGGTGTCAGTGAGAACGTTATACTGAAATCTAGCAATGCTAGATTTTTGAGACCTTCCCTCGCGTTTAAATGTGTCAGTGCAAACGCTCGTTTAGTCATGTGACGCGCACCTGTAGTCTCGTGCGACGCATCGTGAGCCATTGCGTGGCACTGAACGGCCGACAGATGGCCACGTAGCGGTTGATGGCTAATAGAACGGTGATCCAGATGACGCAGCACTGGACCATGTAGCCGACAGGGTTGAAATACTTGATGAGGTACGGCGCAGTGGCTCGTTGGATGTCACGCCGATCGACAATAGGCAGCAGGCCGAAGAACACCGACAGTTGGATGAACGCCATGCATAGAACCAGGTTGTCGGCGGTCGCCAGCGACTGGAGGAGGAACACGGCGACGCGGTTGCGACGGTCGCGTTGGAGGACGATCAGCGATAGCGTGTTTCCGAAGAAGCCGAAGACGCAGAGTGCGCCGATCAGCAGCGTGTTGACGACGAAGTGGAACCATGGACAGTGGTCGACGGCGTCCGCGCTGCTGGTCGCGTTGACGTCGGCGACGCTGATGTTGTACGACGAGTAGGCAGTGACAAGTTGGACGTCCGACGAGGTAGAACTCACGTGGTTGACCGCTGACGACATCATCCGTCAGGCTACATAGGGCTAATAAAAAATCAAACGATTCGGTTACATGCTATACTGACTGCGCAGTAACTTCGACAAACATGTCGCTGAAGTCACTCGCTGTTGTCGTTACCACATACGCGTCATATACATGCGTCCCCGGCCATGGCGACCTCTATCCTTGCCAGCGGAATCCCATTCCTTCCCAGTGCCGGAAGAAGTTCATTATTATTCCCAATTATCCAATCCCGTGTGAACTGTTATACATCCCATTCTCATAACAATTCCACGCGATCCAACGGACCCATGGGATTTCCCACAGGCCTATGTATGTCTTACCATCGAAGCGGCAATGGCATCACTGCTATCTTTATACAGTTATACAGCTTGGAGATAGACTTAAAAATACACGGCTGCAGCGCCATGATGAAATCAGTTTCGTCAGTATGTAGATCAGCCTCGGAGCATCTTGCGGCTGACGTCATACATGTCGATGATGAATCGATATCTGTTATGTATAATTAGCAGGTGCGTACAGCTGACCACTGCCGTAATTGCTACATTACACACTGGGCATAGGCATACTATGCTAATTTCCCGTACCGGTAGGAGGTTTTCATTTTGCGCTATGCAAATGAGCTCATCATCATTGTCGTCACACCGTGAGCATGAAAACGTGTCACGTTATTTTTCATTATGACCCCCACATTTCTTGGTGGATTTTCACACTTTATGTATCAGTGGAAAAACGAATGAACACTCTACAGGAGCGGTATAAAATTTACAAATTCACTTTAATTGTGGCAATGGTATCTACACAGCTCCGGATGACCGTGGCCGATGGCTTCCTGCTGTGTGTTCAATCGAACTAGTTGTGTGCTACTTTCACAGAAAGTCAGCAAATGTTTGTCTTTGCAATTTTTGTTCGTGTATTCCTTGATGATTCTTCAGGCAGAAAATCTTTTAATTTCCTGCAGATTTTGGACAGAATTTTATCTTCAGAACTCAACATATTCCCATATTCCATTTCAATGCATTATTATTAGATGTAGGCCTAACTCGATGAAGTGAACACTGCAGTGTGGCGTAATTATGACGTCATCAGTCCATTAAATAACTACATTTTACATGCTTTCACTGTTACAAAAAGTTTAAAAATGCACCAAGAAATGCGGGAGTTATATTAAAAAGGCACGTTTTATGGCCCACGGTGTATTTTTGTTAGACCACAACGCATGCACTCATGTGCGGACTATTGCTACACAGACGGAGTCCACTGAACTATAAATAGTAGTGAGCAACTTTATCGGATGTGTGCCGGTCGCACCATCTGGTGAATGCTCACGAGGTTAAGACGGTGCGGTTGATTCAATCGCTGTGCGCCGTCTGTGGCAGCAATTTAGCCGTGCTTAACCCTTCTGTATATAGTTTCTGTTGTGTCCCGCCCTGCGTGGCGGATGTTGGTGTTGATTGTGCAGTTTGTCGTCAATCAAATAAACGAAGATTATTATTACCATTGACAGCCTGTTGTAGAGCCGGCCTGACGGTCACGTGCTGCGCGCCAGCTGGCTAATGTGTGTAATGACGTCATTACTCACAGCCGGTAAATCAGCTGATCGCGCAGATAGTAAACAATGGCGGCTATAAGTGATGTACTTTGACCCGGCCAACATGGCCGGCCATATTGATGTTTATCTTTGACCGCACACGCCGAGAAACCGCCGGTCGCCAAGCGCCGTCTTTATCCGCAATACTACTGCTACAAGGCGGCATATCAGCCACAGTATCCGTGTGGCTACTGTGAAATAATTGTAAACTGGTCTCGACGTGCGTTGGCATGTGACGAATGCGGTGTAGCCTATGGTTTCACAAATCATGTAATGATATATCAGCTGCTCCTTTGATAAAATTGCAAGCAATGCAGAGTCATAAAAATGTTACCGCTGCAAAACAGTGAACTCAAACTGGTCAAATCGATGTCAACAGTTCCTGGCATATCGGACCACGATGCGACTGTGGCTGATTCCAACATCAAACCGGCATACGCGAAGAAGGCGCTGCGTACAAAATTAATTTTTTCAAAGGCAGACTAGGTTCAGATAAGATCTCATGCAGGGTACTCAAGGAACTGGCAGTAGAACTTGCTGCTGTTGTCACGGCGCTGTTGGGCCAAACTAGAGAATGGCACAATCCCCATAGATTGGACAGAAGCTATAATATCGCCAGTATACAAGAAATGCAACGTTCATCTTGCCTCAAACTACCGACGTGTCTCGCTCACGTGCGTGCTGTCAAACGTTATGGAACACAATTATCTGTAAGCATATCTTAAGCCATCTGGACACCCACAGTGTACTAACACAGTACCAGCACGGTTTTCGCAAAGCACATTCTTGCGAATCCCAATCACTGCTAACTGTGTACAACCTCATGTGCTCATACGACAGGAAGATCCAGACAGATGTCGCCATCCTAGACTCTTCCCGTGCATTTGACACTTCCGCACGAGCGTCTGTTAGGGAAGCCGGGTCATTACGGCATTAGGGGCAAATCCGGGAGTGGACCCGGTCATTCTTATGCAGCCGTCAGATGTGGGTGGCCGTGGGTGGTGAAACATCACAAAAATGCAAGGTTGACTCTGGAGTCCCACAGGGCACCGTACTTGTCCTCTTATTATTCCTGATATTTATCAATGATCTACCAGACTAGGTGTCACCTGGAACCGTAACCCGACTATTTGTCGACGACTGTTTGCGATACCGAGAGATTAAGACCGTAGGCGACCAGACCGCCGTCTACCATCGACTGCTTCAAGAGTTGCCTGCATTAGTCCGATGTCGCCGTTCGACAACGTGATACCCCACATATAAAGAGATCTAGAGGCACTTAGCACATGGGCATCGAAATGGGGAATGCGCTTCAATCCGTCCAAATGCAATATCATGCGCGTCCACAGAGGCAATTCCCCAATGTCCAAATTGTACGCGCTGTGGGCCACAGTTCTCCAAGAGGTCCATCATGCAAACTACCTAGGTGTCACCATCAGCAATAATCTTGGTTGGAGTACCCATGTGGACAATATCACGAAGAAGTCGAGCAACACCTCGAACTTCCTGCGAAGAAACTAAAGTACTGCCCAAAACAATCGAAGGAGATCGCATATTTCGCAATGGTGAGGTCTACCCTAGAGTATAGCAGTGGAGTGTGGGATCCCCACCTCCAAAAGGATATTGACAATTACGTAACAATTTTATCAAGCAAAAAACTAATATTTAGTACGAGACAATAAAAACACGACCGGCAGCTACAGGAGGCGCCACAACACCCAGAAGGCGTCACAACATCGCTTCCGAATTTTCTGCAGGGCATACTAGGTGACAGACCGATTGACGTTGTTGTGTTCAAATGTCGGTGAAATCATGCATTATTTACAGGACAGAAAAAAACAAACAAAATTGCTACTGCACAGATCGCCCCCAATATCTGCCAGGGCCAGCCCCCAACATTCGGCTCACAATTTTCCAAACTGCATCCAAATAGGCTCACTTTCGGCTGAGTTATAGCCGAACGCGTGAAGGCCGTTCTTTTGGCCCACAGAGTATTTCCAATATTCGCCTTCGGGCGAATAATAACAGAATTTGGCTTCTCCACTCCGCTCCGCCTATTGTTACCGACCGACTAGCGTGGTCTGTCGGTCTGTCAGTCGGTCTGTCACCTAGTAAGCCCGGCAAAAACGCCTGAAGCGATCGAGATGCCGTTTGCTTCGAGGACTCCGGTAGGCCCATGGAAACACCTGTTGCATATAGCAGACCGCTTCGAGGTGAATACTCTACTGTGTTCATTCAACACAATACAACCATCTAGTTTGTGTATATGTTTGTGTGTGCTATTTAATACGATATTTTATTTTTCTTTTATAATGTACGCATAGCAATTTCGCAACTCGCACCGTCTCACAACTGTATAATCGGCGTATAGTTGTGTGAATAAAGCTTATTTAGTAATTCTTCTTCTCTGTAGAAGAATTGGCCCAGCATTATATACGACCAATAGACAGTGGCTGTGAGGCGAGTTGCAGATGAGATTCCGGTGACGGCGACAACGCTAAGCATACGCCTATCTCTATATCGCCATTATGCATTAGGCCATCAAGATACAAGAAGCTCAGCTACCGCAGAGGGACCGCGAGACACGCTATGTTAGTAAATTCTTGCTATGTTTCAGGAACTATGGGAGTTTTAAAGGTTTCAAACAGCAAAGTGGCCTTCAAGATTATTCAAGGGCATTGACAATGGTGCCATTCGATAGGCAACGTATGATTTCCCATTAGTCTTCCATTGCAACTATGTCTCTCTATCTTGCACCGTTTCCGAGATATTATTTCCTAAAATTTAAAGAGGTCGCGCGACTCTGAACACGCTCCCTTTGGCAGTAATATATCATGCACTCGTACTCCTCTGTATAAAGCAGTACAATTCGAAGTGCCTAGCCTCACCAATTACAAAGATATAATTGGGGCAAAATGTAAAAAGGGTCACGTGACTCTGACCACGCCCCTTTCAGGGGTGGTTTATCACCGTAGGCCAGGATTTGATAGTCAACCTGCAAGCAAAATTTGACGATTTTAGCTTCAGCCATTCTAGAGATATCACTGGGGGCATCAAAATGTAAAGTGGATCACGTAACCCGGACCACGCCCCTTTTAAGGGTGATTCGTCATCCTTATGCTGGGACTTGACAAAGCCTACACGCGTGGAAAATTTGACCACTATAGCTTCAGCCGTTCCGGAGATATATGGTTGCTGCCCACCGACATTTAAATGGTTCACGCGACCTGACCACGCCCATGTCAGGGATTGTTTGCCATTCATGGGCTAGCAATTGCTACGATCAACCTATCTACCAGATTTGAAGTCTCTATCTCTACCCACTACGAAGATATGAAAGGCGATATAAAATATTGAAAATGGGGTGGTTTGGCGTTGTTAGGGTCACTTAAGGTCACTGGAAAGAGCGCCGTTCGATAGAGTGCATACGAGTTTCTATTAGTGTTCCATAGTAACTATGTCCCTGTCTTGCACCGTTTTTGAGATATATCGAGATGTTGGACAAAAATCGCCAATTTGAACCTACTCCATCTCTGTTAGGTAGGGGTGACGCCATTGGAATTTCACCGAAATTTCTGGCATCAGAAAATGAGCCATCGTATGGCGTTGTTTGCGTATGTTTAGCCGTTTGGTACAGTGCCGGCTTGTGACAGACAGACGGACTAACGGACTAACACACGACGACAGCATAGCTAGCATAGCGTCGCGCGGTAACAATTGCAACAACCTCGGAGTGATCAAAAGGCTTCGGCTGAAAGAAAGCTAAAGTTAGCACGCACATAAGGCGTGGAGCATTGGCAAAGGTCGATTCAACAATTGAAAAACATTAACCGCATTCGCTAATCGACAACTTTATTCTCGTATAACGTCGCATACTGATAAGAAGAAGTTACTGCCGTGGCCTTCGCTGCAGTTTCGACCCTTAGCCTTAGGCCTATAATTGCAACGTGAAATATACCGAGTTGGTACACCAGTAATTCACTGAGCTTATACAATACAAACGACAACAACTGAATTACTGAAACCGTGAAACGTAACATACATATGCATCACTAGTAAAACCATCACTCAAAGTCGCACAACGACCACCTTAGTCTGTATTGTATTGTATTGTATTAAAATTTACATATCACACAGAACATAGGACATGCAATATATACCAAACAGTAAAAGTAAGTGCATGTGAAGGTATAGACAGGTACCAGTACACTTAAGTCTATACCTTTAAAAAATTGTAAAAGGAAATTTTACAAATATGTTTACTGTTCATTACATTGTATGTCTTTCAGTCGTTTTATGTTTCACATAGTTTTATAATATTTTTGTTCATTCTTATTTTTGGTCTTTGTGTTCATTGTATAAAAAAGTAAAGGCTTCTCATGCTCGTTAACGAGCGTTGGGCCCGGAGCCGATCCCGGTGTACATGCAGTTAGCCCGCAGACGACGTAAGTCATCCACCCCCGCCCAGCGGTAGGCTGCAATTGCTTTCCGCCAGGCCTGTGGTTACCTTCTCAGCCGCAGAGCATCACCGCCCTTTGGCTGGTACTCATTTTACCGCCCCACGGAGGGTAGAAGGCTGAGTCGACCTGGGTATCTTACATAGTCTAGATAATTAACTTATGTAGGCAAACCGTTCTAGCCTGGTTATGCCTGTATACTGTATTTTGGCAGCAAAGTCTGTGCATGAACAAATAAACTCAGATCAGATCAGATCAGATCTCATTCGCCATAGACCGCCAGCCTCCGACCGTAACATGCATCCTAACCTCAACCGTAGGACTAGTCGTGAACTTTAACTTGCAACCTTGACCTACTGACTTGACCTAAATTGGGCCAAGATAAACCGTCACGCCAAATATCTTGTTCGAAAGTCATTTCTTTCGAAATATACCGTACAAATACACACACAGAGATACACATAGCAGATCTATCGCACTACCTGGACCACTAATTGGGCGGGAAAAAGCTCAGCTGCTGGAACATCTGTATTTATACACACCAAGTTTCAGCGACGGCGACTGAATGTTTTGCTGCCCTGTAGCCAGTGATGGGTAGGTCTATATTTGTTTCGAAAGTAGTTAACTATTCAGTAAAACTTAAAAAGTAGCTAATATAGCCTATATAGTTTATTTCGCATAAGGCAGCAGCATAAAAACGATAAAATGATAAAAGAAATTAAGCCTAATAACAATCACACACACACAGGTACACACACAGACAAACAGACATTCACTAAAAACTACAGAAGCTAGGCCTAACATAAAGAAACAATTTCCCGTAGCTGTTGCTATCAATTAACCTATCAACAAACTTCACAGTTCTCCTTTCTACTAACACTGCCACATCATCCAAAGCAATAAAATTCCGTACATCTTTAACAGCTTCTGCACCAGTAACCCCAAAGATCTTGTACACAG
>Ga0209780_1002846_pt1 | contig 12570 bp, 3 predicted proteins | sample WorMetexBAHAMAS2_FD_187384 | JGI IMG/M metagenome (GOLD analysis project Ga0209780, IMG submission 187384) | Marine gutless worms symbiont microbial communities from Max Planck institute for Marine Microbiology, Germany - Inanidrilus exumae... | ecosystem: Host-associated > Annelida > Digestive... | reverse complement strand
TTACAAATTTGAGATCTAAAGAAATTCAAGATGGCGGCGGCCGGCATCCTAACAATTTAAAAATTACGATATCTCGGCAACGGTTTGACCGATCTGCACAGCATTTGGCCTGATGACGCAGTCTCAGTGGCCGAACCAGGCGTGCTATTTACGAAAGTTTGCACGCCAGTTTCTGTGCTTAAATTTTGCGTACGCAAATTCTTTCGTGCGTAACGCTATTCACAAAACTTTCTTACCGGTACGTACGAAAAATCGTAGGCCTAAATTCGTGCGTAAATATACGCACGATCTGAGCTGTCGTACGACAGAAAATTTTCGTACGTACGCACATAATAGTGAATAGCATGCCAGACCAGCAGCTGATATTTCGAACTTATAAAAATCTTAGATGGCGGACGGCCGCCATCTTGAAAAATCGAAAATGTCGTATTAATGGACATTATTAATAGCCTACTTAAAACTGGTAATAAAACAGCAAATATAAATGTAAGTAAACTGCAGTTTATACACACTGTTAACGGCGACGGATGGAAAACCGTAAAAATCATAAAAAGGCAATGTTAACCACACTTAACATTGACATTCAGGCTATGTTAGTGTGGTTAACATTGCTTTTTTATGATTTTTGCGGTTTTCGTTCCGTCGCCGTTAACAGTGTGTATAAACTGCAGTTTTTTGTTAAATTTTTATAGTAGAAATTAGGAACTCAGTTTAATGGGCGTAGACTCTGACCTCTACGTGTACGATGTCGTCGTAAAACGTTCACGTTCGCTATCTCATCTTCTGATGAGTTCTTGTTTGCTATATAATTCAGTATCACTTTTACCATAGCTGTTCTATGCTGAAGCATGATATAAATGGGGTGTAATGCAGTCAGTCATCTTCAGAAATGCAGCTTGAGCAGTGTTGTTTGAGATTTGAGATTAGTCGTTGATGCCTTACCAGTTTGATTGATGTCTTAGATTCTGTAATGACTACATTCACACACCTAGTTTAATCGGTTGAAACTGCATTTTAACTTTAAAAGAAAAAAAACATAAATGGCACCTTGTATGTGTGAATGTGTAACATGTGCAGAAGTCTCGTCTTTGTTAGATACATGCAGCAGGCAGTCAAGCAAGAAAACAAACGAAGAACAAACGCGCAGCTTCTCTTGTAAGAAGAAGAGACTGGTGCGAACATCTGGCAGCATAACCAAGTGTGTGTATTCGAGTCATGATGTCGAAGTTGAGTCCAGTAATCACATCGATACTGCTGAGGATTTTAAGTCCTCTACAGATTTTGATTGCAAAAAGCAATTAGATTCTGACACGAACGTTGAATTTACCAACAAGATGGCAACAAGAAAGAAATCCAGAAGTCGCTTGCAGACGTACTGTGTTGAACTTGCTGTCACTTGTAAGGTGTGTAATAAGGTGTTTGAGGACTCTCATTTCTTAAAACGGCACATGAACACTCACAAAAGAAAAGGTAATGTAATTTGCATTACTTGCAACAAGAAGTGTTACGACTTAACTGCCTTAAGAAGGCATAAACTAACGCACACAGGTGAACGTCCTTTTGTCTGTGAAATTTGTGGAAAAAGTTTTCCAATCAAATATGGTGTACTTAGTCATTTACGAGTTCACACTGATGAACCATTGTCTCGCTGTGAAGTCTGTGGCAAGACGTTTAAAGTCGCAGGTTCTTTACAATCCCATATGCGCATTCACACGGGCGAAAGGCCTTATGAATGCAAAGTTTGTAGTAAGAGATTTTCAACGAATACTTACTTAAAGAGCCACATGTTCACTCACACAAGAGAACGGCGTTTTCTGTGTGAATTATGCAGCAGAACGTTTACAACGTCAAGCTGGTTAAAAAGTCATATGCGTGTTCACACAGGTGAACGACCTTTTTGCTGTGAAGTTTGCAGCAAGACATTTAAACAGTCGACTCATTTAAAAACTCACATGTGCAGTCACACAGGAGAACGGCCTTTTAGCTGTGAACTGTGTGATAAGAAGTTCGCCCAGTTAGTTGGCTTAACAAGACATGTGCGTATTCACACTGGAGAGCAGCCTTTTGAATGCAGATACTGTAATAAGAGATTTGCACGTAAAGATCGCCTGAAAATGCACGTAAGCAGTCATAAAGCAGAGTGATGTGTTGGCTGTTAAGTATGCAAAATAGTTTGCAAAGTCGTGTGTCTTAGAAAATCATTTGTGACTTCATGTTCACTGTAGATGACATGTATGAGCATGCTTGTTGGACGTGAAATATGTAATATTTTGTTTGCATGCAAGCGTGCATCAAACTCTGTCGTGTACATTCTTGTGAATATGTTTTTGTGCGTGTAAGTTTGGAAACATCAGCTACACAAGCAGTTCACTTTCATGTTACAACAGCACATGTTGTGTCCTTGTGGGCGGTTGCAATCATCTTGTATTGAATGATATTGTGGCTGTAATATGTTATTCTTTATTATATGTACTTGTAACCTTTGGCTTTAAAATTTTATGGTAAGTAATTTAGACAGTTTATAACCTACCAACAATTTTCTGCAACCAAATAACTCGGCGAAATTCCAATGGAGTCACCCCAAGGGGGTCGCCAAATACAGGTGTGATAGGTTATATTTTGTGATTTTCGACCAATATCTCGCTATATCCCAGAAACGACGCAAGATAGTGACATAGTTACTATTGAGCTAATGGAAGCTTTAATGTGAACTAGTATGCGCTCTATCAAGTGCTATTTCCAGTGACCTTGAATGACCTAACTTCCCAAACCGCACCATTTTCAACGTTTTTATTGCTTTTCATATCTTTGTAGTTGGTGGAGACAGAGACAGTTTGGGTAGCAGGTAGATCGTAGCAAGTGCTAGCCAATGGATGACAAACCATGTCTGAAAGGGCCGTTTACGTCGTCAGGTGGAATCTGAATTTTGAGAAGAACCAATCCTATCATTCTCTGGAACGGCTGAAGTGTCTTGTCGAAACTGAAGGATTTCTCAAGGTCACATGTAGTCACGTACACCTAAACGGCTAAACATAGGATCACGCGCAGACAACGCCATAGAATAGCCCAGGGACTAGTTTACTGACGCCAAGATCTCGGACAAATTCCAGTGTGTCCACTCCGTCGGGGCGCCAAATAGAAGTGGGATCGGTTAAAATTGGCGATTTTCGGCCAATATCTCGCTATTTCTCAAAAACGATGCAAGGTAGCCTTGGGTAGGGACACGGTTGCTGTTAAACGCTAATAGGAACTCTTATATGCGCTCTGTTGAATGGCGCTATTTCTAGTGACCTTGAATGGCCCAAACTAATTCATTATATTCATTATCGATGTTTTGTATCGCCTTTCATATCTTCATTAGTGGATAGAGTTAGATAAAACTAGTAGGTAGGTTGACAGTAGTAAGTGCTAGCCCACAGATGGCAGACCATCCCTGAAAGGAGCGTGGTCAGGACACGTCAGTCCATCCTAATAACGCTGATTCACAAAGCATCAGCTTCTTGGGACTTCGATCCCTGCTGGGGCTTTGCTCCTCCACCCAACCCGGGACTTTGTCCCCCAGAACCTCTATACTTGACATTTGGCTATCAAAGCCCACCTGCGTCCATGGACAAATCCCCTTAAAGGGCATGATCAGGGGCACATGACCTGACCCATTTTACCTCGCGACACTATGCCAGCGCGGTAGGCCCCTTCTATATGTTGTCGTGTGTTCGTCCGTCTGTCACAAGTCGGAGTTCTACTAAGATGGCTGAACCTAGTAGGATCACGCTAACAATGCCGTACGATACCCCAGCTAGGGACTCGAGTTTGGCGATGAAATTCCAACGGGGTCACCCGAAACGGAGGCTCCAAATAGAGGTGGGGTAGGATTTTCCATTTTCAACTAATATATCGCTCAGAAACGGTGCAAGATAGGCACATAGTTACTATGGAAGGCTAATAGGACCTCGTATGCACTTTATCGAATGGCGCTATTTTCAATGACCCCCAACTACCCAAAATCACCCCATTTTCTAAATTATGTATCCTTGTTCATATCTTCTTAGTGGGCAGAGATAGGGACTTCAAATTTGGTAGGCAGGTTGATAGGCCTATAGTAGCAAGTCGTAGCCCGCGGGTCATCTCTGAAAGGGGCATGGCCAGGTCACGTGAACCGTTCAGCCTAAATTTTGATGGGCACCAACCATATCTCTAGAACGGCTGAAGTGATCGAATTTTGTACACCAGTAGGACCAGCATATATACGTACACTGAAGCAAAGGGGCGGTTGCCCCCTAGCTTGGCGGCTATGGTTGTATGATCTGTATATAAGTGTAACCGTGTAATGTGCAATGTGTAATAACAATTTTCATCGAGTGCCCATGAAACGATTTGTTATTGTTGCTAACGTTTAATCAATGTTGGTTCAACGTATAAGCGTACACGCCACATCGTTAGATTAACGTTTAATAATTAACGTGTCAGAAACGTTTTCATGTAAACGTTTTAAGAACGTTTTTATGTAAACGTTGAATCAACGTAATTTTGCTCATTGATTTAACGTTTATTCAAAGTTAGCATGAAAACGTTTATATAACGTTAATCTAACGTTATTCTAACGTTAATTAAGTAACGTTAGATTAACGTTATATAAACGTTTTCATGCTAACGTTGAATCAACGTTAAATCAATGAGCAAAATTACGTTGATTCAACGTTTACGTGCAAACGTTATTCTAACCATGCCGCTAACGTTACATTAACGTTGATAAAACGTTTGCATGTTATCTGGGTATTAGTGCTAATTGAACTTTTTCGCCAGCAGCTCTCACGTTGAGGCGCTATGAGCAAATATTGGTCGAAATTGCGCTGTTAGAAAGGGGTGGGTCACTTAGAGTGCAAATTTCAGGAGGAAAGGGGGTCGTCCACCAACGAATTTTGGCTTCAAAAAATTAAGAGTCCCTGGGCTATCGCGTGGTGTTGTTTGCGTGGTAATACCAAATAACGACATCAACTACTTTAGCAACTAGAGGCAATGATTTAAGATTATAAAAAAACTCGTAGAAGATAGTATCTGCGCAAATTCTTATTTATTAATGAATTGTTAATATGTGTAACAGTCAGCCTAATGACGTTTTTTTGTGCATGCAGAATCTACTAACACATTTAAATCAAGATTGGATAAATTCTGGAGTAATCAGGAAATAATTTACGGTCATCGTGCCAAATTCATGATACTGGAAGTCGAATTGTAATTTATTAGAAATTGTTTCGAGTACCGGGACTACCGTATTCGAGTATCGAAGAGGCTGGCAAAGACTACCAAAGAGTCTCCACGCCTGCGCTCGTACCGGTACTTTTCGTCTATGTTTCTGCTGTGCTGAGTATTGTTAAATTTGTTTATTTCCGGTGGCTTTGTTTACGTCAGTCAAAGTGGTGCGTCGTTGAACTGGTGCGAAATTCTGAGTTTTATACTGATTTTTTAACCAAAATCCCCGAACGCTGACAGAAATTAGATTACAGCTAATTTTAAGTATTAGTTTAAAGTAAGCAGCATTAGAAGAAACTCAGTAGGAAGGCAATCTAAAAGAGTAAATACGTACACGCCTTGACGTAAGCTGAGTTAGCTGGCTGACTTATACGCGACGACTATCTGATAGCTATGCGCGTTTATTAGCTGTTGTCGGGTGTCTGTTTTTTCGTTAAGTACATAACGTCGTCGCACGTCTGAAAATTTGCGAGCTGTCAGTTGCTGTATTCTCGTAAAACTGTTCGATGTTGACTCCCACGTGGATGTGTTGACCAGCGTGGCAGCTTCATGAAGCTACATCTACTGAGTAATCAGCGGCGCAGTGGACATATCTGCGGCTGAGCAAAGATATACTGCCGACCAGTGGCGGCTCTACACCAGGACGTGCCAGATCATATGACCTTGCTTTAAAGCTTACGCCCGGCTGTCGTCCTGGCTCGAGTTATGGGAATGGAGTTTCGAGTCGGTAAAATTCAAGTCGAGTTCCGAGTTGAAAACCGAAGCTTCAAATATTCGAACTTCGTTTAACATCCCTACCAGCTGTGTAAATGACAATCGGCCGATACCAACGTACTAATTGGCCGACACCGATTATCGGCAAAATGGCCCATAATCGGCCGATGCCAATTATCGGCCGATTATTGGTGCATCTCTGCTACTTTCCCTTCTTCACCCTACATAGCGCTCACACCAACACACCTATCAACTCCCCTCCTCTCCCTGGGTTGGCGCATTTGACCAATTCAAGAGGTCTCAGCGCTGAGATCCACAGTACACAAACGTTTTAAAAGTTGCACTGTTTGTTCGCATTTCTTTTGTGAAAGAGTTGTTAACATTTGAATAGGCTGCCCGTGGACAGTACTGATTTCCGTTCTCTTTATAGTTGTAGAAATTCCTTTGATGCCATAGATGTAAAGATACTTGTTGATGCATGGTGAATTTAGCTTTATGAGAGGGTTTTTTTTCCATATAGTAGTATTTTAGTATTTTTGTTTATGTGGCAACTGTACATGCAGTTTCTGCCTTGTTGTTGTGCTGTTCATTTAATTTACTTTTTACAATACCTATTCAATGTCCTTTTGCAAATAGATGATTGATTGATTCATTCATTCATTCATTCACTCATTGACTAGAGATTACCATTATCATGGCTCATCAGAAGGCTGGATGTAGCCCGCCTAGCCAGCAAACTGGCTCCGATATAAACCGGGGGAGATTGGGACCACAACACTTCACAGCCACAGTCCAGTTAACGCAACGGATGACCTTGAGTGACCTTCACGCAAGGAGATTCAGATGCAAAGGTATACATGTGGTGACGTAAGCTGACATATACATGCGATGACTATACGACAAGACGAGACTTCACCTCGAGCTCGTGAGTCCTGAGAATGTAATGTGAAGAGCCTGTGGTGCAGCAGTTTATATACGGTTTAACTGGAAGCGGAGGTGGTTGGGTCACTTCCAGTCTGGACCGGAAGTGGGGTGTCAGCAACTTTTTTCCCGCAATACGATGGCACCCTTTTTACCTGCCTGGGGGAAGTTGTATCCAAATATTTCCACTTCGGTTTCTTTGATGGGCTACATCTCCGATGCTATAGCACTTGGGCAAAATATTTTGTTACTCATCTTGTTACTCACCTTGTGTGGCCTCACCAGCCAGAAAACCCACTGGCGAGGCATAGGGCTTGGCGGATTAGTCCATGAAGAAGCCCATCCTTGTTTTCTTTATATTGTTCAAACACACACATAGAGAAAAGATGGACTTATGATTTGGTGAAAAACCAAAGTAAATAACCCAAAAATGGCTGAGATATAAAGGGTAAAAAAATATTAGAGTTCTCTGCAGCGATTTTGCAAAACTAAAGGAGTTATAAGCGGAAATGTGCTAAACCGGAAATAGCAAACATGTAGCATTACTGTTGGAGCTATTGAGCTAAAATTTGGTATGCACATAGTGCTAAAATTGGACTACAAGAATGCGAAAGTTACTTGGGGCTAGGTGTAAATTTAGGGGAGACGTGAAGGCTCAAAGTTTGGTAAAATCCAAAATTTGACAGCTAATAACTCTGGTTATTGTAGCCAGAGCATCAAAATTTTCAGGGATAATACATGACTTGGGACGCTATTTATAGCTGCGGAACCCGTTATCTGAATTAGACTACCTTGGGCTGAAATTCACTGGGAAGATAAATTTCCAGTAATATATGAATGAAATGGCTAGCATATACTTTCTCGCTAAGAATGTCCTTTGTCCCAAATACTATCTAAGAATATGTAGTCAACCCACATGACAACTATGCAGCAATATATTCCCCAGCTAGGATCTGGCGAGGGTATAAGTACAAGCGCAAATTTTCTTACAGTGTAACGATTAAGCGATATGCTACCTGACAAATGACTAACTGCTTTTTAAAGAGTGATGCGTTAATGTGTGCTGAATAAATAGTAATATCTGTGTTTTAAACCTGAGTGGTTGTTTTATCCCAACTTACGCTATACTCATAATTATGTGTGTGATGTTGTCTGTTTGGTGACTGGGTGGTGGATTATTTGTTGACATGAGATAAAGCAAAGCAGTCCACTAAAATTCATGCATTAGAAATTTAGAATGCACTTAACAGTTCAGGTTCACACTAGCATTACTATTTTTTACAAACACCATTTCTGATCTGTTTCATTGTATTTTAATTTTTGCTATTTTTACAGTAAGTAACGATGTCAGACATGTCAGCAATAATGTGTACTAAGGAAACGACTGTGGCTGATGTAAAAGATGATGAGGTAGCGGTAATTCCACTTGATAGAGGATCTGATGATTGCCATTCACCAGTATGTATTTATCCAGTTTTTGTATTGAAGCCAGAAGACCTGCAAGATATGAAACAGGAACCTGCTGATGAATATGATATTGATGGTCTACAGTGTGGTGTAAATGTACCTGTTGACAGAGAGTCTGATGATTACTGCATTGAGAGAGCACCATTTAACAGAAACTCTGATAATCACCACATGCCAGAATTTATGCATCATTTTGAAGTCATGCCAGAGGAACTGCAAGTCATGAAACAGGAACCTGCTGATGAAGATAATGAAGGTCTACATTACTCCCAGAAAGTATGAGTTTGATACGTTTTTGCTATGATATTATAGGCATATACTGCCGTTTGCAATTTGGTAAAATATGTGAACTAGTAAGATGTGTGTCACTTGAAATTCTGCTAAATTAATTCTGCATTTTATGGTTAAGAATAGAGATTGGCTTATAATCAGTATCGGCGAATGATCAGCCATTTTTCCGATAATCGGTATCGGCCGATTAATACGTTGGTATCGGCCGATTGTCGTTTACACAGTTGGTTAGTACAAGTTATTATTACATGGTGTATCTGTGTTTTTATTTAGATTGGCTTCCATTTCCAGTAAAAGTGGGTGCAACTTTGTTTTTGCGTGCATTATTGTTTTTTCTGCACTATGCAGTTTTTCAATAAGTAAGACTTCTCGAATAACAATCAGAGCCTAAATAAATAACTTAAATATGTCAGCAAAATAAGTTTTTTGCATTAGTCTGTAATGGACTGATCGTTAGGTGCCGATAGCCAGTGCCTTATCGTGCACCTTTAGGTAAGAACATCAGTCTGACGCAACATTCGGCGGCCTTTACATTGCAACCATCAAAGTTGCAACATTTCTAGTTCCGAATATTCCTGGTGTGCGGAGCGCGAGCCATGAGCTGGAGGAGAGCTCGCTAACGCCATTGAGGGTATAACAATGTCATTGTTATACCCTGAGAGTATAACGATGACACACTCCAGATTTGGCCCCGATTTGTTCAAAACTGTGGCCGTGCATAAGATCAAAGAAACAGACATTTTCCATTGTATTACCCGTGCGATGCTAGCTAGTGTGGGTGTTAGCCGTCGTTGTGTGTCTCTGTGTGTGTCTGTCTGTCACACGCCGGGGCTGGCTAGCCGGGCCCTGAGAACGTGCGCGCGTGTGTGTCCGTGCGTGCGTACTTACATACGTACATACAGATGGACGGACGAATAGTTGAAACCGGCTTTATTAGGTCGACTCTGTCGAACAGTCGACCTAATAAAGCTGGCAATGGTTGTAGGTGGTTCGGCTAAGTTGATAACACCTGTGGCTATTGACACATTGTAGCAAAAAAGCAGAAAAATCAGCAAAGATCAGAGTAAGGGACAAAGTTCCTGAGAGAAGTCCCTCATGATCCACCTTAGTTTGCAACACAACGGGCATGATTCTTGCATTGCGCGGGTTCGTCTGTGACAGCTGAAACTTATCAGATTACCAAAAAGACAAAGATTGTGGATACAACAATTTGCATCAAGTGGAATTACTGTAGTCTTTGACAAAATCTGAATGATTGTTTTTGCTAATACTAATGTCAGTGTAGTTGTGCTGTGGTGAAAAGTGAAGAAACCCAATTGTGTTTGTTTGTGCTTTTTATTAGTCTCAAGTGCCCAGCTGTGTGGAGCCTACAACTATTGATATGCACAATTACTGTATTTCATCTGCAACTGTCAGTCGCTGGAAGCCCGTTGTTGTACTAGAGAAAATGGACTTTGCTCGGTAAGCACATGCTTCTCAATGTGTCGTTGTTAGACTGGTTGCGTCTGTCTGTCTGTCCCTTATTCTTTCTAATCCTAATAGACGGCACAGCACATTTTTTAGCCTCAATAGTGCTCACAGCGCGTACTTAATCAGGGACAGCATGCGATGCGACCAGCGTACATTTCAACTGACCACACTAACACGTTCTGAGTACGTAATAGTAAATGTATATTGAACATTTTTGTGAAGAACCCCAAATGCAATGCGTGTGCTACTTGGAGGACCAGAGTAAAGTTTTTGAAGTGACAGCAGGGCAATACTGTCATCCTTGTGGTTATTAGGAAGTGGATCGATTAGCATCGTAAAATGTCCAGCTACCGTGTGCAGCTCGTTTGACGTGCGGGCAGTCCAACCACAATCAGCTGATGGCAGGAGTCAGAAGCCAGGAACACTGTATGTAGTTGGCAAAATGTAGGCAGATGTCGAGAGCTGTGATGTTTTTGTCACGGGGACATTTGATGTATGGAGTCTGAACCGAACTCATAGTTCACTTCTCTGGAAATGACAGCCTAAGAAAAACTACAATAAATCAACTTTACACAAACTATTGTACCGCTTGATGACTTCCTAGTTAACAGTTGATGTATGGTTTAGAGGTCGATCAAATTTTAGATTTAGATTAGTTGCCAAATTTTGTTAATTTATTACTTTTAGCCATTATTTAGCTGTGGATGAATGCAGATCTTAAACTTTTAGCTTGACTTTCGGATTCAGTCTTTTTGTGAGTTACTTTCAATAGTTTGATAGCTGCCAAATATAGCTGTGAATGTGAATACAGTTCCATGATGTGACAGTGATTTGGTGACTCTGTCATTACGACTTGTGAAATGCGATGAGTTATTGCCTAAATGCCTACTTGGCATGCTCGCAATCTCCAGATTTAGTCGTAAACTTCGTTTGATCATTTAATCTAAGCTGGTGAAGTGCAGACCACAGCACAGTGTGTGATTATTGTCTCATAAAGTCCGTAAAGCCACATCTGTTGGTGAAACTTTGCAATGTAATTGTCTGCCTGTTCGTCATGCATTTACTGAGACATACATCGACACATTTCTGAATGCCAAAACTTGTGCCATCCATCACAAGTCAGATTTCTATGAAAATGGTTAAATGTGTCATCGTGTAAACAACACCGCACAATAGCCTGTTGAGTCGACTCTAGTTTTATGAAGCCAAAGGTCTTGATGAAATTCCGATGGCATCATCCCCAACAGGGGTACCAAATGCAGGTAAGGTAGGTAAATATTGTATTTTTTGACCGATCTTAACTCACTGCCAAAATTTGGTGTCTTTCTGTGTCCTTTTGATCCGCATTGAAGATGGTGTGCTGGTGGAGCAACATTCAGTGTCATTGATGTTACATTTGCAATACTGACAGCTTACTGTAAGGTCCGTTCTCATTGAATGGAATGAGCTGTACTGAACTGGCAGTTTGTAATATTCTCAGCATGTTCAGAACTAGTTCAGTTCAGTTCAGTCATGGTGCTGTGAATGAGCCATCAATGTTACATGTATGTGACACAGAACAGCACATGCTGGTTGTGTGGTAGTTAAGCCTCTTGTAATGATGCATGTCAAAAACTATGCAGGTATAGCTGAATAAAAAGTTTTTGTTGCAGAAATTGCTCCTCGGGCTGTACATGATGTGTTTTTGTTATTTGTACAGCAGTTGACAAGATTTTTAACTAACATACAGCACTGTGCAGTCTCTCCATGACAGCTGAGCCTGTTTTGAACGTAGACATTGACAGTACTAAGGTAGCTTTTAAAATATAAATATAAATAAGATGTATTCACTTGGCAGCAACCAGCCAAAATGATGAACTGTAAATGATGTAGAGAACCGCCTGTCATAATGCCATAAGGAGACTATCACATCGTACATACATGGTTGCGGCTGCTGACAACTGACAATGCACATTGCTGGTTTGCTGCTTAGTCTAAAAGATAACTGTTTTTGTATCACTGGCTTTGTTGATTTTACATACATCGGTTTCATCTTCGGCAGAATTTCAGGCTGTTATATTTGCCAGATATTCATTTAAGATAATCTAATTCTTCATCCAAAAGTAGATTATCTATTTCAGCCTGAAATTGAAAATTGAAATTTATGGATGTGATTGACCTGCAGTATGATTGATCATCATTAGATATTAAAGTTGAAACAATAGCACATTTCTGCTTTTATTAAATCATTTCTATAATTGTTGTATTTTAATTCTCAGTCAATTGTGAGTGTTAGAAATTACTATTATTTTTATGTCAACAATGTGTTGTTGATGAGAGCGAGTAGTTTCTCCTGCTTTTGAAAACGTTCTGTTTGTTTGTCAGTACTGCAGCTTGTTGTGCTGGGTTTGTGTACGGTTTTGCAGCATTATGAAAGAACATCATGTGTACATTGACACCGGTAACATTGCTTATTAT
>Ga0209780_1002845_pt1 | contig 12571 bp, 8 predicted proteins | sample WorMetexBAHAMAS2_FD_187384 | JGI IMG/M metagenome (GOLD analysis project Ga0209780, IMG submission 187384) | Marine gutless worms symbiont microbial communities from Max Planck institute for Marine Microbiology, Germany - Inanidrilus exumae... | ecosystem: Host-associated > Annelida > Digestive... | reverse complement strand
GCATTGATTTCATTGACTGCTAAAATCAACAGCTTACTTTTTTGAGCCACCCTGTATATGTATAACTGGCACCTCGCTTGGATTAGTTCCTTCCTTCCTGTCCGATCGGCGTACCAGTCCAGCTGGCGTATGGCATATAGCATGGTTAAAGATAAAAAGACTTTTTACCTTATAACCATGGCATATAGCCAATGGTATAGGTCAAGAGGCGAGTGAATTCAAGACTGAAAAAGGCAACGTTTGCAACTTGTGAAGCTTAAAAATCCGCTGTTACAACCAAATCAAAACGCCACAAAACGGTTCCAGGTACGCGTTTGTGGAACCGGGTAGTAATAACTAGTTCTTGCAATTGGTACAAATATCGGTGACCTTGAATGACCTTAAAGGGCGAAATGGCCCTTATTTTGCATTATTTCACCGAATTTGGTAGTGTCCGGGGCGCATATTGCCTAAAAGTGGTTGACAAAGCCATAACTATGGGCAATTTACGATTACCGTCTACTAGTAAACGTCTGCAGAGGGAACGCGCGACTCCCACGGCATAAATATTCTATAACAGCAAGGTGGACTGTAAATTCAAGACTGAATGCGCAGTACTTGGCTAGCTATCGTCTAATTGGTTAAACGAAGTAGGTTCTCTATTTTTAGTATGTTGAAGTACGTACGTGCGATATCGTCGTAAAAAGTTCACGTTTGCTGTCTCATCTCTTGATGAGTTCTTGTTCTCCATGAAGGTGAAGCTATTTTCACCTGTACAACTGTATTCAGTGGTGCATTGTCGAAGTTGGAAATATCCAAATATCTTAGTCTCCTAAATTTACATTTCAGCAACCCAAAAGCCCTTTCAACAGAACATCAGCTGGCAGAATGAATGTAATTAAACTTTTTCTATTGTGCATTTAAGTGGCCGTTGTCACGATAGAGCGTACTAGTATGCGACTTCCTATTAGCCTTCTATGGTTTAGTTGCTCGTATCGTGTCTGGCCAGGACGCATATCGGATCCATTTGAAAAACCACAGACAGCAGACAAAATATAAACTGCATATTAATACACATAATGCCATAAAAGTGCTGCCAGTAAATAATAGTGCTTGATGACATGTAATACATAAATTAAAACATTAATCTCGCCATCATCCCTGACAGGTAAGACAAGAGTCTCCGCTGGGGCTGACAGACCCGCGCGATGCATAGGCTAAGCGCATTCTAAAAATTCCATATCGCATCATATAATAATCAAACTATCTGTACTCTTCCTATAGCTGCTGAACACAGAACTCGACGGTGGTTGAGATCAACAGTTGTCCAACGACCATCAAACGTTTATGACACTCATCGGCGAACTAAGTTGACAGTGCCTGAGACGATCACCGTTCCAGAGATATGCTTGGTGTCCACCAAAATCTAAATGGTTCACGAGACCTAACCACGCCCCTTTCAGGGACGGTTTACCATCCGTGGGCTAGCACTTGCTACCATCAACCTCCTACCAAATTTGAAGTCTCTATCTGCACTCACTACACATGATACGAAAAGCGATACATAATGTCGAAATGGGGTGGTTTAGAGTTATTAGGGGTCACTGAAAATAGTGCCATTTGATGGAGCACATACGAGTTCCTATTAGCGTTCCATAGCAACTATGTCCCTATCTTGCAGTTTTTGAGATAGCAAGATACTGGTCGAAAATCGCCACTCTGAACCTACCCCACCTCTATTTGGCGCCCACGTTGGGGGTGACCTCGTTGGAATTTCGCGGAGATTTTTGGCACCAGAAAACTGGGCACTAGCATAGCGTCACGCGGTAAAACCAAGAAAATGGTATATATTGGGCGCTTACATCTGACTACATCATCTACATGTGGATTACTATGAACAAAACAGTACATTCAGCATTATCTACAAAACAACACACTGCATACATACACCATAGTCCAAAGAATAAACAGGTCAGTATCTGGTTGTTTTCTGTAGTGAATCTGATACAAAAGTCATAGCTTATGCTTGTCACTATGGAGCTCTGACACAAGGACAAAGACAAGTAGGCCTACAACACTGCACTGTGAAACACTGATTGACCTTGTTTCAAGTTCTATATCATCATTTACAATTATGTCAGACTGACTGTTTCACTGATTTAGGATTAACGTCCCACTCGACATAAAAATAGATCACTGGTTAACCCAGTAGGGGTGTGAAATTCTGCCATCTGCGTGTCTGTCTGTCTGCTTGCATATCTCAAACACCACATGTTAAAACTTCACAAAATTTTATGTACATGTTAACTGTGGATGTGTCTCAGCCCACGCTGTTGACAGTGCAATACGTCATGTGGTTTCAGTTTTGGGATGACGTCATGTGTCTTCACATAATGGCCCACACAGAGCGGAAGGAAGAAAACGTAATAGAATAGCCTGGATGGATTTCTTAACGGCAGGTGTACAGCTAAACGCCAATCACATCATCGCATGACTGGCTGCGGGCCTTGTAGTGGCATCGGGGGCGAAGTTCTGTCTAAGATTGCCTTGTTTTAGGGATGTTCTTCCTAGCCCAACATTTGGGCTGATACTGACGAAATGAAAGCCAATACAACAAAACCAGCCATGCATCAGCAAATCTGAAGACACTGTAACCCCAAATAAACGCATTGTTTAAGAAGTGTACATTATCTCAGCATAATTACTGACCATGTGTTTCATAACTGAAACATTTCGTCAAAATAACTTAACCATCATTCTGGACATTCTTAATCTCATCATGACGTAAACACATTAGTTGTGACACAAAGTACAAAAATAGCTGCTCTATGCATCTACAATAACAAACTGTCAATCCCATCTAAACAAATTACCACTGCATTTAATAACGTGCATAAGCTTGATTATGAATAACATTATATTGGTGCAAATAGCAACTGTCTTATACAACAAAAATATGACCATTTACTATGGCGGTACCAAACAGGAATGCAGAATATGAATAACTGGAGCTGTTATTCTACTGAATATAAATAGTTGCTGTGCTGTGATGCGACATTGTTGCATCAGGCCTATCATAAATGACGGTATGTTTGCGTTAAAAAACAAAGTATTTTCACCAACTAAGCAGATGTCTCCAGCTGAGTTAAAAAGATGTTCATTTGGTATGCTGGTCGAAGGTACAGGCAAGTAATATCACACATAAGGATGAGTGGATGAGATATCATAGCCACATGTGGCACATCCTGAGTACAGACTGCGACAGATGCTATGTCTCTAGACGGATGCAAGCAGGCAGACAATGAGCGTGTTAAGTCTGACTGTTCAGCTGCAGACAGCAACTCAGTGCGACAGGTACAGACAGGCTTACAGCAGGTGTGCTTCTGCAAAGCTGCAGAACTGTGTACGCAGTAAATCCTGCATTGTGTGCCTTCACCGTGCCTTCATGGCATGGTGCTAAGACAGCTGCTAATAGTACTCACAGTCCTGTTTATTCACTCTCATAACAAATTGCCATTCCTTCAGTTATCTCCACTATTATTCCTATTTGGACTACTTTCGACAATATTAATCGGCCGAATACGAATACATTATAGACATACTATTCATTCCAAATAGAATAAGAACATAATATTTGGTGCAGCCCTACCACTTATATACCAAAACCAATTCTGCCTAGACTACCATCACTATTCAAATCTACAAAACAAACTTATTCTCTAAACACTCGACTCTTGCAACGGCAAACGTCTGTCAGTTGCATGGTGGCGAGTTTTAACAATGGTTTCTCTCATGTCCATTGGAACTTTTTCAAACACCAGACTTCGTCGAGCCATTGCTGTAGGTAGGTTACACTGCCGGGCACTACTTTCAGTCATTATAGAGTCAACATCAGTTTCGTTCTTGTCGACGTTTACCGGCAGAGCGGTGGAAAGTTTACGAGGCAGTGGTTCCTTATTTTCACTGACCGACGGTCTGCTGCCAGAGTCATCTATAAGCAAACTATTATTGTCAACATCAGCAAGTGTCTGTCTACGTGGCTTCCGACGATGTCGTATTGGAACTGGTGGTGGGGATGGTGGCTGGACTGAGGCAGTTGGAAGTGGTTCTTCAACATCGATGGCAGGCTCTGGTAATGCCTTCAGTGGCTCGTCACTGACAGGTGTGTCATGTAACTCACCTGTGCACGGAACGATATACGAATCCTCCCTCTCGGGTGGTGCGTCCTGCCGTCGTCTGGTCCGTAAGCTACTTACTGTAGTCCAGTCACTTGGCACTGGCAGAGCGGAGGTTGACTGCTTTACTGTAGACGGCAAGTTCAAGAGCACATGGTTTCGGTGCATGCGCAACGAGGCCTGCATCAGCCTTGACTGATGGTAGCCGTGGGAAGTCATGCTTGAAGTGCGTGGATAACTACTTCTCGATAGTCGTACACTATGTGTCTTGTGTGATTGTCTGCTAAACTGCTGACGATCAACAATTTCAGTGTCCTTTCTGCTTTGTCTGCTGGTTTTTCCAACTGCTAAGCCATCATCAGCTGCAACATACCAGGCACAGACCAATCAGTACAAAGACACACTCTAGGCCTGACTTGAAATGATTATTAACAAAATTTGATTTGATATACCAAATTTACTCTAGAAGGCAAAAACTTTCATTAACCTAAAGACATCTAATACATAAATCGTAGTGAATATAAATCACTACGAAAAGCTTACGATATTTATCTTTTTCAACAACATGAGTGTCATGACATGTAAGGAATGAACACAATTAATTTGAAACTATAAAAATCACGAGTAACGGCATTCTTGACATAATATCTTAACCATGTAAAATGTGTAGAATATCACTTGTTCATAGGTTAGGAGGTTAAGTTTTACATACGACAAATCAATTTTTTTAAACACAACAGACATTGTACGTTTTGTCAAAACTGAGGAAAAATCTATATTACCAGACTCATTGCGGGGGATAACATCAGGCGTTTGGCTAGCACTATCAGGCACTTTGTTGCTGTATGATGCAGTGCAAGCAGATGAGACCCACTGCTGTAATGGCATGGCACAACGCGTCTGTGCCAGACGTCGCCGATAAAACAACAAATATGCTGATTGGGTGACGACAGCATCCTGACGAAGCTTATACACACGATGGTCATCAAAGTTGTACCACTGATCATTCAGTGGGTTCTTGCAGTACGCTGCATCACATAATCACGTTTAACTGCAAAATGTGTTATACTTTTGACTTTCAAATCAACAAGGCAGTGTAGGAATGGATTTCAAATGTGGCAGAAAATCTTCATGAGGTACATATGCATCATGTTTCAAAAAAGTGAACCCCTTTTATTTTTTAACAATCTAGTCAAAAATGAACTAATTTTAATAATTTTTGGTAAACACAATCCTGAAGAATTTTAACGTACATGGTTATGGACTTGTCCACCACACCTAAAAAATGTTACCACACTACCTTGTGAAATGCAAACGTCATTCATATGACAGAAGTTATACTGCTTCCACACAAAATGATGGTTACATTATATGGAATAGAAACAACCGAATTTCAGAGAAACAACAGCACTGGAAATGTTAAAAATGACTAACGTCTGTGTTAACATCTCTTCCAGTCTTTTTGGTCACTGACAATCACTATGCACCATTCTGTGCTGACATTCTGTCCATGTATCAAAAATCAAGCCTCCCATGTTAAAGTTGAATAACTTTGTTTAATAACTGACGAAATTCTAGTCTACAAAGTTTTGCAGCTGTGTAAAGCATCCAGTGATGAGTGAAAATCAATCAAAATTTCTCACCATGCAATACAGTCAGACATGCATTACCACATAAAACGTTCTCACAATATATCACATCAGTTACACGCACAATTACTTTTTTAACTTCTCAAGGTACAACAGCTACATTTTACAAGTGAGGTGGACAAATGTATAATCTGGTGTGAAATTTCTTCAGGATTCCAAATACCAAACATTACTGAAATCAGTTCAGTAGTGATTGAGTTATTCAAAAATTAGCCCCGTGCGGGACTGACGGTCGACTCTTCACAACTGATGTTTGTGCCAAGTTCAAAGTCACGTGACACAAAAACTAGGACAAATATAGAAAATCCGGCCTGATCAAATTTAGATACTGTGCTCTAGTTTAAGAATCAGTGGTTAGTTGCCAGCTCCCATTATAAACGGCAGAGGAGATAGCTACTGAAAATGGCCAGATTTCAAAATTTCAAAGGCTCGTGACATTGATGTTGACCTTGGATCAGGTCATACTGTATACCGTCATGCATCACTCATCGACCTCTATCTACACGCCACGCAAAATTTCATTGAAATTGAAGAAACCTTTTGTGGATGGACGGACGGACATTTGAGACCCACTTTATTAGGTTGACTCTTGGTATTTTTACACCACACACACCTACCAATACCCCTCTTCTCCCTGGGCTGGCGCATTGGATGGACATAAAGGTCTCAGCGCTGGGGTCCATAGTAGGCTGGACCCCTGCCCGCAATAATGAACAAACGACTTCTTTATAAATTTTGGGATTCCTCTGTATGTTCGAACAGGAGATTGGTGCATAGAATGATCGTGTAAGTACTAGCCGACAAATAATATCACTCACAAGCAGAATGTAGTTAGCCTCAGATAACTATAGTCGACCAAAAAATAGAGGGGCTCACTTTTTAACACATGCTGAGAATTTTCGTTAGAATCCACCATCGAAAGAATTTTGAGTAAAATCAGTCCACATATTCCAAATTATGATCAAAAGTCAAGTGTCTTGTTTTTTGAGACAGACTGTATAAATTAAACATAATCAGAGTGATAATGTCACAAAGACACTGCACAGATACTTCTCACAGTGTAACAGCAGTTGCATTATATCAGGCAACAGGTGATATTTTTGGCATTTACTGAAGTACGTGAACTTGAGAGTTAGTTGAGGTTCATTTAAACCAGATGGATTGTGTTGCACTGCGGCGGCACTGCATTAATCAAACACACTGAATAAGCTGGGAGTGTTGACACCAGATGCATTGCAGTGCAGTGCCAAGCGGTGGCACATGGCACCACAATGCAATGCATCCACTGTGTATGAACCTTTTCTCTACTATGTGGAAGTCTGCAGTTCTCACAGCATGGCAACAACTAAATACAATACTACATATAAATGCCCTTAGCTGTCAGTAATACAAATCAAACAAATGTCATGCTCACCGCACCAATTTACCAAGTGACTATTACGCAGTCTTATGCCCAAACAACTGACCATAATTTTGCTCATGACAAAGATTCTAAAGGTTAAAGGCAGCTATTAAATCACAGAGCATATGTAAAACTTTAACATCGCTGCTTAACTTACCAGTGTAATGTCCACCTTGCAAATTGCCAAAGTGATTACAGACAGCATAAAGATCGTAGATAAACTCATCAGTTGCTGTGTTGTTGTTGACGCCGACTGACGTCTCCATGCGATGACTCATGTCTAGGCCATAGAGAGGAAACTGGATCAATGCGTTGAGCTTTACCCGGTTTTCTGTGTCCTAAACATGCCATAAACAGATTACTACTCTGAAGAGACGTCAGTATTTAAATTAATTCATTACACATTATTTTTTGTAACCGCATTTACTGTATTATCTGCACTTTATATGTGAATATGTCCATGACTTGTTTTGTGTTTTTACACTTATACGCTTCTTTTAAACATTATGCTGCTTTGGCATAATAAATGTATGATATGATAAATCACAAAATTGGAAATAAGCTTTGCATAACAACATATTAAGTTCAAGGATGACAGGATGAAATTTAGTTCTGCAAAACGTGAACAGTTTACATTACAAAAACTGATATCACTCGTCACTGGATCAGCCTACTGTGATCTCTGTTGCCAGGTTAAACTTTAAAATGTGCGACAAAAATTAAACTCAATCAATCAAAATTTATTTTCCAAGTAATAACAGAAAATTACAATGTAATAAATGCTGGAGCACTCGAGAGGCTACCAGAAAAGCATTATGCTCATTAAAACTGGTCGCCTAAACAAACAAAACAACGCAAACATGAATAGATCAGAGAAAAGAAAGAGCCAGTGGACCCTCAGAACACTGCACTGAATGAGTTTGGTGCCTAATATATTCTCTCAAAACATTGTAACATGAAGGTTTCACAGGTTTTGAATGTCAATGCCAACTGTGATTAACTCGATGTATTTGCACATGACACTGCACATTTGGCATTCAAAGGTCTAAAATGTTATATATGTGTGCAAGTTATGGCAAAGTATAGCCAACAGTGCACTACCTGTTTGAAACGTTTGAGCTGTATAACCATGATATCTGGAGAAGAAGACAGAGTCAGTGATTTGATGGTTCCAGTTTGATAACGGCGACAAGTGGGACAGAACCAGCGATCACTGGCACCCAGCTGCAGAGCACACACATCACAAACGGTTAGTTCGTTGGTTGGGAGATTAACATCCCCTTTCAGTACAAAAATAGGCTATATCGGGGACAAGGTCTTGGGTGGAAATTTTGTTCCGCCAGGTTAAGGATGGCCAATGATACAGTAACCTCCCGACCTCACTGCCTTTTTGTTCAGCGACAACCCAAAATGGGAAAGGATAACGGAGGTTCATTTCAGTTATTATGCTAGTGTCTACAAAAGGGTGCAAACTAACCACAAACCACAAGACCTATTTATCAGTTCAATGTGATAACTTGTGTAATTGCTGTTCTTCAGTTCCTATAACGACTCTTGTTGTATAATATCTTTTCTGTGTTGGTCTGGCTTTGGAATGCCTCTCTTAGGTAAAACCCAAAAGAAGCATCCGGGGAACTCCCACCCTCGGTACCAGACCTACCTCCTCCACCGCCTTGTCAACATAGGCTAGGATTTGATAGTCTACCTACATGCAAAACTTGACAATTCTAGCTTCAGCTGTTCCACATATATCATTGGGTGCATCAAAATTTAAAGTGGGTCATGTGACCCTGACCTTTTAAGGGTGATTTGTCATCTTATTCTGCGACTTAACATAGCCTACATGCACAAAAAATTGGGTATTTCAATTCACCTCCTGCCAGTTTACTAATCATAATACTGTAATTCACACAAGAACTTCCAGGCATAAGATTTTGACTCCTGACACTGTGAACATTGTAACTGCAATTAAACATTACTGCATTATATTTAAATGAAAACTGTAACCGCAATTAAATGTAATGCATAATATTTCAATAACAAGGTTTAACAGAAAAATCTAGACAATACGCTGTTTTATTTCTGTGATACAAATGTAAACACAGCACAGTGTGAACAGACGCAACAGACCCGCTCCTGTTGTGTGAACACATCAAAACATTCATCCAGACTCTCAGCAGACAAATGCTGGCTTTCAGACTTGACACGTTTAACGCTTGCATCATCAACTGGTGTCAAATTCACTCTACTTTGTGATATCCATCTGCACAGCGCACACCAGCACAGAACAAAGCTCTGTCATGTAACGAACTATGGCACTGTCACTGGCTAAACTAAGTCACATGGCATTTGACAGAGTCGAGTATCTCACAGGCCATTAGAAAGGACGAATACATATTTGACATTACACTTATAATGCATGCTTGTATGTGCGACATTCAATTGTGACGTTCATATATGATGTTCCAAGGTCGAAATGTCAACATGTGGGTGAAGCCAGATTGTCAACATTTCAATTGAGGGTCATCATATTAGAATATTGCACAAATAGGATCTGTTTTGTCATACGACCTACTATTATAATTTTGCACTTCTGCACCAATTCCAGGGCATCTGCCAGTCAGTGAGTGACTATACCCATTCTGCAGTCACTGTAGCATTTTCCATGCTCTCCTGTCTGAATAAAGTGACTTGGGCCTGGTTCACATTCCTTCCTATCTCCAGTCTGTGATGAATGCTGCTCTCTAGCTGATCTACTCGGCATCAAGATACAGGGATTTGGACATGTCACTTCACGGCTTTGCCAACTCTGCTGGCTGAAGGCTCCACAGCAGTTCGGCATCAAGCTGGATATGCTGCACACAACTACCACTCATGGCAAACTTTGATGTCTATCAAATTATAAATGTCAATAATCAGTCAAAATCAAAGATTATTTAGCAGTAAATAAAATGATAATTCTGATGAGCTGCTAAAGTAATATCACCATTTAATTTTTGCGTTTTAGTTGTGGTATGTAGCCATCGTGGTCTTTAAACAACATTTTAAACTGTGTGAAGTTTTTACAGTAATGATGTGAACAAAGTCTGTACCGTTTATAAAATGTGTATTCCCATTCAAGAACAACTTTAATATGCTGAGGTCCATCACCATCATGGCAACATGATAGTACTCTGCCAAACAAATTCACAATTATTACATACTGATATTCAGTGTGCCAGAACAGATTATTAATTTCAATCAACCACAATATTTAACTGTATAACATGGTTCCACTACTACATTAACAGACTAAGTTAACATGGTAAAATATTGTTAGGCCACATCATCTGCACACAGTGCATAGGTGTGGTCTATGGCTACAGATGTCATGCATAGCATGGTCTGTGTCTGTGAGTTGGGCACACATGTCAGCTGCACAAAATCAGCTGAACCGATTGAGATGACATTTGGTTTTGGGGGCTGAGTCATGTATGTCCATGAATGATGTATTAGAAGTGGTTGTGATACCCCACATGAAGCGGCACTTTTGAGGCAGGACATGTGCCAGCCCATGGTAACGTACCTATGCACGAGTGCTTTGCTCACTGTTTGCCTGTCAATGGACGAATGCAGATGCCATCACATAGGGTTCCAGGATGGCAAATCGGCGATGTGGCCTCTTGCCAAATTCTTGTGGGCACTTGATAACTTATTTGCTGACAATTTATCTAGGCGACTAGTAAACGGAACAAGCGGTCAAAGAATTTTGACGAATAGCCACATCGCTGTGTTGTCACCCATCATGGTGGTGAATGGATTTGTCCAACCTTGACGCCCATCTAAGACACAGTCAACACTCCAAATGGCATCTCATTCAGTTCAGCCATTTTTGCATGGCTCACCATTGTGCCAAACAGACAAATACCATGCTACATGCAACATCTGCCACAGTACAGATGTCTCAGTAGGCCACATCTACGCAATGCATGCGATGTGGCCTTAAAATTAATAAGGGATAAGCAGACTGTTAGTGACAATAATAAATCATTACCATTCACCGGTATCTGTTCAGGCTAAAATCAAGACACTGTTATAAATTTTACCAGTTTCTTCCATAAAGTTACCAGGTGACCATAAATACAGCAGGCAGACAATCTGATCAACATGAAAAGTGTCTGTCAAACACCTACTCATCAACAGCAGTTATGTAGAGAGGTAGATCAACATCAGTTGGTAGGTAGATGTCTTCTTGACCTGGCATCACTACTCGGATGTGAAACATCTGACGGATCTGCTCAAACTTTATAACACATCATGCATCGCAATGGCACATGCTAGAGGGACACTGCTGCTGACTCGTCTCTGAAATGACATATTGTGCTTCGAGAAAGACAACAACTTCTGCTTGCTGACTTAATGGACATACAATGGCTGTCCTAATACCGACATAACAACAGACTACACATCCATATACTACAGCCACAACTACTGTTGGTTGTTGTCTGATTAGAAACTTTTCTTGTTTTATGTACATCATAACGACTCAGGTGGTCCAAATGAGAACCATTAGTAATCACCAGAGATTGACTTTATGTCTTTCTGTCATCCAACCAACAGTATAAAAGCGTTCACATTTCGGCCTAGAATTTCACAATTCAGGGTTCCTACTCTGTTACTTCCCAAGCTACAGGACTTTTCCAAGGCCCAAACCTATATTCCATGACGTGTCTGTGTTAGAATCTAGACAGAAACAGCAAATGCTAACAACTAAAGAGCATGAAGACAAATGCAGACCATAGCAGAGTACATATTCTCAAAAAACATACTTACCCACTGCAAATAGACATATCCACTAATGTTGCACGATGCACACGAAGTGCTATGTATGAGAACTATTTTCCAGGACTTTCGATGGCCTTGAAATTTAAGTGGAAAAATTCAAGGACATTAAAGATTTTCCAGGAGGCATGAAAATCCTGTAATTTTACTGCTTAAATTTAGCAAATTTGAGCTCAGTCACTTATCCTATATGGAGACTATATACAAACTCCTAATACATTCAAATGTACACAAAAGAGACAGAAAATGTTCTAGTAGAAACAATGAAACCAAACTGGTAAGCAATTTGCAGGAATTCTGTTCTAATATTTTGAATGTAACATCAACCTGAGAAAAGGCACTGTCTTTAAACATGTCCTGCATGCAGTCAATTAGTGTTGCTCGCAGCTCATTGTTAGAAACATCACGAGACACGTGAACTGCAAATGGACTACCAAATCCAGACCAACACAGAAAAGATATTATACAACAAGAGTCGTTATAGGAACTGAAGAACAGCAATTACACAAGTTATCACATTGAACTGATAAATAGGTCTTGTGGTT
>Ga0209780_1002844_pt1 | contig 12572 bp, 14 predicted proteins | sample WorMetexBAHAMAS2_FD_187384 | JGI IMG/M metagenome (GOLD analysis project Ga0209780, IMG submission 187384) | Marine gutless worms symbiont microbial communities from Max Planck institute for Marine Microbiology, Germany - Inanidrilus exumae... | ecosystem: Host-associated > Annelida > Digestive... | reverse complement strand
GGTATTTCGTGGGTGGGAGTTGGTTTTTTGTGAGGAAGTTAAATAGTTTAAACGTTGCGGACGGGGTTGCAAGCCCCGTCCCGCGAAAGTGGCGTGGCGGAAATTAATCGCAGAAATTGGTTATTGACTTGTTTTTTTTTTATTTAGAATAGAAAGCTATTGCGAATAGCTGCATCGCAGTCGTCAACGGCCCAAATATTTAGTTGTACGCGGGGAGGGCGCGGCGGCGATGCTAGCTCCGTGGTTTACCATCGTGTAATTAGTTATTTGAAAGGAGACAATCATGAAATATAAATTTTATTTTTTGCTGATGGCTTTTGTGTCTTTGCTTTTCGCGCAGATAGCCGCGCAGGCGCAGCCTACGGGTTCTATCACTGGCACTTGGACGTTTGATTCCCACAGCGTGGGTAGTTTCGGCATCGCTGCGGCGGTGCGAATAACTCAGAACGAGGGTGGAACTGGAGCAGAAACTGGGGAAGAGTTTTCAATCACTTTTTCTTATCCCAACGGGTCCGTTCATACTGCTACGGCGATGAAACAGGATCGCGATGGTGGTAATTTTCATATCACAGGCTACATGGGAAACGGAAACTACTTTTCTATCTTTCCCGATCCCGCTGACGACGATCAATTGGGAATCAATATGTCGCAATGTGGTCAGTGGAATCAAGATATTTTCGTTCGGCAATGACGGTGATGGCGAGCCACCCTACAAAGGAACGTATTTGGGCTTAACTTAATGGCATTGATTGTCGTTATAGCGGGCGTAGGACGCGCCCGGAGCTTGCTAGGAGGCGAATTAATTTGACTCTGATTCCAATTATTTGTTTGTCCACAAGTTGGAGAACGGTTATTGGATGGGATTGTTTATAGTTTAAGCAATTCTGGTAATTTGTAAACATAAGGGATTTTTGAAAGTATGAAACATTTAGAAAAAATCAAGGAATATTCAGTTTCAATATTAGGTTTAAAGGTAGAAGGAATATCCTCAGAAAATGCTGATAATATATGCCAGGCTCTTGTCATTTTATTGAAAAACAATCCCCAAGTTTTTGAAGCAAACAAATCTCCTCAAGAAATTTTGCAAACACTTGGTTTTGACATTCCTGAAACTAAAAAAGGAAAAAATTATGAAGAAAGTGCCAAACGACTGGAATCTGTCATGACACCAGAAGTTTCAGCCATTTTTGAAGAGGGTGAAAAAGAATTTCGAGACGCAATGGGTAAATCTTTCAGTGACAGGAATAAAAAATATTTGCAAGAAAAATGAAAAAATATCTTTTGGATACAGGAACAGTAAGACGTATAGGGACAAATGAAAATGTGAAAAAAAGATACGCCACTCTTGATAGTGATCATGAAGAGGCTTATGTTTCCGTATTGACTCTTCATGAGATGTATTATGGACTTTCAAATGCCAGAGGGGGTGAATATGAGGAAAAAGCTCGTCAAGCTATAGATTCTGTGAAGGCAGAATTTAAAAATTTCATTTTACCAATAACAGAAGATACAGCAGAAATATTTGGAGAAATAAAAAGTGGCTATAAAGAGAAAACAAGAATCAATCCAGAAAATATTAAAAAGCATACTGTTGATTTTATGCTTATAGCTACAGCTATTAATGAGAATGCCATTTTTGTGACTCATGATAGCATTGCCAGAATAGTTCAAGATTTCCGTACTGACTTAAAATGGGAAGATTGGGTAAAATGACGAGGTGGTGAAAAATCAATTTTTGCCGGAGAATTTGCAAAGGTATTGGCTTGCCGGAGAATTCGAAAATACTGTAGGGTGGGCAACGTGTTTTTGTTGCCCACCAACCCCAATACGGTGGGCAGGTTGGTTAAAAAAAACACCCTACATTGAGGTAGGTTAGCCAGTTACCCAGCCTCCCCCTCGCAGATCCCGACGTGCGGAACTACCGCATCGGACTCCTCAAAGTTACTCACTATCGCACGCAGCATTCTAATAAAAACCGAAGCGTAATTGAGTTGAACGTGTAACAATACGTGGTTTGGCTATGTTAAAGTGACGAATCAAATCATTAAAGGCTTGCCACGTATAGCTTTTCCTTTGACTTCGTCGATTCAGCCATTTTAATAGGTTGACCTTAGCCCAGTAGAAAAATCTAGCTAGTGCTTTAGAATTGCCGGCTAGACCATAGTAGTTGTAGTAACCCCTAAGTTTACTATTCAATTCTTTAAACAGAATAGTTGGACGTTTCTGACAGTTTTTCCGACACCACTGAGTGAAGTTTACTATGGCCTTATTAAGCTAGCTTCTTGGGGGACGTGCGTCTCTTTAGTGTTATTTTACCAAATCGACTTTTTCCCCAGCGGAATTCAAAGCCTAGGAAGTCAAACTTAGTCTTTTCTTTACTCTGAAAGCGGCTAAATCTGATTATATTAGTCTTTTCCTCAGCTAACTGAAGGTTAAACTTAGCCAACCGTTTGGCTAACTCATTATAAAACCTTACCGCATCATACTCATACTGAAACGCGCACACAAAGTCGTCAGCGTAGCGACATAAGTACACTTGCCCATTACTGTTAGGTACTACAACGTGTTCAACCCATTTATCTAGGGCATAATGTAAGTAGATATTAGCTAGCACCGGTGAAACGATCCCACCTTGTGGAGTACCAGTCGCAGGGCTGATGACTTTGCCATCTGTGTCCAGGACCCCCGCTATTAGCCATTTCTTGATAAGTCTTATAAACTTTTTGTCATCAATTCTCATTAACAACATCTTCTCAAGGATATCATGATCGATGTTATCAAAGTATCCTCTGATGTCCGCTTCCACTACATAGTTATAACGCCCATATCTTAGTTCTTTATACAGATCATCTAAAGCGTTCACCGCTCCGATATTCGGACGATAGCCATAGCTACACGGCATAAAATCTTGTTCATAGATACTCTCAAGTATGACTTTGACTCCGGTTTGTAGCAGTTTGTCTTCAATGGCTGGTATGCCTAGCGGACGCAATTTGCCATTTTCCTTGAGTATATGCTGCCTTTTAACTAGCTTGGCTTTATATCTGCCTGATTTCGAGCGTTCAACCAAGTTAGCAATATTTGCATGAAGGTTTTTCTCATAAGCCTTTGCAGATATTTTATCTACTCCAGCAGCCGCCTTTTTATTTATAAACGACCAGCACCAACTTAGCATGTTCACCGTTAGCAACCTAGCTAAACTCCGGAAACGATAAGTTTTTTCTTTTGCTGCTTTATTCGCTATACTCCGCAGTGAAGTTTGCATCATAGTTCCAATTGACTCCTATCGGATGATGTTTCTTTTACAGATTACGTAACTTTGCTCGTCCCTTCCCCTTGTGAACGGCCCTACCGTCTCTGAGTACTATGAATGAGTCTGACTCCCTTTTTGGTACATCAGTTTCTCTTCTATCGGGTTGAGTAAACCTGCCTTGTTGCAGCACTTCGATATTAGATTCGGGTCATGCCTTTACATCTATTTCTTCTCAGTTATACTCCAAGGGACCTAAAGGGTCTCCCAAGTTCTCTTCGAGGCTTCTCCGGCAAAAGTTTTCGCCTTGCGAAAACTTTTGCCGGAGAAAGTTTTTTTTCAAAAAACTTTTGCCTCGAAGACATTTCTTTGCAAGCATACCGCGCTCTAAGGTGGACTCCGACAGACCCTCACTAATCTCACCAATGCGATTAGTTTGTGTTGGCTTCCGCTGGGTGGACAGCGTCGCCATCTGCATGTATTGTGTAACGGAGCTGTGTCAAGCTTCAGGGTGTGCGATACCCCTTGTGGTCTACTTGTTTCTCTGTGTACGCTTCGTGTCATTCGTTCTTTCTGTAATAGCAGGACTATTACTACCTGCAAACACGCAACACTCGATACGGGTGGTTGGTTAGACCTTGCCCGACGGAGACTTTCACTCCGCAAGAAAATGCCAAGCTTCGCTTGGCGCACCCGCCCTACAAAAGAACTTATTTGGGCTTAATCCCTCCTAACGTCGGGACAGGCTTAATGGCATTGATTGTCGTTATAGGTATGGGCAAGTCTGGACATGTCGGCAGTTTTAGATTTATTATAAGCTGACCAAGCAATTTCGAGTTCTTTTAAATTCTTAATTTCGCCGTCGCTTGTTACGATTTCTCCCGACAATGTAGCGGCATCGTAGACATACATTTGTGGTATTGGTGGCAACCATTTTGCGTAGGGAGGGTGCTCCTTACCTAATAGCGACAGTATGGCGCGCTGAGTTAAAATACCTTCCGCTAGAGGTGGCGCACCAGCAAAAATCGGCGCGGCATTATTATCCTTCATCCAGCGCTTGACTTCTTGGTAAGAGGGAAACGGCGAAAATTTTGGTGCCCACAATTTTATTAATTTCTCTGTTTGCACATCGTCGAAAACGGTGTCTTCAGGAAGATCGTACCACTCTTCAACAGTCATGCTGTCTTTTTCAAATTTATACATGTGTGCATTCCAGCCAATAACGGAACAGAGAAGGATGCAAACGGCTTTACTTTCCGCTCTGAAGGCTCTGTGCAGCGCGTATTTTTCTTTAAGTGTAAAAAATTCAAGTTGATCTAATACGATATCGCAACCTTCGACGAATTCGCTGGCGTTTTCAACGGTAATTCCATCTTTGAATATTTCCACCGTGACATCTTCAGCCAGTTCATAGACGATGTTACCAACCACCTCGGACTTATTTTTTCCGATGTTTGCCTTACTGGCTCCTAGTTGTCTATTGACATTTGTCCAATCAAAGAGTTCTGGGTCTGCAATTTTGATACATTTAACACCAAATCTCGCCAACCTTAGAGCCATAGCTCCACCTATGCCGCCTGTACCCGCAATTCCTACGGTGCTTTCGGCCAGTTTTTGCTGAGCTTCCTTTTGTTCTTGTTCGTTGACACCAAGAAACACTTCGGTTCTGTTGACACGTTGCTTGTAAATTTCAGGGTCTTTTTTTCCGATTAGTACAATTTTATTACTCATAAATGATACCAGTTCCATCGTTTTATAATTAATTAACTATCGCCAACAGTCGATAGGGGGTTCGGCAAAGATAGCCGCAAAGCTTAACTAATTGTTCTTCATTGACATTTTCATCATATCGTTTAACTAATGTTGTTACTATTTCGTCAATAGTAATACTTGTTTTAGCTAGATCAAGAATATCATCAACATGAGACTGATCAAGTTCTGTGTCCAGATTAAGATCGGATAAACTCAGCAACCGGCGTGGGCGCATAGTAATACAGTCGGGTGCGTAGCCATATGAGGAAACCGCTGGTCGTCTTTCGCCGCCATCAAATAATAATCGTCCACCTTTTATCGTTGTTTTGGATTTTTCCTCAACACTGCTGACTTTGTTATCGTGTAGTTTAATAACTTTATTGTTAGGTATTGCTCGAACACGATATTTGCGTATATCCTGTGCCTCTACCGCCCCGCGATTGCATTTTCGTTCTATATAGACTTCCAAAAATCCACTACTAAGCAAATGCCCCAAATGCGCCTTTTCAGCATCAGCCATGTCACTCACCCTGGCTTTCAACGAGCTGTCATCGAGCATTGCGGTGGGATCAAAGAAATATGGCATTTTCCACGAATGAACTTGCAAATTTGATTTGTCCAAACTACTTAATAGCGATGGCACATCAAAATAGTGTTCTTGCGGATGACTGATAAAGTCGGCTAATTCTTGTGAGAATCCAGACACGGAATCCAAATAGTTCAAAACTCGTTTTAATTCCGGTGGTGTTCTAGCGTGTTGATTTAAGGCGCGTAAAATCTGTGCAGCCAATTCAAATCTTGATTGTGCATTCAGTTTGCGATCAGCGTCGAATATATTCAATATATTTTGCATTCTAATTGAATAATGGCGATTTATGTGATCGTAAACCATTATTTCCGCTAAACCTGTCGGTTTAAGCGCGCGATATATAACATCAAAACCTTGCTGGGGAGAAGGCAAGTGATGCAAAACGCCAACACATGATATGAAATCGAATTTTTCCTCGTATGGAACCGTTAATAGATTTTCGTTACGAAATTCAATGTTGCTAATATCAAGGTTCCCGGCTAAAGCTGCTTGAGCATTGAGACTCGCTTTGCTTAAGTCGCTCGCAATAATTCTGGCATCTTTAAATTGCAAAGCCAGCATAACTGCCCAGCGGGTACCGCAACCAGGCACCCACATGGTACAACCAGGCTCCAATTTGCGTGAGCCTTGAAGCTTAAATTCATGGTTGAAGCTTGCACGAAGATCGTGCTCGCTGTCTTCGATTTCGAGACGGTTGATATGTGGGTATGGGAATTTTTCGTATTGTTCTTTAACCGCAGTAATAACGGATGTTTCTTTTACATTTTTCATGGTTCTCAGGCAATACACCTGTTTCGCTAAATCTAGTTGTAGGGTCAATGCCATTAAGTTAGGGACAAATACTTGATTTTAAAATCTAAAAATCTGTGCAGTACGGGGAAGTTCTCTGCGAGACCCCCGTCGTAACGTTAAATCCCGCTATTTCCGCGATCTAAAACGTTACGGACGGGGTTGCAAACCCCGTCCAGCACGAAGACGAAAAACGTTACGGACGGGGTTGCAAACCCCGTCCAGCACGAAAATGGTGGACAACGAATACTTGTTCCGCTAGCTAAATCTGGCAGCGCCGAGCGCGATTTGGGTTGGTTGCGCCCGCCGGTGTTTCTATTTATTCGTTGTCCTGCATTCGATGTACTCATTAACGATGTGACGCTTTTTCGTTCCCACGCCACTATCGTTCATTCGAGTAGTGCAACGGATTTTTTATTTCAAAAAATTTGTTGACAATTTGCCATGTTCATATAGGGAAGAGGTGTTGTTATTCGATAATATCTTGTCGCTATATTTCTCTATGTCGGAAATTATCGCGTCGGACATTGCGTTGCCAAAACTGAGACGACGCACGCCAATTTTTTTGGCATGTTCAACATTCGAAAAATTTGGAAGCGAGAGAATATTCAGTGGCACTTTGATTTCTGAAATGAGCGCTTTAATATCAGTGTCATCAGTCATGAAAGGCACAAATATTCCATCGGCACCATGCTTTTCAAAGCTTTGCGCTCTTGAGATTGTTTCAGTCAGTGGGTTTTTCAGTTGTAAATAGGTGTCAGTTCGAGCGTTGATAAAGAAGTCGGTGAATCCCTTTGTATCAAGGGTAGTTCTTATTTTCTCTAATCTGGCAGAAAATGCGTCCACGGAGACTAAGGCAGTGTTGTCTTTTGAGGAGTCTTCGATGTTTATGCCCGCAACACCAAGTTCGGCGAGCCGCAAAACGTTTTCGGCAATTTCGTTGTCGTTATTGGAAAATCCAGTTTCAATGTCGATGGACAGGGGGATGGATATCACCGCCAGCATTTTTTTTACTATGAATTCATAGTCATCAAATGGTATTTTTTCGCCGTCTTGATATCCAAGTTCGTTTGCTACACCCCAACTGGTGGTACCAATGGCTTTAAAGCCTTTTTGTTCCATTATCATCGCCGACAGCGGATTCCATGCGCCACCCAATACAAGGCAATTGCCTTTTTCATGTAATGCTTTGAAGTTCATATGATTTTTCCTATGTGTTATTGCAGTCCACTATTCCGTGGAACGCAGGTATTTTGTGTTGAATTTTGTCGTTTTTAAGGAAAAACTCTTTTTCCAGTAAAAAGGAAGGATTGTTATTGTTAACTGCGTAGCCTAACTCGTCTAAAAAGTCTGGTACTTCATCGGGGTTTAAGCCAAATATGTGAGGCTCGCCAATTTTCTCAAGTTCGTGAGCTAGTTCCTTCGCGCCATAGTAGTTTAAGTTACCATTTACGTAGTCTTTGTAGGCGTAGTCGAAAATAACGCGCAATTTGTTTTTGAAGAATTTATGTAAATTCGAAAGTGTAGATTTAACAATTTGTTCTTCCAAAAAATAGGTGACTCCTTCCCATATCACAAGCGTATTTTTTGTTCGATCAATTTGGTTGTTTGTCATCGAATCAATTAAGCTCTCTTCATGAAAATTTATGGGCAGGTAGTTTATATTTATGTTGAGTTTTGCCAGGCTTTCGTTAGAGTTTATTATGTCGATTTTGTAGTCAAGCATTGCTTTCAAGTCGTATTCATATATTTTGGCGTTGGGGTATTGTTGTGCGAACCTCAAGCCTCTTGAGTCTAAACCGGCACCTAATATTATAATTTGGCATTCATCGTGTTCTGTTGCCCAGCTAACAAATGCGTTGTCCATTTTTTTTGTTCTTACTAAATGATAATATATGCCGCCAGGAACACGCTTTTGTAAAGCCTTTTTCGATTCTACGGGGTTATTCAAATATTGCCGCCACGGTTCGGAAACGAAGTGCTTTGCTAAGTAGTCGGGATTTTCTTCAACTAGCGCCCTCATCATCGCGGTTACGCTGGCGCTTTGTATGAAATCGCTTTGTTGTCGTTTAGGTGCTGTTTTATTCATATTTTTCTAGAATTGAAATAGTTGTTTGTATTTGTTCGTCATCAGCGGATCATTTAGTGGGCATCGAGTATTTCCAAATACGTCAAATTTCATGATTTTTACTTCTCCGTATTCAGGAGAATGGGCTAAGCCAAGGTGTTCTTCGAATCCCAATTTGGCAAAATAGTCGTAACGTATGGGGCTGCAATCAATTACGATCCATTTAATTCCTTTTCTTTTACAGTATTCGACTGTTGCCAGTGCTAGTATATATCCGAGTCTGCCACTTCTATTATTTTGGTCGACCATATATTTTGTTACTACGCAGTAGCTGTCTTGACCAAATAAATCAAGTGCGTAAAAATTGTAATAGTAACCAAAAGGCGTGTCATTTGTTATGATTCTTGAGGTGCCAACAATTGCGTTATTATTTTCTACATATAGGCAGTCGCTATTCGGTTCGAATTCATCAATAAGCATTTTTTGATCGAGGTTGACGTATTTTCGATTTCTGCCCATTTCAAGATAGTAAACGTTGTACCAAAATTTATAAATTTGGCTTTTTTTGATTTTTTTTTTGGGCGCAAGCTTTACTGGGCTTGGGTATAAATGTTCCTTGTGTTGTGACGTCATTTTTCCACTATTTTCCGATGGATTGTTGGGTGGTTTGGTTTTATTGATTAACAATTTCAGCCAGTTTTTTTGCTGCCTTCATCACTGTTTGTTTACTCGGATGTATTCCGTCTCCTCTGTGTTCAAAATTTTCCCATATATCTAGTATTATCGCGTTGTTAGTCTCCGTTTTAAGTCGCCTGCTATATTCGTTTCTTAATAAGTTGTATTCGTACTCGTTTGCAACCCATTCAAAATTTAGTGCTTTTTTGACAAAAGGCAGATTTAGAGTGTGAGATTCTGGGTGTAATGCGATAATGGGTGTAATGTCTAAATCGGATGCTTTGTTTGCGACTTCAATAATACGATCAATTGTTTCATTTATTTCTTCTAGTTCGCATGGATTGGTTTCTTTTTGTGGAATTCCAAAGGCGTCTGAATGTATGCAATCGTTTGATATTCCAATAAATAGGTATTTTGCGTTATAACCATCTATTTTCGTAGGATTTTCTATATTAGAGATTGTAACGCGCTGAAGAGCTCGTTCAAATTGTTCGTCGTATCCAAACATTTCACCGCCAAGTAAGCAGGAGTCGTAGAGGCACGACAGCCTGTCAAATGTAGTATTTCCTACATTAGCTTGATTTACCAGTAATCCGTTAGAGGTTTTTTCTCTTATATAGGCGTCGCCAAGAGCCATGTAACTTCCGGCTCCGACTGCTATGCCATTTAATGATGCGAGATAGTCGTCGTCGATTCTGGTTTTGCCGCTTTCGTATGATGCTCCGATCATCAAAAGGGCGGTAGTGTTACTGCTAGCCGGTTCAACAATTCCGTAGCTGTCTAGTTTCCATGTGAGGGTTCCATTCGCGTCGGTTCCGGAAAACTTTAAATTAGCCCATAGATTTTGTTCATCCTGGTATTTGGCTGAGGGTATGTGAATATCTAAATTATTTGATAGAATAGCCTGATTTTCTTCGGCATATACGTTGGCAATCAGTGTAATTAATAAAACTCTAAAAATTTTCATTTGTTTGTCCTAACTATAATTAACTGATGTTACGCACTGTCATTCCTCCCCGCCATGAGCTCATGGCTAAAAGCGTAAGTCGGCTAAAGCCGACTAAACCTAGTCACGTTTTAGTCCCCTTTAGGGGACTTGAGCCCTATGAGTCCTGAGCTTTAGCTCATGGCGGGGGCTTTTTTTACCGCTAAATGTTGTTGACTTAATGGTCAACTATAGTATGGGGCTAACGGAAGGTCGAAGTGCGAATCGTTTGGGCTTTGAATTCCGCGATTGATTTTGTGGACGTGAGTTTAATTAAATGAAACTAAAGTTACCAGCAACCCTGAGTTATAATTCAACAACCAATAGTTGATTTAATTATGGAAATATCTGAAAAAATTAAACTTATTCGCTCATCAAAATCTTGGACACAAGAAGATGTGGCTAATAAATTGGGCATTTCTCCTCAAGCATACGCCAAGATAGAGCGAGGAAAAACCGATGTTAATTTTTCTAGGCTTCAACAGATTGCCGATGTCATGGAAATCGAGTTGTCCAAATTACTTGGATTGGATGAAAAAAATATACTTTTAACGGGAACTCTTAATACTGGTAACAATTGGTGTGTTGATTCTCCTGGACAGACAGAGTGCAAACATGAGTTGGAAAAGGCGCATTTAATCATTGGGCAAAAAGATAGGGAAATTGAGCAAAAAGATAGGGAAATTGAGTATTTAAAACGTCAAGCGAGTGATTTGAGAGACATGATTGATATATTGAAAAAGCGAACAAGTCAGTCGTGATCGGTTTTGACGCGCTAAGCAGGTTTTGTTGTTTCGGGAATGAGGTAGGATTTCCCGAAACTTTGATATTATTTTTTAGAAGTTCCCTACGGGAGGAAATTCGCTTATCTCCATTTCCGAAACAATTAAGTTGGGTTACGTTTAAATAAAATATATAATCAGGAGAATAATATGCCAACTATAGATTTTAATTGTTATGCTAGTTCGGGAATTATTAAAATTCCTGAAACTTATCAAGACTGGTATGATAAATCAATCACAGTAATTTTGCTGCGACAAGAATCAACAAATACACTCAAGCGTTCCCCTCGCCCGATAGGTTTAGCCAAAGATAAATTTCAAGTGTCACCCCGTTTTTTTGATGGACTACCCTCCGACTTGTTGGATGCTTTTGAGTCCGACTGCCAATTTCACCAACTGTGAGGATGTATTCATGGAAATATATGAAAAACTGAAATTGATTCGCTTGTCCAAAGATTGGACACAGGAGGAGGTGGCTAGTAGATTGGGCATTTCCAGTCAGGCATACGCTAAGATAGAGCGAGGAAAAACCGATGTTAATTTTTCTAGGCTTCAACAAATTGCTGATGTCATGGAAATCGATTTGCCTAAATTGTTCGGATTAGATGAAAAAAATATATTTAATTTAACCTGCGATCGCAAGAGTCAATGTATTGACAATAATTGGCATGTTAATTCAACTGAGCCTACAGAATATAAACATGAATTAGAAAAAGCACATTTAATTATTGAACAGCGAGAAAAAGAAATTGATTATTTAAAACAAGAAAATGCCATGTTAAAACAACAGAACAGTGAGTTTATAGATATAATTAAGCTGCTAAAAAAGCCATAAATACCGGAATAGCGAGTAGCTTGGAGTCCGACATTCAAAGGTGATACTTGCTCTTCGGTTGAAGTTGCTTTCGTCGCTCTAACCTCAATGCCATTAAGTTAAGAGATATTTGTAGATATTTGTAGGGTGGGTATAGCGGCGCGAAACTCACCAAACATTTGAAATTTATAATAATAATTGTGGATTTAGCTTCGCTGACTTCGTGTCGCTTTCGCTCTGCCCACCCTACATGATTCTATTGATTTGTGGCATTTTGCCAACTTGATTCGCAATATGGCGTACCAGGGTGAATGGCAACCAGTTTTTCAATTTTTGGCTGGTGAAGTGGAAAAGCAAACTTCTATTCGGGATTATTTGAGCGGAGAAAAGGTGATTCAAACGTTTCTTTTGGCTTATTTGAATGTGGCGGATTATTATATTTCTCGCACGGAGGTGGAAATGGGGAAAGGCTTTGTTGATTTGTACTTAGAGCCGTTTTTTCTCAAATATGAGGGTGTTAAATATGCTTATTTGATTGAGCTTAAGTATATTACGCAAAGCCAGTTTACGTCGGAGCTGTTGCAAAAACAGGTTGAGGAGGCTAAAAGCCAGTTGCGGCAATATGCTAAGGATGCGCGTGTGATTAAGGGGAGTCGTGGTGTTAATTTGATTTCGGTTGTGTTGATATTTCGTGGGTGGGAGTTGGTTTATTGTGAAGAAGTTAAATAATCTTGAGGAGGAGAAAAAAAATGAAACCGATACCTTATGGCGTATCGAGCTACAAAGCCATTCGGCAGGATAACAATTATTTTGTGGATAAAACTCAGTACATTCCACAAATTGAATCTGCCGGTAAATTTCTCTTTAT
>Ga0209780_1002843_pt1 | contig 12573 bp, 8 predicted proteins | sample WorMetexBAHAMAS2_FD_187384 | JGI IMG/M metagenome (GOLD analysis project Ga0209780, IMG submission 187384) | Marine gutless worms symbiont microbial communities from Max Planck institute for Marine Microbiology, Germany - Inanidrilus exumae... | ecosystem: Host-associated > Annelida > Digestive... | reverse complement strand
TGTTACAACACAAATGCTAAACTAAAACCAGAAAAATGTTGCTAGTATGCATCTGTGAAAAAAGTCCTGCATCCGAGTGGTTCCGAATGAGCTCCAAAATCTCAATGATTGTTCCTTGTATAAGGGCCTACCCATTCTCAAAATTTCATCAAAACTGACATCACTATGCCGAGTAAAAAGTCATGGCAAAACCACACTGGCGTAGTACATGATTTCAAATGATCTTTTGTGTAGCGGCCAAATAAGTTAACTTATTAATGCCAAAAAATTGCTTAATATGTGTTGATCATCCATGCGACTTGACATGATGCAAAATACTCATATGACTACTTTGACTAGGATAATGAATAATCATACAAAAAGGTACGTCACAAAACGTACAAGTCTTTACCACAAGTCCATAAGTGTGTCAACGTTAACGACAACGTTAGTTGATTAATACAGTCACGTAAAACTCACAGGTGTAAAATAAAACTGTTAACACAAGTTTTGACTCCATTCATTTGCAATATTTTCACTGATGATGTGAATACTAAGTCTTAACACTTATAATACTCTGTATTGTTCACATCAGTGAACGATGAACATTATATCTCAACTGTAAACAAGATGTTAATTACACTGTAACATTCTAAAAACTCCAAAAACATATGTCGTTTTCCTACAAACACTCGCTTAACAACCAAACTAGAACGAAAACTACCCAGAAAAAAAACAACTAGAAACAGTAAATAACCCCAGTCACTGAAGTACAGACAGGATGGTCAGCTACATGCCACCCTTAAATTGGCATGTCAGAACCATGGTCTTCCATGCTAAATTTCAGCTTCAGCAGTATATACTGTTGCCCGTGCAGGGCAAACAAACATCCAAAAACCACAGAAGGCTCCTGTATCCACCCCAAATTTGCACATGGACAAACAAAACTACATAACAAACAGCCAATGAATGTGGCAAAATTTGGCACGAAGCAACTCCTCCATGCCAAATTTCACCCACATCGGTGTAAAAAATCAAAATGGCTCCCACCCCAAGTAAGTAGTGATGTATGCACGGTGCACATCCTGCCAGTAAAAAAAAACAAAACACTTATGCTCAAAAATATCAAAGTAACTTCAGCCATATTAATACCACCATGTATATATTTCATCATACCGAATTTGGGAACCAACAACAGCTCTTTTGAACTGAACCAAATGAGAAGCCATGCTGCTATGACAGGTGTGCACAGATCAACAATGAACTAACATACCCTTGTGTAAATCTGATATGACTGCAGTACATATAAATCACAAACAGACAAATCAAAACATGCATTCACCTACTGTTCCATTGAAATGCATGCACAAACATCATGCCAAGCGGGATCCAAACAACTATGAAAAATAACACTGAAATGGTGAGACAGAGACTAAGACTTTGATCAGAGACCTTTAACGCTGACCAGAAACTGCACAGCAAAATCAGAATCCATGTTTCTTAGAGAGATGATATTTGAGATGTTTCTTGTGATAGTATGCCAGCTCACAAAATGGACAACGAAACCTCTTGTCTTCAGACTCCCGTGGTCGCCGTGGCAACCGTCGCTGAACGGTATATAATGTTGGCGGTCTATGTTTTGTTGCCGGTGGCAATGGTGTTGGTACGGAACCCGACTCTGTGGCTGGTATCATAGGTTTCATTGTAGTAGCTGCCGCTCGGGCCGCACGGTTGTGCGCTGCAGCTGCAGCAGCTGCTAAGATCTGCATAAACACAGTAACAGTAATAATACAAACAGTAGGCCTATATGGTATTGGATTGATAAAACATAACTGAAACCAGTTGTGACATCAAACTTGAAACATCAGAAATTGATAACGTTATCCACATTGCTATGGCAATAGCATATCAACAAAACGAGGAACTCGGCTATCGCAGAGGGACCGTGTGACGCTCTTATTCAGTCAAAATCTTGTCAACTGCTACACAACTAAAAAAAATCGCACAAAAAAGCTCGAAATAGGTGACTGACCTTGAAGCCTTGAAGGTTACTCAATATCACCTGAAATGTGCTATCTGATAAGTCATACATCGTCATTAGCTGTCTGTAGTTACAATGTCTCTATATTGCACCACTTCAGAGATATTGTCATTTTATAGTGAAGGTGATCACCAATGACCTCAAGAAGCATTGGCCATCACTATTATAAGCTATGTACTTTCCAATTCATGTGTGAACATACTGTAGCTAACATGTTATTTTTCCAAGGTATAAAACACAGAAATTTGTAGTCAGCTGAAGTGATTCGTACAATGACAAGAATAGATGTTGAAGATGACGAAGGCAACCTGCTGTTGATAGTATGTAGACACATGAGATCCACCAGACTGCACAACTCCAGTAAGAACGGCTGGCTGGATTGGCACCATATCTGCTCCACTGTCACTGAGACTGTGTTGCTGTAAGCCTCCAACCTGCCACCTCGACATATTCCCAACTAATGCCCTTGGGTCGTACTGCAGCGAAGAAACTAGTCGCGCAACTGACACATGATCAGATACTTCCTCCGACTCCGACGTATGTTCAGAATCGCAATCTTCGTTCGTGTCGGCACCGCTACTGTCCATGTCATCTAGATTTAACGGCCCATGTTGGTTCTGATTGACAACTGCTGTCGTGCACAATGTCATGCCTGACTCTGACTCGCTATGTGGTGGCACAGGAACACTGTCAGCAATATTCTCTTCTCCAGCATCATTTTCTATTTTCAGAACAAGCGATAGTCTGTTTTTGTTCTCAGCTTCCACCTCACTTGGTTCTGATGACTGTGATATGCTTGCTGCTGAACCTGCAGCTATAGCATTTCCATTGCTGGTCAACTGGTCAGCAGATTTTGAACTGTTCTCTGGGTTCAGAGCTGGTAGATTATTTTCTCTTAGTGGCACATTCTGCCTACTTTGAGACGAGGGCTGACATGACTGCAAATCTTGGGATTCAGAAGATACAGCAACAACGGACGAGATTTCTGACATAGCTACGGATGTCAAAATATCATTGTGAGTCTGTTGATCTAACGACAAATGATTGGGATATTTTGCAAGTGGAGCCAACTGATGGTGATATATATTGTTTGAGTGAAGATCTATAGAAGCATTGTGACTTCCACTGCTGACACGGGCTACTGCAACATCCGAGGTTACATGGCCGATACCAGCAGGGGAGTTACACTCATCAGCCAACCCACACAATCTGTCGTCAACATCTGCACAGTTTCTGGCAATAAAGTCATCGACATGGATCAGAAAGACATGCTCGTTGTCCACGGTAATACCAAGCAGTCCTTGGACTCTGAGACTGCGTGAGTACTCGACGCCCGTACGACACAGCAACCGTATTGTATCCACCAGCACATCACGCATTCGCTGCTCGTCTGGCTTCATCTTCTACACTCTTTACCTGACAGTAACAATAAAGCTCAAGGTGTCAACATGCTCTATAATGCAACTCCATTGCCTCTGAAGATACAACCTGTCACTGGATCGTTATATTATTATCATGATATGTCGTTATAATTACTCATCTAGACATCTAGAAATCGCCATATCTCAGCAACGATTGGACCGATCAGCAAGAAATATGGCAAAGTGACACCTACCAACTCTCTTAAGTTCTTAACCCCCATGACACCGATAAAGTATGAACTTACTATCGAATTCTTGTCAGCAAACGGGTAAAAAGTCGAAAAACAGGAAAAAACTGACCCAAACCACAGCACTAACCCTAACCGACACAGTAATGCAAACAAATAAAACTAAACTGACCCGAAACGTAATACTAACCCTAACCGACACAGTAACGGTAATATTTTTTACGCGCATTTCGTTGACATCAATTAATAGTTAATAATGAAAGAAATTTACGCCAAGGCGCGGTAGCGGGGATTGTGGGTGGGGCCGTTATTTCCGTTTTCTGACTTTTTACCCATTTGCTGACAAGAATTCGGTAGTAAGTTCATACTTTATCGTTGAGAAGAGGGTTTTTTGTGGGGATATATAAGAAAAAGGGGCTAGGTCTTTTGTGGGCATAACAGAAAGAAAGAAACTATATCAACCGGATGAATAGCCGAATGGCTATTGTTTCGGTTGCCAGTTGGCTATTTTTACAGTGACCGGATCAATAGTCACCGCGATATAGAGGCCTAATAAATCTGTTGCAAACTGCACAACGTTGTGTATATAATAAATCTGTTGCATTTTACACAAGGTTGTGTATATAATATCGGGAATATAAAAAGGGGCTAGATCTTTTGGGGGCATACAGAGTTGCGAATTTTTAGTCAAAAGCGTTGTATATATAATAAAACTGTTTCATACTACACAATGGGTCGATCTACACAAAGTTGTGTATATAATATTATTCATGTCTGAATGTGTGTGCGTTTTTGTGCATGTGTTTGTCTGTATTTTTGTGCTATAGGCTTATGCTTGAAATAAACGCTCATTCATTCATTACACAAATAAATACATCAACAGGAAACAAAATATCAGTAATATGTCATTTGGCACAATATTCGTAAATATTAAATTAAACGCTAAATAAAACACCAACACTGCATACAAACAGACCAAAACACAGGATATACCGAAATTTGATTTGGACATTTCGGACCTACTGTCACTTTGCACTATTTTGTTGATCCCATTTATTATGGGACATAAGAAAGTTAGTGCGCTCGTATACAAAATTTGTTTTTCTGTTTATCAGCTTCATCAAACTTTAAGATGTGGAGAAATAATTAGACTAGACAAATTTTTAATTTTTACCTGCGCCTGTAAACAAATCTTAATTACTTATTTGACATTAATCAATCAGCTGCTTACGACTTCTTCCGGTTGTCGTCATTATTTTACATGTTTTACGATAATTTTAGTGGATTCTTGGTGTTATAATTGTTGGTTTGTGATTACGAAGAAGTATTAATATACCGAAAGTATTAGTGATGTTTAGTTATAGGTTGAGATCAGCGATCTGAAATAAGTAAGTGCAAAATTTGATAGTTTCAGATCGGGTTGATCTGAAGTTAAAGAGACTGTGAACAATTGATAGTCTCAGATCGATGATCTGAACTTAATCATTAAAAATTGATAGGTTTAGATTGAAATTCCAAACATGGCAAGTCCGACGCCCTAACCACTACACTACCAAGCCACGTAGAAGGGTGTGCTGAACTATAAACACTACCATAGCATTATACCACGTACTCGAGTACTGCTTTTGTCCATCTGCAACATTTGCTCTTGTTGAATGTGTATTCTGAGTGGATTGTTTGCAGGCATCAATCACAAATCAGTGGCAAGTTGCTGTGTCAATTGATGCTAGCCTACATGTAATATAAGCCGTCACTGCTGCATTGACTGCATGCTGATACCTGTTTTGGCAGTCTCAGTTTGCACATTTTAACATTGTCTCCTCATAATCCTAAATGTCTTGGCTTGTCTCATGTCTCACCAAGTGTCTCTGCAACTGTCTGTCATTCTTAAAACATGTATAGACTCCAATACTGGCTGGTGACAGCTGTGATGCCTTCATTCACCACCACCGTGAGTGTTCAAGTGAGTTTTTACGGTCACTGAACTCACCCCCATTGCCCATTGGCTTGCTTTGCCATTTTGCTTTTTTATCAGCTGGAGTTGGTTTTAACAGTTCATGGATACTGTGATTGTGCAGGTTATGCTTCAGTATTGAGATAGTCATTTGCTATGGGTGACCTTGCTACACAGAAGCCTACTGTTATTGTTACTGGTATGCCTGATGTTATTACGTGTTACTTATGCACACTAGGCACTGATTTTTAGCCTGCACAGCATTACGATGCCAAAGGGATTTTATTTTACCACTGTGGTTTTTCTTATTTCTTTATTCTTTTTTTCGATGCCTAATCTCTGAGGCCACTGAATGGATCTCAACCAAACTTGAACGCATTCACTTATAACTACTATTTGAAAAATTTGGTTTCAACTTGCTCTTGCACTTACCCCTCCCACCAGCTGGGGGCAAAAAACCACAGATATCGTTTATCCCATAGTAAGTAGCCAGGCTTTGTGTAGAGTAAGTCTGCTGATGTGTCCAGTGTCATTATCACTAGACCAAACTGACTTAGAGAACAACAATGTAGTGGGATTGTGTTAAGGAGGAATTATAAGTTTGTTTGTCCCGAAAAGATGCGCATGTCTTGAACAGATGCAGAAGGAAACTTGAGTTGGCAACTGGCTAGCCCCGGTTTATTGGGAAAATGGCTGTTACAATCTTTGTCTAATAATCGGACGGTTTGACCGGTGTGAATTTGTGTGCTAGCCAGTGGTGTGGCTTACGTGCGTGGACGGACGGGCAAGCCACATATGCACATGACGACAGTCTATGCAACCCATTTGCGACATTGTTGTTAAGAGAATACTTTATTGTATTATTTGAGCTGATTTAACTGTATTTTAGCAGTTTGTGTATTAAGTTAGTTATACGGTGAATGTCAGGATTTGGGCCATTTGCATCACACAAAGTGAATGCAAGCTGGGTGACAGCTCAAGAGCTGGTGCAAATAGGAGGTCTGGGTGAAGATGTCAACCTGGTCACAGTCGAAATTCCTGTTGCTTATGATGACGTCGCCGTCTGTGTTCCCGACATCTGGAAGACATACCAACCTAAGGTACTGAGATATTTGACTTTCTGAGTTTTTCATTGTGTGGGTTTGTTCCATTGTATCAATATACCTTCTATCTTTTGACATTCTGTTTAGATGTCTGTCAGCATGGTAAAGTGTATGTGACTTTGCTGAGAAGAACAAGTAACAGTTTCACTGCCATGTGTGGATTACTGCAGTTGTGCAAACTGAGAATATGACACAATGCACATTCCTGGCTGCTAATCAGTAGACTACTCCTACTTGCTGTAAGTGTAAAAAACTACTTCTCATATAGCGATTAACACATGAAAAAACAGTCCTAATGAGAACAAGGTGATACTACCATCATCACATAACTAAATGTCAGTACACTGCCAAGTAGTCTGTAGACATGTTTGATGAAAGTAGGTTTATATAAATAAAAAATTGTCGTACTTCTGCATAGCCACCTGTGAACAGATTTGCATCAGCTGGTCCAGCAGTTCATATGACGACTTAACTGTGATGGTAGTTGGTACAATGGTGATGATTCCATAATGGGTTAGAACTCAGTTTCCCACTGATATGAGTTTTCATTAATACATTGAGGGCAGGGATGAAGTCTCGACGTCTCGGCCTCGAGACGGTCTCGAGACCTGATTTTGAATGTCTGCGAAAATCTGGGAAGGTCTCGTCTTGAACAAAATTTCAAACGTCTCGGTCTCGTCTCGGTCTCGAAAAAAAAGGTCTCGTTTACATCCCTGTTTTAAGGCATACCGGTCTCGAGCACTAAGGTGTCGTTTACAAGCTAATGTTAAGCTGAATTTTTGCTCATTACATAAGTTACAACTAGTCGCCATCTGACTAATTTCACCCAGGTCTTATTTCCATGCTTTTGCGTTGCTTACTTATTATTTTTATGACTGACGTAATGACGTCACAGTTAACAAGTTTTGAGGATTGAAGATGACAGAATCTGAATTTTCGCTGTATCCGCTAGTTATCCAGTTTGGCTACACAACATATTAGGTTGATAAAACTACCAATATTCAGTCCGCCACATGCACAGCATGCAAAGCTGACATTAAAGAGAAAGTGGGCACAACGACAGCGTTTGTACGACATCTCTCCATCAGCACGCACGCGAACAGACGAAAGGAGTGAGTTTGTAACCGTTCTTAACCTTGTTTGTAGGGATTGTAGCATGCACGGTGATTAGAATCTACGTTTACGTGACCTAATAGTATAGTCGTTTATTGGTAGTTAAACTATGTAAGGGTGAGTTGCGTACGGTACTTCATGACAGCGTTGCAAAAGCGTACATGAGACACGGCAGTGCAGTTACTTACAGTGGGCTATTTTGACCACTTGGGTGACTTGGCAGTCTCATTATTATGTCATGTCGTAGACAAGTTCCCCAGTACCCCACGCAAGCCCCAATTTTAGTGGCCTAAGTTTTGGCCTTAATTGGACCGCATGCAGTTTTGAAGTAAATGAATGCAATGGCATTCTATTGCTATGATAAGGTGTCTGTCTGTGTGGCACATTCAGGGTTGTTAACAATACTTTTTAAAAATATTGGCAATACCAATACCAATACTTTTTGGTATTTCTGAACCAATACCAATACTTCGCCCATTCTGTTTTTAACATTAATCACACAGCTTATCAAATAGGTTGCAGTCTTAACACAAAGACTTACACCCTTAGCTTGAAATTAATGACTTGTATTAACATCCGACGCACAAGAATAGCACGGTTGCAACAACTATTGATACACCTAGTTGTAAAGTCAGTGTTCACTGTTCATTGTTCAATACACCAGTACACCACCAAATGAGTAAGAGAGGTTTGTAATTCTTACAAGACTTAAAATTGTGTGAATTCTGCCATTCTGCTCCATAAAAGTATTGACTATTGGTATTAGCAGAAATCAGTTACCAATATTCAAAAAAGTATTGCCAATACCAATACCAATTTTAGAAAAAGTATTGCAATACTCCGGCAATACTGAAAAAAAGTATTGGCAATACTGCTTATACCAATACAATATTGCACTATTAACAACCCTGGTCACATTGATGTATAGTATCAAAACAGCTCAGCTAATCGTTATGCAACCTACCAGATTGTAGCTTAGGGACTTTTCTCGTTTGTCAACAATAGCTCAGCTTGACAGAGTGTGCCGTTTGTGACATCTCGAAAAACGTCTCGGAAAGGAAGGTCTCGGTCTTGGTCTCGCCTCGAAGCCAAAATGGAAGGTCTTGGTCTCGTCTCGGTCTCGGGGAAAATTGGTAAGGTCTCGGTCTCGTCTCGATCAAACTTTCAAACGTCTCGGTCTCGTCTCGGTCTCGAAAGAAAAGGTCTCGTTTACATCCCTGATTGAGGGGTTTTGGAGTTGCTGTGGCAGCTTTTTATACCTGCCATTGGAGATACAGGTAGACTGTACTGGACTGTGTTACCCAGCAGTTAAGCAGGAATCTACACTTAATTGATTAATTAATGGGTGACTGATAATTTGCCAGGAAAATGTATCAACCTAAGGAACAAATTCACAGTAACTAAGTTACAGAAAGTTGGAGACAAACAAATAATTACAGTAACTAAAAACAGTGACCTCTCTACATGCAGTGGTCTTCTATTAAGATTGTTGGTGACCATACTATATATAATGATCGACTTGCTGCTGTACACAGAGCCATTGTTGACTTGTGAGTTACATATTAAATAGGCCACGCGACGTGCCTGCCTCGCGGGCTATATGTTCTGCTTACGATAATTTTTTTATTTTTTAAATAAACCTTTGAGTGATCTCATGATCTACTGGTCAGATTTTCACCAAATGTTCATCATATGGTAGGTATTTGATTGTAGATTGTCGATCTAACCCCCTTTTTAGATGGCTCAATGGACATTGCAGTGGAACCAATTTTAGGGTCAAAATTGGCAAAATCAAGGTATTCACTTTTATTTATAGCCCTGGCATTATGAAACAGATTGCAGTATCACCATTCTGATTTTAAAATGTTCGTCTGTGATGATCTGGCTATATTGTGTGTAAATTTGGTGAACTTCGGTCCAGCAACTCTGGAGTTTAATAAGGTCATTGTTGTGCCCCCCTCATTTAAAAATAGATTGAGACAAATTATCTCCTTGACCAATTTTCACCAAATTTTCACCTTTATGGTACGTATTAGATTGTAGTTTGTAGATTTCTGATCGCTCAAGGAACGTTTTCATTACAACCAATTTTAGCTTTAAAATTGGCAAAATTGGACTATTCACCTTTATTCGACGCACTGACATTCGGAAGCCGATTCCAGTATCTCACTTTTTATTTTTGAAGGTTCATCTACGATGACCTTGCTATGTCGTGTAAACATTTGGTGAACTTTCATCCAGTAACTCTAGAGTTTGAGAGGGTGAAAGATTTACACCCGTCGTCGATCAGCAGTTTGACTACGTTCGCTTTACTGCTAAACCTTGTTGGGATCATTGCTATGTTTTCTTGGGCGATCGCTACTCTAGTTTTGTTTCACCTATATGCTACAGGGCATCACTGCTATGCCATGTGGGCTACACGCTTGGCTTTGCTACGCATTTCTAGTTTGGTCTGACCTCTGCTCAGTTGCCTGAGTGGTTGAGTGATAAGCTGGTACTCGCCGTGTGACAGTTGGTGGTACACATCGGTGTGTCTGGTATCGCCAAGGAGCTGACATTGGAACAGCTCGCTCACAATGACGGCTACGACAAGCTCGACATTAACGGCTCTCGGCCTGAGTCTCGGTGTTGTCACCAGGGTGCGCCGGCATTCCTCATGTCTGGCATAGACATGAGTCGGGTTTGTGATGCAGTGAAAGAGTCAAGCTGTGGAGTTGATGCAGTTCTCTCGTTTGATCCAGGCCGGTTAGTTTTATGCAGTTTATGTTTGTGTTTTGCATGTCGCTGTGATGTGTATATATGTTCTTTTTTTGATGTCGTTTGTTCGTTTGTTCATTATTGCAGGCAGAGGTCCTGGACCTCATCGCTGATACCTCGTAGTTTTCCAGTGCGCTAGCTCAGGGAGAGGAGGGGAATTGGTAGTGTGTGTTAGTGTTTTTGCATGACGTGTGGGGTGAAGGAGGAATACATAGGATACATAGTGAGCAGCTTGTTGGGTATTTTATAGCGCACCCTCTGTACACGTGGCCTACTGTTAGGCTTAACCTTGACTGGTGCTGTGTGCTGCCAGCTACACCTTTGCCTATTGTATTGTTTAATGAGTTGTTAATGTCTGTCGTTCCATGTTTTGAGTGGGCCCTACTGTCACTAGAGAGCAGATGGAATCAGAGCAGCATGTCTTCCATGAGCAGTGTTGTGAGTAGATTATACAAAGGATCAACTCAAGCACGTGATTTCCTGACTTGCATCAGATAGTCCTGTTGCATCTGATCATTAAACGTTTTTATTTGCACTGATGACATGAAAGTATTCAAGGGACAGCCAGCTAACCTGCGTTCATGTGCTCGAGGCCCATGATTACAGTGATATAAAATAATAAAAGTAAACAATAAAAACCACAACAATACACAATTAGTCTACACATGTGTACAGCAAATTGCGCCACTTATGAAGTATCTTTGAGCGGTAATAGAGGTCAGATTCCATATATGCGATTAACAGAAAATTCGAGCTGTTACGTATACAGTCATACAATGAATAAGTAAGCTTGCGGATAACAGCAGCAAATGTTGGCACTCGGTGTAGTACAAACAGTGAAGATGCAATTGTCCGTGTGCTTTGATGTGCAGATATCTGTGTGACTTCATCTACTACACGTCGATGGCAGTCTGTCGAAGCAGCTGTGCTTTCATTCATGTACCTCCTCTGAACCGACCCTATCCTGCCCGCCAGCTCGCCGAGTCTGTGCGTGTTGCCATTCTGTCTATGCTAGAACAGATTGACAGTCGTGACGTCACCTCTGCCTAGCTCCACAGCTTCTGCCGCACGTTACTGTACTTCGAGCTGGTGAGTCAGCGAGCATCATTTTGTTTGCCACTGCTGTCAAACTCAGTTTGTGATTTGAAGTTCAATTTCCGTTGATTCTTGTAAGCATACGTGGTTCTTCCAACATGAAATGTGGTAAATTTTGTTCGCTCACTTTCTCTGACATACAGTTGTCTGGTGATTGGTGTGCAATGTCTGTACTGTTGAAGTCATTGTCAGCTAGCAAACACCATTCACACACAGTCTGTTTTTATTTGTCATGTAATAGTTGCTGTGTCGTATTCCGTTCACTCTGTGTATGACACACAGTGCTGAAATGAATAGTAATCAGTTCAGATGAGTGAAACAAATCAAATTTATTTTGAAATTATTTTTTTCTAAATAGGATCATCACTCATTGCTACTGCATGTGTAATAGTTGTTGTCACAACAGTTGTGGAACAACAAACACGGGTGATGGCCATTCTCAGTCAGTTAAGTACCATGCGTTTCACAGTTTTCAGTGTGAAGGTGTTGTCATTATATTCATTTTTATTTTCACTGAAAAGGCAGCAATTACAGAAAGAAAAGAAAAATAACAGATAAGGCAAGACATAAATACACTACAGCACACACAAGCAAACAACATTCAAACACGTCATTGTTGACTTTTTTACAAACTTTACTGCCACTTTGCATAGTGAAAGAATTTAGAAAATTTATTGACATTTCAAAAGGTTATGTGCAAGAGTGTAAGTGGCACATTTTTGACTTTCAGTAGCTAAGGGTCTGTTTTTGTGCCATTGTTTGTAGTGATGTTACGATTGTGGTTTTTCCACTCGATTCGATTTCGAATTGATATTCTATTTTAAAAATTTTAATTTATTTTTTTATTTTTTAGATTTTGTAATTTGATGTTGATTTCTATTTTGATTTTTTTTGCCCAATATTCGGAGTTGAAGATATAAAC
>Ga0209780_1002842_pt1 | contig 12579 bp, 6 predicted proteins | sample WorMetexBAHAMAS2_FD_187384 | JGI IMG/M metagenome (GOLD analysis project Ga0209780, IMG submission 187384) | Marine gutless worms symbiont microbial communities from Max Planck institute for Marine Microbiology, Germany - Inanidrilus exumae... | ecosystem: Host-associated > Annelida > Digestive... | reverse complement strand
CAGTTTTCTCCAAAGGAGGTGCTTGGACAGTTTTCTCCAAAGGAGGTGCTTGGACAATTTTCTCCAGAAGCGATAGAAAAATATTTGGCTAAGCTCAAAAAACCTTAAACCAGCCATCAGTTAAGGGCAACCATAAAGGATTTTGTTGTTTAGTGACTGGGGTGCGATTTCCTCCCGTAGGGAACTTTCTGATATTATTTATTTAATTTATGTTTTTATACCAATGATCAGCGGCACGGGATATGGTGGCTGATAAGATTTTGCCAGTAAATCGTAGATTCTCAATTAGTCGAACCCAGCCTAGTTTTGGAATTATAATTTTATTTAGAATTTTTATAAATTTATTATAAGACAAGTTATAATCACATCAAATTTTGAGTTTATTACAAAGTTTATTCGCATCATGGCACAGTGGATATGGCAACAAGAGGATTGGCCACAGTTTTATTGGGATGATTCTCAATTAATTTCACTATTAACCGAAACTAGTTATTTACAAGGGCGTTTGGCAGCAATTGCTGAACAACTTTCTCAAACTCAGCAACAAGAAGCTTTGGCTGAAGTATTGATTCTTGATGTTATCAAAAGTTCTGCTATTGAAGGGGAAATCTTACCTTTAGCAAAGGTTCGTTCTTCGGTTGCACGACGTTTAGGTATTCCTCAAGCCGATTTTGAGCCGCCTATGGATAATGAAGGTATTATAGACATCACATTAGATGCCTTACAACATCGAGAACAAGCTTTAACTTTAGAACGCTTATGTGGTTGGCAGGCTGCCCTATTTCCAATTGGTTATTCTGGTTTACATAAAATTCTTGCGGGGCAATTACGTGGATACGCAACAATGCAGGTTATTTATGGCGCGATTGGTAAAGAACGATTACATTTTCAAGCGCCACCTCGGCGAGGATTGGAGAATGAAGTGGAAGCTTTTCTAACTTGGTTTAATCAATCATTAGCAACCAGCCAAGGATTCATTCGTGCGGCAATGGCACACTTATGGTTTGTCACTTTGCATCCCTTTGAAGATGGTAATGGACGTTTAGCTAGAGCCATTACCGATTTAGCATTAGCCCAAACAGAACCACAAGCATTGCGCTTATATTCCATGTCTAGGGAAATTCAACGACAACGCGATGATTATTATAATATATTAGAAACAACACAAAGGGGTGACTTAGACATTACATCCTGGTTAGTGTGGTTTATGCGCTGCCTTTCAGGAACAATGAAACAATCGGAAAAATTGATAGAACGTGTTTTACAAAAGGCACTGTTCTGGAAATTCCATAGTCAAACAGAACTCAATACCCGTCAACGTAAGATATTAAATCGCTTATTAGATGCTGGACCAGAAGGCTTTGAAGGTGGTATGAATACTCGTAAATATGCCTCTTTAGGAAAAGTAAGTAAAGCCACTGCTAGCCGAGAATTAATTGATCTACTAAACAAAGCTTGTTTAGTAAAAAAACCCGGCGGTGGGCGCAGTACGGCTTATGAGATTAAGTGGATAAAATAGGATACTCGTATGCCCTAAACGCGATGCAATCAGGTAACAGACTTCAGGGAGAACTGAGCTGGGAATAATCAGGGGGTCGTTTAGAGTGCGAGCAAGCTTCAAAACACGGGAGTGATTACGATCTTTGCTATTGGTAAGCGCAAATAAGAAACTCGTATCTGCAAGGGCTATCATAATGGATTATCTGGTTTGAGACTCCAACCACGAATGGGGTCAATTTCATTAGCTAAAATTTCTTCGTCCCGTGTCATCTTCATCTGATGCACCAAGGCCAGCAATACCCAGTAGAAATGCCGACCCGGATTTGTTTTGCGCCTTGGTGACGTGCTCATGGGGAAAATTGACTTTGAAACGAAGATACTCAATGAAATTCGCCAATTCTGGCAAAATTTCAATGGGTAATTCGCCAATCGCCTGAGTGAGTTGTTGATGCGGTGTTAGAGTATCCATTTAAATGATTTCTGTAAAACAATGATCAGGGTTAAGGAAAATAGTGTGAATTTTAGTTGTTTCGGGGAATGGAGCGGAGTCCCGACGCAAGGAGGGAACTTCCCGAAACCAAACTTCAAAATCAATAATTTAGTCTTAACTTTTAGTTGTTTCGTTCATTACGCGGATTTCCTCCCGTAGGGAACTTAACTGAAAAATATTTCCCAGTGTAGTTTTCTAAGGGGCTATTCATTCAACCTTTAGAGTTTAGTTCCCACGGGTTGAGTATTTGTACTCCACTTCTTTGAATATCGGCTACATTTCTAGTGACTAGCACCAAATTATGTACTAGAGCCGTGGTGGCGATAAGTCCATCTATGACCGGCATTTTTTGTCCTTGCAATTCGAGCTTTCCTTGTAATAGTCCCCAAGCGCGGGCTATTTTTTGTTGTTTCGGGAATGAGGTACGATTTCCCGAAACTCTGAATTTGGATTGTTATTTGGATTGCTGTTTCGGGAATGAGGTACGATTTCCTCCCGTAGGGAACTTTCTGATATTATTTATTTATTTATGTTTCGGGAAATCCGCTTTACTCCATTCCCGAAACAATTGGATTGTTGTTTCAGACGTGTAGGGTGGGCAACGTGTTTTTGTTGCCCACCAGCCCCAAGACGGTGGAAAAAAGGCTCTACCGAGTGGAGGCTTAAGCTCAATCCCAGCTCAATTGACTGCCTGTCTGATATTCACGAACTCGCCCTTCAAAGAAATTGACTTCATGATTTAACTCATATTCGCTAATCCAAGACATAGGATGTTCTCTAATCCCAAACAGGGGCTTGAGTCCTAAATTTTTACAAACATTGTCGCCCACAAATTTGGCAAATTTAATATAAGTCTTAACAGGCAAACCCAGTATTCCTCCGTCTGGCATCACGGCATGAGCGTGGGCGATTTCCAATTTCACCGCTTCATCTACCAATGCCCGTGCGCGTTCTTGCATGGCGGCGTCCCATAGCCTTGGATTTTCCTGGCAAATTTGCTTTATTAGCCATAAGCCATTGTTTGAATGGGCATTTTCATCCCTCCATATGTAGCTATATTGTTGCGCGGTATTACGCAATTTGCCTTTTCGCGCTAGCGCGAATATTTGTGAAAAGCCCAGCGGAAAAAACAGGTATTCAAATATGTAGTAGCTAATCAAGTCTTCCAGTAAGGCGCGATTAGCCTCCTTTGAGCCGATAGGCGCGTCTGAGTTCACCAAGTTGTTGGTAAAATTGAGATTCCAATTTACCTTTTTGACCAAGTCTGGCATTTCTTGGTATAAGTTAAAAATTTGCCCTTGCCCCTGTTCGTCTAATCCAAAGGATTCTAATACGAAGAGGTAGGATTCAACATGATTCGCCTCTTCAGCCATTTGCCAGCGTAAATATTGTCGCATTTCGTTGGCGGTAATGTGTTGAAAAATGGCGTTGGCGAGATTGTCTGGGACAAGGTTATCTCCCGCAGTGAGATAGGAGATGTTGGTTTTAAATAGCCACCTTTCTGCTTCGGTTAATTTACCAGTATTCCATTGCAGCTTATCTTCACCCATTGGAATGTCGTTGGGTGTCCAAAAGTTTTTGCGGGCATCTAAGAAGCGTTCTCTCACAGCGGTGTATTTTACCGGAATTGGTTGCCGCAAGTCATAGCCACGTCCGCCCACAATTTTGACTTGATCGGCACTGGGACGTTTGGCGCCGATGGTGATTGAATCTAGGCTGCTTGATACGGGAATGATGATTTTTTCTTTTTTCCTCGTTGCTTTTTTGCGAGGAGGTGACACGCTATAGTTTGTGCTACTAGAGAAGTCATCATTTGAGGTGTCATTGAAGTCTAACATAATTGTTTATTTTGCCGTTGTTGTTTAAAGTCGGAGCTGGTGGGCAACAAAAACATGTTGCCCACCCTACAAGATTTTCGTTATCTTTGTTGTAGTTGACTACTGACAGGCTTCACATTCTGTATCATCTAAGTTACAGACTTGAGAAGTCAGTGTGCTTTTTGCAACGCGGGTGGCTCCCAAGCTACGTAGATAGTAGGTAGTTTTGAGACCACGCATCCATGCTAATTTGTACAAGTTATCCAGTTTGCGTCCGGAAGGTTCTAGCATATATAAGTTCAGTGATTGGGCTTGGTCTACCCATTTTTGTCGCCGCGATGCCGCTTCCACCAGCCAAGCTGGTTCAATTTCAAAGGCAGTGGCATATAGCCTTTTAAGTTCTTCTGGAATATGTTCAATGTCACGAATGCGACCATCACAAAATTTCAAGTCATTCAGCATTACTTCATTCCAAAGCTTAAGTGCTTTAAGTTCTTGTACCAGATAAGGATTAATGATGGTAAATTCGCCTGATAAGTTCGATTTTACAAATAGGTTTTGGTACATTGGTTCAATGGATTGAGTTACGCCACATATAAGGCTGATAGTGGCTGTGGGAGCGATAGCCATGGTATTAGAGTTACGCATTCCCACTGTTTTTACGCGCTCACGCAGACTGTCCCAATCAAGTGTAGATGTAGTATTTATTTCCAAATATTTGTTGCCACGCGCCTCTGCCAGTTTTTGAATACTGTCAATCGGCAAAATGCCTTGGCTCCATAATGAGCCTTTAAAGCTGGAGTACTGTCCGCGTTCTTCTGCCAAGTCGGTAGAGGCGGATATGGCATAGTAGCTAATGATTTCTTGCGCGTAATCGGCAAATTCCACGGCTTTTTTACTGGCATAGGGTATGCGTAATTTGTATAGGGCATCTTGAAAACCCATCACGCCTAGGCCAACGGGGCGGTGGCGCATATTAGAGGTACGCGCTTCAGGGACGGAGTAGTAGTTAATGTCGATGACATTATCTAGTGCTCTCATCGCAGTACCAATGGTGTTTTGTAATTTTTCGGTATCTAACTTGCCGTTGTTAATATGGGCAGGCAAATTAACTGAGCCTAAATTGCAAACTGCAATTTCTTCATCAGCTTTGGTGTTTAGACATATTTCAGTACACAAGTTAGAACTATGAACGACACCAGTATGTTGTTGTGGACTTCGCAGATTGCAACTGTCTTTAAATGTTAGCCAAGGATGTCCGGTTTCAAACAGCATTGTGAGCATTTTTCTCCACAGCCCTACCGCCGAAACTCGTTTCCAGATTTTAATTTTTCCGGCTTGGGTAGCGGCTTCATATTTTTCATAAGCTTCTTTAAAAGCCTCGCCATATAAGTCGTGTAATTCAGGTACTTCATTCGGAGAAAAAAGTGTCCATTCTCTGTTTTCATAAACCCGCTTCATCATTTCGTCAGGTATCCAGGCAGCGATGTTCATATCGTGAGTGCGGCGGCGTTCATCCCCGGTGTTTTTGCGGAGTTCTAAAAATTCTTCGATGTCAAGGTGCCAGGTTTCCAAATAAGCACAACCCGAGCCGCGTCTTTTGCCGGATTGGTTGCAAGCAACCAGGGTGTCGTTGGCTACTTTTAAAAAGGGGATTACGCCTTGTGATTTACCGTTGGTGCTTTTAATATGCGAACCCATGCCCCGTACCGGTGTCCAATCGTTACCCAATCCGCCAGCAAATTTGGACAGTAAAGCGTTATTCTTGATTGCGTCAAAAATCCCTTCTAAATCATCAGGCACTGTGGTGAGATAGCAACTGGATAATTGCGGACGTAAGGTGCCGGAGTTGAACAGCGTCGGTGTGCTGCTCATGAAATCAAATCGGGACAATAAGTTATAAAATTTAATCGCCCATTCATCGCAATTAGCCTCATTCATAGCCAGCCCCATTGAGACGCGCATAAAAAAGGCTTGGGGTAATTCAAAACGAGTTTCTTCCCAATGTAAAAAATAACGGTCATATAAAGTTTGTAAGCCTAGATAGGTAAATTGTAAATCGCGTTCTGCGACTAGGGCTTTGCCCAATTTATCTAGGTCAAATTTCGCCAGTCGTGGTTCTAGTAATTCATGCTCAATACCGCATTTGATATAGCTCTTAAAATAGTCTGGATAATAACTCACCCCCTGAGAATGATTAAATTTCACAAAATTTAGGGCTTCAGAACGCAATTGATCCAGCAACAGGCGAGCCGCGACATAGGTATAATTTGGCTCTTTTTCAATCAAAGTGCGACTACTCATTACCAAGGCATGGTTGACATCTCGCTCGGAAATCCCATCGAATATGTTTTTTAGGCTTTCTTCGATAATATGTTCATAGTTCACATCTGCGAACTCGGCACAAGCCTCTGTCACCTGCGCCCGTAAATGTTCTTCGTCTAAGGGGCGACGTCGTCCCGTGTTGCCAGTAATATAGATAACTGTTTTTTCAGGTTTTTCAGCACGTAACTGTGCGCGTTCTTCACGATAAAGTACATAAGCACGCGCCACTTTATGAAAGCCAGCACGCATCAAGGCTAACTCTACTTGATCTTGTATATCTTCAATATATACCGTGTTCTCATGCCGACTGATGCCCTTAATGACTTGATTAGTAAGAGAATGCACCGCATTTTGTATGCGAGTTGAGGCCGTCGCCGTATCGCCTTCGACAGCCAAAAAGGCTTTAGTCATGGCAATAGCAATTTTGTTGGCATCAAAAGGGCTTAACTGGCCATTACGTCGAATGACACGATATTCATTTAATGTGGTGGCAAGTTTTTCAGATGGCATGACGTCTCCTTAATGACTCACAATCAATTGTTATAAACAATTTTTATAATTATTGGTGGGATCACAGTCTCAACTTTTGTAAAATGATACTCTACAGACGATCAAATTGCTAAATATATATCTATTTGATTTTAAACACAAAAGCCAATAATACACTGTCAGTGTTACAAATTTTGAAAGCCAATTTGTTTTTATAATTGATATAAAAAATATAAATAAAAAGCTGTTTGAACAGTCGTATGGTTATGATTTTTCAGGAGGAGGGGAAATTTTTTTGGATGGTATTCAAAAATACCCCCATAAAATTGGGGGTTGAAAAGAGAAAATCTTTAATTTTCTATAGCTGGCTCAGCCAACATCACCACGGGCGGTTTTTCGGGGGAGGGTTGACTCAACAAAAAGGCAATGCGCTCGCGCATATCACGACGATCCACGATCATGCCGATGGCGCCATGTCTGAGCAAAAATTCGCTATTTTCAGATAAATAAAAGGGCAATCCACAAAGGACTGCCCTTACATGAACATCTATAGATAGGAAGTAGGGCTTTAGCCCTACAATTGCCGGGGCTTCAGCCCCGGTTCCTGGGATTTACCTAGGGCTTTAGCCCTACAATTGCCGGAGCTTCAGCGCCGGCTCCTGGGATTTACCCAAGATGGGTCAGGTATTAGAATGTGGTGTTTGCGGGGCTGAAGCCCCGCCTCCGACGATTTGCTACTGGGCTGCAGAAGCTGACTGCGTAGCGCCGTCGTTCATACTTCAGTACCTATAATCAGCGAATATACCACCACTGTTGTTCTGGTGGAACTGGCTTTTCTTCGCATGTTTCCATAGATACACTATTTTGAGAAATGGACGCTTCCAGGCAATGCCCCTCATCGCCCGGAGCCTTAAGAAGGCTGCCATCATTCACTTGCCACAGCTGCGCTGCGTTCCGTTCGCATGTATTATCCCTAGATACACTACTTTTAGAACTGGAAGCTTCCAAGCAATTCCCGCCATCACCCGGAATCTTAATAGGACTGCCGTCAATCAACCGCCACACATGCGCTTCGTTATCGTCCCGGCATTCTTCCATTAGCACGCCGCCACTAGCACGCTCCAGACAAAGTCCACCCGATTTCACTTTGCCATTCTCAAAAGACCACTTCTGGCTCTCTGCTGCATCATCACAGGGCGATACAATGACCCCAGCACCGGCATTTGCGCCCGATCTCTCCAGACAACGTTTACCGTCATCCGGAGCATGCTGTGCCTTGATAATCCCATCATCGTACTGCCAATGCTGGTCTGCCGAATCACTACATGACGAGGCAGCTATGCTCGCACCATCCAAGATGGTAGAAGTATCGCTTTCTAAACACAGCCTATCATCATCATCCGACTCGCCTTCCGGGTGGATAATGTAACGTCCATCAAAGAGCAGCTCCTGATTCTCAACATCAGAGTCACAGGTGGCCAATTGCACATTATCATCAATGGAAGCTGGACCAGTGCCGTCGCCCATTTGTAGACACTTTTTTGGATTAACATCAGTTACCAGTTTCACCCTAGATTCCTCAAAGATAAAACGGACTTGGCTTCCTTCCTTATTGTTGCATATGGCAAGCATCGCAGTGTATTCACTGTTTATTTCGACGCAATAACTTTTTTCCAGACCATTTTTAAGCCACTTTTTCTGCGGCTGAGCGTCGCTCTCTGTACCTTTGACAAAATAGATCGCGTTGCTAGTCAGTGGTACCCGGTCTTGAGCGTAAGAAAAAGATAGCTTCGTACCCGTTACGAACGGACGACCGTCACCACTGACATTCTCTACTTTGTGCTCAATCTCAATTCTGGTTATCTCCATACCTTCCGATAATATGTAGACGGGTAATCGCAGTTCTGCCTTGTTGTTGTGCCGCCAGTCTCCGCCTACACATCTTCCATCGGTGCCGACCACAAACGACTGCATACCAGTGCTCGCTTGTTTAAACATATCAATCGCATTACCGCCGCTAGATTGAATTTCAATATTAGTACGTAAATCCAGTTGATGATTGTATTGTCCTCCATCGTCACAGTTATTATAACCGTGAGATTCAGATACTTTGATTACTACACCCGTGCCCTGCCGGATTTTTTTTGCCAACTCCGGCATCTGGTATAGATACTCTTCCCGAGTCTTCACAGATATTCCGCTGTCTGCTGTCCCCACAAATTTTCCGTCGGTTTCATCCCAACTACCGCTGGTTATCTGCCAATTGTCCAGCGGCTCACTCCCCGTGTAGTGAGGTAACTGATTACCGCTTTCCACTTCGAAGCTACTGGAATCGCTACTGTATATGTGTTTACTCCAGTCAAGCGTAAAGTATACCGTTTCTGCGTTCAGCAGCGAAATCTTCCGACCGTCTTCGGTGGTCATCACGAGGGAACGCTCGTTACCATTCTCCGAAGTTTCGTAGGAATAATCACCTTTTTTGCCAGGTACAAGAACATAATCATCACCTGCGCCCGCATCGACGAAATCCCCCAAATTGGCATAAACCAGATCAGCTCCGCCCTTCGAGAAAATCAAATTTGGCCCGGCGCCCCCATTAATAATATCGCTAGAGTCGCTGCCAATAATCAGATCGCTCTGGGAGCTGCCATTGACAGTTTTGATCCCTTCATCTCCGCCCGCACTGGCTTGTACAACATGTTCGAAGCAATCAGCCTGGCTGTTTGGACAGTGCTCTGCCATATAGCTCTGGAAAAGAGGGTTGCTGCTTATATCACCTGATGACCCCCCCGCATTCCACCAGTCAGCAAAGGGCTGTACGTTATAATCTTTGTCTACCCCAGTATCGTCGTCTCTTACCAGCGTACGCTGTCCGTCGTCAAAGACGACCGTTCCATCACTTAGTCTCACCTCAACCGAACAACCGCCATTCACGTCCGCGACAATTACTCCCTCATGTCCCTCTATCTTCACGGTTACCAGCTTCGTCGATTGACTGTAGCTAAGATCTTCCGAAGAAAACCCGCCCAGTTTTATGACCATCTTATCGCCGGCTGAACAGCCGGCTGCCGAGGTCCGCGTCAGCACCACTTCATCGTACAAGCCCAGTTGACCCGTCGTGGGATTATAGCTATATGTGGTGGCGGCACCATTCTCTCCGGTGGTACCTCCGCTTATTACGCCACTCTCTCCGGTGGTACCTCCGCTTATCACGCCACTCTCTCCGCTGGGACCACTGTTTCCGCCGAGTTCCGCAGTCAATTTTTTAGCACCAGAAATCAGTTTTTTTATCGCGGAGTCATAGCTATACGTGTCGACGACACCATTCTCTCCGGCGGTACCTTTTCCACTTATTACATTCTCTCCGGTGGTATCGTCTCCAATTATTACATTCTCTCCGGTGGTATCGTTTCCAATTACAATTTTACCGTCGAGTTTCAGTATCAACTTTGTAACGCCAGAAATACCACTAGCCAACACCTGCTCCGTGGCGTCGTCCGGATCCGAAACATAGAGCTGACCATTGCCAACAAAACCCATTTCACTAAAACGGCCGACTTGCTGACTCTGTTGTTGCGGCGACGCGGCAGAGGCAGCGGCGGACGCTACTCGATATAGTCGATGAGTAACATGGTCAATCCAGTAGCTGCTTCCCCCTTCTGAATAGCCAATATATTTGGCGGTGGCAGTCGGCGCGTAAAGCATTCTATCATTCCTGGTATCGTAATAATTGTTTCTGCGCGTCTCGCCTCCCGGCAGCGTTCTTGCCACCGATATCAGATCCGCATACGCTGTTTCCGAGCCTTTTTGTGCATTCAGCGCCTGTTTTAAGGCCGAATCATCGTCGTTACTGTGCCAGTATTCATTCACCCCGACCCAAGTCCGTGAATATGAGCCGGTGTGTTTGTCGCGATCTAATCGATAAATCAGCTCAGTACTCGTGTGCGCGTATATTGCGCCGCCACTAGCCCTATTGGCGTCCTTTATCTTAAAGGGGGCAACTATTTTGGTTGTTGTCCAGCCTGGTTGCCCGGCTTTATGAACATAAAGATCTTTGTTGGTCGTATCCATGAATATGTACTCCACCCTGCTTCCGCTTGCTTCGTAGAAACCCAAGTATTTGTATTGGTTCTTCCCCTTCCCAGCATCACGTACACTCTTTGGGATCTTGATGAAATGTCTCTTCTTGCTGTCGTACCAGCCACGCTGTTTATTGTAGTCCGTCTGGAATATAACCACTCGATGATTGTCTGGCTTGCTCCTGATTAAGCTGGCTATCAGCTCGCCGTTCTCTCCACCGGGCAACTCTTCTGTATCAAAACTCGGACCGTAAGGAGTCGCACGCATCAGGCCAATCATGGTCATCGAGGGCCTGATATTCATCTCTGAAGCACCCGCGGCGAGAGCCGACAGTTTACGTTCGAGCACCGCGGCCGAAACGGTATACATCACGGTAACTACGCTATCATAGTCATCGCCGCTCCAATGCAAATCTTCATCGTTATTTATAAATAAGGTGTACTGCCCACCTTTCCCATAAAGCTGTTTGACCTCGCCGTAGGTGACCAGCTTTACTTTCCGACCACCCCAGTACGCGTAAAGTTGCGAATCTGCCAACTGCACTTCCCCTTCCTCTATCTCGTGTTCAATAGTGTGGTCCGCCGCGCGAATATTCATTGGTCCCAATCTTATTGGCTTGCTTGTGTTGTACCCCGGAATAATGCGTATCATATCTGCCGCTTGTACCCAGTCAGGTACGTCAATAGTGACCATACCATCATCGTGTCCTCTAAAATGACTCGAGCCAGTCAAGTGTGCTACGTAATTGCCCCCATTGTAAAATGTGATACGCTGGTACATTACTAGGGCTACGACTCCTGAACCCCTGTAAACCCAGTAAGTGGAGTCAATTCCACTTACGTAGCGTCTCGGGTTATCACTGAGGGGCTCATAATCAATACTGATTCTCTCAATTTTCTGCGGTTTCGCAAATTTAAGAGACACGTATGCACTTGTATCCCCGTCGGGCGAAATGTACAATTTGTCGTCGCCGGCATTACCCAATAAAACTTTCCGAGCCGAAGGCTCAGTATAAGTCCCGCTTTTCCCTTGTGTGCCCTCTATCCTCGCCTTGTTTATAGCCTCTTCGACGGCGCCTTTGATTGTCCGTGTGGTCTTAGATGGCTTTGTAACATCGAAAGTTTCTTTTATGTAAAGAAACTTGCCATCTTTGACGGCCGCGAAATCCCCCTTGCCCTCCATTTCCGGAAATCTGACCTGCTCCACCCGTGTATCACTGGAGGGCGCGGTAAGACGCTTGTAATCCACGTTATCGCCATTAACCAAAATCAATCCAGCCGTGGTTCGATCTTCGTGGGTCATAACTGCAATTTGCTCCTCAAAACTCAAACGATTTCTTGGTAAAGACGCTCTAAAGCTCTCGTGAACAAAAAAATTGTATAGCTGTTCTAGCTTATTATACGTTTCCAGCCTATCCTCTTCTGAGTCGGTTAGAATGACGCGATGCAAGGAGAAACGTGGGCTAGCCGATCCTTGGTTGTCGGCTAGTTCCTCCAATCTCACGATTAACTGGGATGACAGAAATTGGCGCTCTGAGGCCGATGAGTACGGCTCAACTAGAAGATACAGCCAGCCTTTGTGAACATTTGCCGACAAAACTTCCCCTAAAAGTTGAAACACCAGGTTGCCGCTGCCGCGCAAAACATACAACCACAACATCTCCTCCTCCTCGCTATACAGCACATATCCAGAAGTTTTTATGCCTCTGATTTCGACAGTTGACATTTAAAACCAAAAACACTAACATAACAAAAAACACCAAATGGTATTTTTGGTTATGTATAAATCAACTGGCTTTTTAGCTAAAGAATATTCTGTCACAAATGAAACTATCCTGAACTGGATAAAGGAGGGAAAGTTTGAGAAAGTCAAAAAAAC
>Ga0209780_1002841_pt1 | contig 12580 bp, 8 predicted proteins | sample WorMetexBAHAMAS2_FD_187384 | JGI IMG/M metagenome (GOLD analysis project Ga0209780, IMG submission 187384) | Marine gutless worms symbiont microbial communities from Max Planck institute for Marine Microbiology, Germany - Inanidrilus exumae... | ecosystem: Host-associated > Annelida > Digestive... | reverse complement strand
GCACAATGTTGTTCTGCAAGTAGTGCCAGAAGAGACTGACAGTGAACATGATTTCATTACGTCTGCTTACTGCTCCCAAAATTAAATTGATAAGGAAATTATTATTACTAGGCCTGAAAAGTGGTACGGCAAAATGCATAGTGTGCCGTACCAGCCAAAAAGTGGTACGGCATTTGCATTTGCCGTGTCTGCCGTATAGGCGCCGGCGTCCGTGAACCCATCCTTGATTCCAGAATAAATGTCAGTTGAACAAAAGCTGAAAATAATAGTTGTTGTACTAGTAGTAGCAATAGAATAATCAGGTAGATTCAGTATTTGACTTGATGCAAATAACATGCTGCAAATTCTTCTAAAATGTGTTATTGTTGTCTGGATTGATTGATTGACTTAAGGTTTTATGTCCCATCCTGTTGTTGTATGGAGGTGTAATTCGGTTAATAGCGTTATTGCTTTCTGAGCTTTGACAGCTAGTTGAGTGTTAGAAAGGGCATCAAATAGTCTTCTACCATACTTCTCAGGGGCAGCCAACTGACCGAGGTAAACCTTATGTATGTTTGCATTAAAAATAGTACTCGAGTATTGCATAGCAGAACTGAATGAATACTGATGAGTTGTGGCCATACTGCAGGTATTGGTTGTTAGCGGCTGACAATGGAAATCCAAATGCAAGCGTTAAAGCCCAGTCAGCTCTTGGCCTTTTCTATTCATCACCAGATAACCTGGATTTAAAGCAGGCTTTTTACTGGCACTCAGAAGCTTGTGGCAATGGAAGTCTGGAGTCACAAGGTTTGAACTATTTTTATCAGTTACGGTAAATTTTATACATGCATTTGAAAATCCGAGGGACACTGATAGTTCATTTTGTCATGCATTTAGCAACACAGTCTGTGCATATGACTTACCACTGGACTGCTTCGCAGACTGCTGAGACTTAGGATTTCTATGTTCATCGGTTTTTAGGTAATAGTTCAGCTTATCTTACGGGTAGTTGTGTGTATCTGTGTGTGACGTTGGTGTATTGCTAAATGGATCGAGTTTGTTTTTGGTGTGAGGATTGCTAGAATGGACAGCTACTGTGTATTAGATGGGCGATTAGGTCTCTCCACGGAAAGGGAGACCTCTCTTAGAGGTGAGATTTTGGACAGTTAGGTAGTTGCCATCATTCGTAAGTTCCACTGCCTATATCTACACGATCAATTAAGACCCTCTACGCTGCCAGTCAGTCATTCCCGTAGTTACTGAGATGTTGATAGTTCTTTCCATTAATTTTCTGTTTCATCTTGTGAGGTTAGACTGATGCACCAGCTTTTGGGCATGTTATGTTGTATCTTTCTAATGCGTGCAATTTTTTTCTGTATTTTTAGGAGCACTAGGAATAATGTATCGGGAAGGTTTGGGTGTGGCAAAAAACCTGGACAAAGCATTCATATGTCTGAAGGATGCAGCAAGTCGTGGTAATGTCTATGCCATGGGGCATCTAACAGCGTACTACTATCATTGCAAACTTTACACAAAAGCAATGGAACTAGCAACCAGGTGTGTTTTCACCTTTAGTGACCTGTGTTTAGAGAACGGTAAAATTTGATGAGAAATTTAATGCTGTTGAATTGTGATGAAAGCCAGTTGCATGCTTGACCAATGAACTCACTGCCAATGACAGTGTGAATTTCAATTTTTATCCATATTTTGTTGTCATAGCTTTCTTCTTTCTTCAGCTTCTTTCATCTAGTGAGTTGGATGTGCCATCGTGTTCTGTCTCCTGTTTTCTGTGCTGAAATAATAGCCAGTTTTGTATATTATTTGTATTTCAAACATTTTTGTTATTTTATTGCCATCATAATAGGCCTGTTTTTTTCTATTCCATTATTCTTTAGCTACCAACTATGTACACTACACCGTATCCTGAAAAAGGTGCTACTATACTTTTTCATAACTTTGCCAAATGCTGGTATTACAACAGTTCCTGCCCGCCGTATGTCAGATCTCATGGGCTAGGTCATCTTTCAGCAGGACAGTGTACAGGCACACAGAGCATTTAGGAAATCAACTTTCTTGCCCATAACTTTACGAAATGTCAGTCAGTTTTTAAAATTCTTTTGAAGAAAATTAGCCCCGTACCGTACGGGACTGACAATCGACTCTTCGCAACTGACATTTCTGCAAAGTTTGAAGTCATGTGACACAAAAACTAGGCCAAATATCATAAATCTGGCCCGATCAAATTTAGATATTGTGCCTTAGTTTAAGAATCAGTGGTCAGTTGCCACCTCCCATTGTAAATGGCGGAGGACGTAGCTTTTGAAAATGGCCGCCGGCCGGATTTTCAAGTTTGAAGGGCTCTTGACCTTGACCTTGGATCGGATCATACTGCATACCATCGTGCATCACTCATCGACCTCTACCTTTATGCCAAATGTAATTGAAATTGAAGAAACATTTTGTTGACGTACGTACGCACACACGGACGGACATTTGAGACCGGCTTTATTAGGTCGACTCTGTCGAAGAGTTGACCTAAAAACTTGGCAGTAAATTTGTAATAAAGTCATAGATTCTATAGCGTATGTACATATTCTTGTTTCTGTAAAGAGTGTCGCTATTCGAAGACCCAGCTGATATAAGTCGTCGAACTGACTGCATGGAGGAATATATCAAGAAAGGCATTGCTATAGCATGTTTCTACTATGCAAGATGTCTTAGTCTTGGTCGAGGTGTACAGCAGGATGAAGATGAAGCTAGGAAATTGTACTCAAGGGTAAGTAAATGAAACTGAATTTGCACTGTTTACTGCAGTTTTCTTCCTAGTGCCCAGTTACCAGTCACATGTGTTTTGAGTCTGGTGACAGCTAACACTTACACTTCTGCATCACACATGCAGTTATTCCTTACTCCACTCCAGTCATTTTGTCTACATCAGTGGAGTCTGTATAGCACTGTTAACTGTTTACACTGTGCCCCAGAAATTCGCCCTTTCTTTTTTGAAATACTGAAAATGAACTGATTTTAATTTGTGGAATGCAGAATCCTAAGACAGCGAATTTATTTGCCATGTAACATAAGCATACATAAACAAAAAATATGTAAACAAATGTATTTGCCAGAAAAGGCCTCAAGAAATTTTACTTTAGTGGATGTGAATCACTGCACTGTAGCTGAAACGTTACCCCACTACATAATGCAGAAATTGTTCTTGTTTTATGTTTATATAACAAGAATATTATAATAAAATACTGTATGGATGCAGTTACATCATAGATATCACACTCTGCTGGCGGTGTGCAATCCCACCTCCCTTCGTGGCTGATAATAGACTCATCCAATGCTTGCAATCAAGCCCGTTGTGTTTCACTGCATGGACCAGCCAAATTCGCAATTATTAGGGGTATTAGGCTTGTTGGCAGATGTTTTCCCCCCAAATTGCCTCTTCTTCTTTGGGATAATCACCCCATGTAACACACTGTTCCTTGGGCCAAGCCCACTCATCATCCCAAATGGCATCTTGATTGGTTCAGCCATTTTTGTTTGAGTCCCAGATGCCAAATGCTATGCTGTACAAAGCATTGTCAATGGGGAAGAAAACCTCCAAAATTGGCCCTTCCCCTTGGGATCTCGTCATCCTGCTGGAGGAAGATCGAGCCCCGGCCATAGGCAACATGCACAAAAATTGGTAAAGATCACGCATGTGGTTCCAGAGATATCCTTGCAGACCGACACACAAACGTACTCATCACAATACTTCACAACTGCTTCCGCGGGGGAAGTAATAATTACATCATGGATTAAACATGGCACAATCTGTGCAGTGTTCATTTCCTCTACCTTCATGATTTAGTCAACGATAATCTGATTGTTATTATTGAAACAACTTCTTGAACTTCTGCAGGTAGTGTGGCCACAGTTTACAAGTGAGATGGGTAGATCTTGAAATTTTTGACATTCCGATGTCGAATTTCCTGAACATGTGTGTATTGAATATTATTATAATCTGCTAATTTTTGACAGGACTATTCCAAAAATAGAGTTTCCTGTCACACAGCATAAATGTGTGAATGTTTATCAAACATTGACAAATTGACAATTAAATTACTGAGTGTCTTGGACAGACATGCAGAAACAGTACGAACCAGCTGTTACTGAAGTATAAAACAGTGGGAGGACCAGGGTGACAAACAATTACAAAGTGACAGAGATGGTTCTCCTTCTCATCTTTTCCTATTCTTTACATTCATCACGGCAGGCCTACAAACTGCACAGCAAGTGCTACGAAGGTGTTGTCAACTGAATGTGACTGTTAATAACACTGAACACTCAACTCTGTAGGCAGTTGGCTGTTACTACTGCAGATAGGCTGAGAATTTATCATTGTCAACTGTCGTATAGCTTACAGTTAACTTAGCAAGACAGCACAATTTTCTGCGACAGCTAAGCTCGTTGTTATCCACGCCGACGGCAGTCGCAGGGGTGGGTTATTTACCGGCCTCTGTCTGTCTGCCTGTTTGTCCGCAATATATCTCAAATACTGCTGCAGCTAGGATTACCAAACTTGTCACAGGAATGTTCCACAGTGAGTCCTGGAAACCCATCTATGTTGGGGTCAGACTGTCAAAGATCAAGTTCAGAAGTCACAAAACATTTGTGGCATGTGTCTTTGCACTCTTGTGAGTGCTGGCTGGCTGTAGTAGTCTTAGCAGTTATATAAAACTAGAAGCAGCCAGCACTCACAAGAGTGCAAACACACATGCCACCAATGTGCAAAACAACACCACATGATGGCCCAGGGACTCTAGTTTTCTAACGCCAACTGTCGTTGGTGGACAATGCCCCATTCTCCCTGAAATTTGTGCCAAGTGACCGCCCCCCCCCTTTCGAACACAACGATTTCAACCAATATCCGCTCATAGTGCCTCAACTGTGAAAGCTAGCGAAAAATGTTCAATTATCACTAATAGGAAGTCGACAATGCACTTTCCATCAAGCCATAGATGAACCCTGTGCATCACATGATCCACTTTAAATTTAAAGGCCCTAAACATACCTCAGGAATAACTGAAACTAGAGTCGTCAAATTTCTTACACAGGTAGGTTATATCTAATGTTACCAAAATGACGACATATCACCCCTGAATGACCGTGGTTATTGTCAGGTGACTCAGCGACAGCTGAGCTACTTGTTACTGTGTGTTATGCTGCATTTCAGAGCTTTAAGTTTGATCCAGACACATGTGCCAAACTGCAGCGAATTGTGCAGCGTGATTCTGTATGAATGACGGGATACCAATTTAACTGCATGCCAAAGTCACTGTCACAACTCAGTCGTACTTTGCAGTACTGAATGCGCTCTGTTGTAAGTGCAACAACATTGGTTTTATGTGCAGTTTTTGTGTGGTGAATAGCAGTACTGTTGTTCAAGAGCATTAATTATTGATACAGAATATACATACAGAAGCACGTAGCTAGCATTTTACTGGCACCAGCATCTGATGCATTGTTTACTGCTGTACTTTTTCTTGTTAGTACCTGTACTAGCTTGCATTTGTGTACACTGGAAATTTATGCTACGTTTCTTAGGTTAAGTAATGTACCGAACAGAACATATTATGCATCCAAAATCCACTGGAGACCTGAGAGTTGAAAAATGCAAAAAAATGAATTGAGAATTGCCTGTTCTCATTCATAATGGCCACGGTATCTGTACATAACTCACAAGACATCAAGCAAGTCGATTTTCGTGCATATAACGTGAATGTAAAAATGACTCGGTTCAGTGTTGCTGGTTTCTTCCAAATAGATTTGTATTTTTGCACTTGCTCCTGTCTACAGTCATTGCACTGTGTCTGTAATATAATGATAATTTGTTGATTTATTCAAACGCTGTGTATTCTGTGTTCTCCATTAGTGACTCAACTCTAGAGACTCGTGTCTAACAACTCAACCCAAGCAAAACTGAAAGACTTGAGACAACTATGCCTCAAGACATTTGCAACTTACCTAAGGTGTTAGAGACTTCTGTACATCTCTGAAGTACATATTAATAAAATACTAAAACATATAAGCATGTGAAAAGATCACGCAGGTAGTTAGGGATCAATGTAAGGCTGTGGAATTTTAAAAAAAAACGTGCACTTGCATGAAATGCGTGATTGTCTGTGAAATTCAGGTTATTTAGTTTCATTTTTGAAGGTTTTCAGACTTTTATTAGTACGTTTTATACAGTGTATGTTGTTTACTGCATGCCACACTTAGTGCACAGTAAATTAGTAATTGGCGAGTATTACTTACTGCCCATTTACACAGAAAGTAGCTATGAATGCATGGGTAAAGCATGACTTTGACTTTGTATATTTGTTGGTAACTGACCTGACAGCTGATCATTAATGACATATTTGCTATGACTAGAGAGCATTTTTACAGAGCGACGCTACGCTAGCGCGGTATATGCTGTCGTCAAGTGTCCGTCCATCTGTCACGGTATTGTACCAAAATGGCTAAACTTAGGATTACACAACCAACGCCATATGAGCCCATGGACTCTAGTTTTCTGACGCGACGCCAAAGATCTCTGCGTAATTCCAACGGTGTCAGTGTCACCAAAACGGGGACGCCAAAAAGAGGTGGGGTAGATTCAAATCGGCGATTTTCGACCAGTATATCTCAAACGGGCAAAATAGGGACATGATTACTATGGAATGTGAATAGGAACTTGTATGCGCTCTATGGAATGGTGCTATTTCCAGTGATCATGAGTGACCCCCTAACTACCTCAAACACCCCATTTTCGATATTTTGTACAGCCTTGCATATCTTCATAGTGGGTGGAGATAGACTTAAGATTTCGTAGATAGGTTGATTGTAGCAAGTGCTAGCGGATGCAAACTATCCCCTGAAAGGGTCGTGGTTAGGTCACGTGAACCATTTAAATTTTGGTGGGCACCAACCATATCTCTGGAATGACTGAAGCTAGAGTGGTCAAATTTTGCATGCATGTAGGCTATGTTAAGTCCCAGCATACGTATGATGAATCAAATCGGCCTTAAAAAGGGCGTGGTTAGTGTCACGTGACTGACTTTAAATTTTGGGGCCCCGGTGATATCTCAGGAACTGCGGAAGCTAGAACCACCATATTTTGCACACAGGTAGACTATATCAAATCCTTGGCTACGGTGACAAAACACTCCCTAAAAGGGGCATGGTCAGGGTCGCATGGCCTATTTTCAGTTTCGATGCTCGCAATCATATCTCCATAATGGCTGAGGCGAGAGTCGCCAAATTTTGTGTGCAGATAGGATACACCAAGTGCTAGCCTTGGGATGAAAAACTATCCCTACATGGTCCAGGTCACGTGACCCGTTTTTCAAATTTTGCTGCCAATCATATCTTTGGAATTGAAGCTAGGCACTTCAAATTTCATGTGCTGATTAATACACAGGAGTACTGGTGCAAACATGACATATTACCCCCAAACAGGATGTGTTCACTGTTCAGAGTCATGTGACATCTTTAAATTTTGGGAAATAAGTGATAATATCGCGGAAATGGTGGAAGATAGAGACATAATTACAATGGAAGGCTAATAGAAAATCGTATGTGGCCTATCGAATTGCGCCATTGCCAATGCTCTTGAATGACCTTGTAGGTCACTTTTGCTGTTTCAAACTTACTAATTCCCATACCTCGTGAAACATAGCATGACATAGCGCCTTCAGCCCTAGACTCACCCGTCTACTATTGCACTGCGTGCTCTGCTGCACCCTCCCCCTCGCTGCGGCTTGGCTACTGAGAGTCTGCTATCTTTGGATGCCCACAGCTGTGGTGTGTGCTAGGCTGACGCCACGCGCACATCCCGCCCAGTGTGACCGATGGACACCTTACGAAAATTAGTAGTGTAAGATTTACTAACAGCTCGTCTCGCGGTCCCTCTGCGGTAGCTGAGCTTCTTGTGTTAGTTAACAGTAAGAACACCTTGACATGTGGACCTGTGAATGTTTCAAACTCTGTCCATGAATTTTCCATGAAGATGATAGGCCTATATTTTCAAAACCCCTCCATGAAATGGTGCATTTTCCCCATGAATTATGCTGGTTCCTACAGATGGTGAACAGAAGCTGACATTGCTCCTTTTTGAAGACATCTAGCATTGCCTGCAACAATTAGCAGTAGCATGAAGATAAATGAGAATTCCAGTGTTGCAACTATCATGCATAAATGTGTGGGTAACTGATTAAAATTACAGCATCAGAAGTTAACAATGAACCACAGTTAACTGTTCTGGATGCTCGTATCATAGTTACTGATTTTTCCTTGCCAGTGGCATAGCCAGAAATTCTCAATGGAGGGAGTTCAGAGTCAGTGGTGGATGTAAGAGTTGGTGCTTGGGGGCGAGTGAGGGGTGCAGGGGCAGAGCCCCCGATGGGAGTCTGAGGGCACAGCCCCCAGAAGCTGAAGGCTTAATGCATTCAGAGTGTTGGTAAGGGTTTTCACGAATACGAATTATAAAACAAGTCACTTAGAACAATCCTCTATTAGAACACAATTGTACAAGCAAAAACGGGTTTTGTAGAAAATCTTTTAATTTTTTTTTGCTTTTAAAATGACCGATTTTGGTGAAATTCGAGTGGTTTAATTGATTTATTAGTCAATGACAAGAGTGGTTAAATTCACACGGTGGGGTTTTAATCCTCACCAACCCTCTCCTGAATATGCAACTGTTCCTTATTCATAATACTGACAGTATTTTTTTCGACTTGCGAGTATGTATGGTTCCAAATGCTTAATATGCTGACCATGACATTCACATTTTATTCATGCAATGAAGAACAACGAATACCAATATCAACAATTGTTGATGTGGCTGATCAGTGTAGCTGATTAATGACAGACCAATGTGTCTTCTAGGCTTCAAAGTAACTTTGGTTACAACAAAGCACTGAAAACGTAGTGCACAGCTGTACATGTCAGTCAGTTATTATGATGTCAATCACTTTGCTATGCTGACATATGCTGTTCACTTTTCCAAACATGAAGCTCTGTTATTGCAGAGACATCAAGTGGCACTTTATATAATTTGACAGTTGCAATAAGTTAATTCCAGGTTGTATAACAGTTGATAATAGTGATAAAAATATCCACTTATCCCTCTCTTGTATTGTTTCCAATGTATAAAAATCTCCAGTTTTCCTATCCTGCGTGTATTTTGTGTCTACGTCAACATGATCATGATCTCATCAATCAGAATTTTTCCAAGTGAAAGTTTCACAATATGTTCAGCCACGTTGACAGGGCTTACGAATGTGTCATACGGAACTGTCAGCATATACCACACTAGCATACAATGCCATATGGCAGAACAGTCTAACAGATTATCAGTAATCATCGTAATTGACCAAGCCATATGAGTCACGCTGTCTGTCTGGACTTCTGCTGCGGTGTCTGGTATCTTCACGGTTGTAGTCCCTGTGAGACGATTCATCGTCATCGCTTCTCCTACCACTACGTCTGTCGCGTGATCTATCACGGTGGCTGCCACGTCGTTCTCTCTCCCTCTCCCTGCTTCTCTCTCGATCTCTACTTCTATCTCTGTCTCTGCTTCTGCTTCGAGAGTGTCGCCGGCTCTCGTGCCTTCTGCTGCGGTCATGGTCACGAGACCTGCTCCTCCTCCTGCTGTCATGTCGATCACGGGACCTGCTGCGACGACTGTCACGCCCAGAGTACCTGGAAAACAGATTAAGATACAAAAAGCTACAGACAGAATCAACAGGTAGAAAGTCTGAAAGTTTTATTAACAAAGCAGCAGTTTGGACCTACGAGATGTGTTGACTACAGTTTTAGTTTCAGCAGTTAAGAATTTTTAAAATCTGCAAGCATAAACCCGATGTGAAAATTAATACAGCACGTTACACTTCAAAAACCAGATCCTGTTATTTTCAAACAACTCTCCACAAATCTATCTGACATCAATAATTTTTTGGTATGAGAAATTGCCACTTTGTGACATCTAGTCTTTTGAGAAATGTATTAAAAATAAGGCTTTTCTCGTGACTAACTGAATTACATTCAGAGTGTAGCAGATTAAATGCAATGCAGCATCAGCCATGAAAAGTGGTTTGTTGATTGGCTGGGAGATTAACGTCCCCTTTCAGCACAAAAATAGGCTATATCGGGGACAAGGTCTTGGGTGATTTACTTCAGCCAGGTTAAGGATGGCCAATAATACAGTAATCTGAGTAACCTCCGGACCTTGTTGGCTTTTTGTTCAGCGACTACCCAAAATGGGAAAGGATGGGGAGGCTCATTTAAATTAATACACTAGTGCCTTCAACAGGGTGGAAACTAACCAAACACCACTAGACCCATTCATCAGTTCAGTGTGATATCTTGTGTAACTGCTGTTCATCAGTTCCTATAACATATCTGTGCCTAACGACTCGCGTTGTGTAATATCTTTTCCGTGTGGGTCTGGCTTTGTAATGCTTCTCTAGGTAAAACCCAAAAGAAGCATCTGGGGGACCTCCCACCCACGGTACCAGACCTGTCCCCTCCACCCCATGAATACTGAATAGTGGTCTTTTTGTTACTGGCCCGCCTAACGGGCCAGTATTGTTTTGCTCGCTGGCATCTGTTGTCTGTCGTCGTCACACAGCCGGCGGCCGGGCTGGGCTCGTGGGCAGTCGGCCACCACTGGGACGGCCGCCGGGCGTGTGGGCGGCCGACACTGCATGGCGGGCCACTACGGTTACATCCCGTTAGGGCGACACCTTGTTTAAAAATGCAACACCATATGTCACAGAAAATGTACAAATACATTGTAAATTGTCAGCTACTGCACTGACATGATTCGTTCCTCATTACAGCTTGCTAAATGCCATTCTTACAAGCCTGGTTTGACGGCCGTTTTTCTGTCAGCTGGTTGGCACTCATTTCTTCCTCAGCCATTCGAAAGAAAACCATTAGGCATAAACGGCTCTGGATATTTACAGGCCAGGTACTGTTTCTTTCACCCAGCCAACAGTGTCAAAGCAATAACAGTCTTATAAACCCCAACTGTTCTGCATCTTATCATATTTTGCAAAGGGTTGAGTTTAATTGTGTAAAGATCAAGTGGCTATTTTTTGCATTAAGAATTACTAGCGGCAAGAACTGTGCAGTTACGACAGCTCCATCTAAGCAAGGTGTATGTCACCTGTCATCTCTGTTTCGCTGTCCATATCCTCCTCGTTCTCGACCTCGTCCTCTTCCACGGAATCCACCTCTCTGTCCATGAAAGCCACCTCGACTCTGTCCACCATCTTCATCATCGTCATACAATATTAGCTCGAATGGTTTCTACAAACACATGATAAAAACGACAAATAAGAACAAACATTATTCAGCATTTCCCAGGAATATACAAAAATAAAAGCATACTGGTTTTAGAGATAATAATTCTTAGCACTATAACTGGTAAAGCAAGTTTGGAACCGACTCTAAATATCCAGACCAGACTTATGACAGATATCCAAATATATATCTATTCCCATTTCCCAGTGACCAATAACCCGACTCACGAGATACGATAGCAGCAAAGCTAACAGAGCTAGATGACAAGCCATAATATACCTACCTTTGTACTGACAAAATCAGTGAAACCCATCACGCTCATCATCTCCTGCTCTTCAGTCACCAACTCTTCAGTTTTCTCATCTTCTGTGTCCAAGATAGCAGCACACCAATGAAAAGTATTAACAGATACTGCCATGTAAACAATGTGCTCACTGATCTGATAATTACCTTACATTTATTTCAATGATTGTGTCCTGACGTTCTCCCATTTCCTTGACACTTATGTGACCAATTTTAATTACCTCACTTTCCCGGATTTTACAAATAATTGGTCACCATGTACAATGCCCAGAGTTTAATACTTCAACATGGAATGACAGTTTCTGTTTTTATAAATGTGGCTGCTCACATGATACTGACAAATAATAATAAATAAAAGTTTCATGAATTAAATTTTTTCTAACAAGATATTTATTTGCCAAAACTTGCAGTCCTAGCAGTTCTAATAACGGTAATAAGTATATATGAATAAGTAGATGCATGGCAAAGCTCAGCGTGAGCCCACCCGGCATTCTGTTGTTCTAGACTGTAAGCTCGTGCCACTACATAACACGTGCCGAAGTTTGCCTGCTGTCTGTTATATAACGTCCATGCGGTAAGGCTGGCAGTGTCTCCTGATGCAAAAATTTAGGCGGGTGGGCAAAAACTCGCCAACCATTCTCAGCCGTTTCTGGACCAAAGTTCACCAAATTTGGGGGCATGTAGGGGAGTCCCCGTAGATTGACAAGTTTCTAGTGATGGCACGATACATCGTATCGTATCGAATATCGCGATATTGAAGGCGTATCGCATCGTATCAGATATCGCTATAATTGCGTCTCAAACGATTCGATATTTCGCACTACTCTACTAACGCGCGTTGTCCGTCGCCGCGCTATCGGCATCACCAACAAAGAGAGAGCGATGTGACAGGCGGCGAGTAATTAGTGTCACACTCACATTCCAAGGCAGGCGGATGCATTCAACTGAAGCGTCCGGTAATTGC
>Ga0209780_1002840_pt1 | contig 12581 bp, 8 predicted proteins | sample WorMetexBAHAMAS2_FD_187384 | JGI IMG/M metagenome (GOLD analysis project Ga0209780, IMG submission 187384) | Marine gutless worms symbiont microbial communities from Max Planck institute for Marine Microbiology, Germany - Inanidrilus exumae... | ecosystem: Host-associated > Annelida > Digestive... | reverse complement strand
CAGCCTTTATACATTGTCCATACATACATAACACATGTAGATGGCTTCGTTGTTTGAACATTGTAATTAGGTTCTATCCACATGTATGAACCTTCATAGAAATCATATCAGTAGTGTTAACTAGACATCCCTCCTGACACCACTCACTACCATTACCAGTACCTTCAGTTTCTGCTCTACAATGAACCTCCAAGAACTGTGGAGGAAGTTCTTTTACAGGCTGGATGTCCTGCCTACTGTCAAACCATTGGTGTCAAAGCTTATACAGGCCACAGTAGGAATCAAACGAAGGTTGCCAGTCCGAAAGTTGGTCATCTTAATAATTTAGCCACCAATACTACACAGTGATTAGTAGAGTCCATCCCGCCCGAGTCCAAGTCCACAGATTTTACGTCTGCCTCCAACTCACCATCAACCTTCACAATGCAAATATCGATGAAATGAGTTACTAGCTCTGGTGGCAGTGAATAAATGCGTACATTTATTCATTTTATGAACACTGTACCTAGATTATCCATCTCTATCAATCAGAAACAGAATCGACTGATTTCTTTAGTGGCTAGTAACGACAACAGATACACAAGAAAGATGTGAATACCGATGCCTTTCTTGCCACTTTCTGGCTCCGGGTCAAACTCAGAGATGTACTGACCAAGCGTGTCCACTCGACCAAACCTCATAGCTCTGTTCACACACACACACATGTAAACATCAGTGTAATTACCAACTGTAACTACCCACCCACATTTTAACGGTCTGAAATGATCCTCAGCCAGCCAGTTCTCCCTTGATATTCTTCATCCACTTCAACACTTGTTCCAGAAGACAACCTTTCGAGATAAGTGGCACATCTCTTACGGGCCGATGTCCTTCTTGCACCCAACTGGCAGCATCAAAGCATTGAATGAAACCCAAAGCACTGACCTAATAAAGTGATAACTAAATATCCCAACACACCTCAAATGCGTCGCTACACTACCTTGTGAAATAGTAATGACAGAAAACAGCGACACCGAAACATGCACTGTGATTTTGGGAAATCACATGGCAGTGTAGCGTCAGCCTGGCCTCAACCTTTCTTCATCTGCCACTGGACTCCCAAGGCAGAAAGCACTGCTCCATTTATGTCGGCTCTGATGCCAGTACCATACACTTTACCACTAGATCAGCCAGGCCCGGTGGAAGCAGGTGCGGGGCCCTAGAAAAGGTTCAGATGACTTACTAGCCAAGCATACACCTGTAGACGTTATAATACAGTATACTTGTGAGACAGACCCAATATTTACATCCACAAGTCCACTAATGGTACCAATGGCTGAATTGCAATGGGCAAAAAATACATCATGCACAATATAACCATATTTATTTTTGTACAGAATGTGCATGCCCCCAGACCACGAGGCCCTAGGCCTGTGGCTACCTTGCCTACCCTTCCGTCAGCCCTGAAAACAGCCAATTGTCCTCAATGCTAAGAGATGCATGATGCAAATTTTATGTGTAGCCTGTTGCCTTCCTGATGCTGACCAGTGGAATCATTAACTGCACCTCATCATTTGTTCAGTCAAAGGCACTATACAACAACACAACAAATCCAGTAGTGGGGAATCACAATATTATTTCTTAGGACTTTTTTGTAATTTAATTTTCAAACAGTTGCTATCTTCTTGGGTGTTCTAAATTCTAATATTCTTTGTGAACAACAATTATTGCATCTGTGAGTTACCCGGCGGCTGGGCGGTGCCACAGATTATCTGGGTCAAGCAGTGAGCTGTCAATTCGCATGTCGTCGCCGATCCTGTTGACAGCACGCTTGATGTGCTGCCCTCTAGTGTCCACTGCTAGCAGCGTATTCCGTGTCGACACAGACTCAAGAGTTCCGCTGCTGGTGATGCTCCGCTCCGAGTTTGAGTCACTCGCTGCCACAAACATGAACATAACTTAGTGTCCACTGGCCTCTTACATGTCTAGGCAAACACAGTCTCATGTTAGAAAGCCCTCACTTGTGGAACAAAGAAACTGACAAACAATCAACTACTTGACTGTTACTTATTTACAGTTCCAAATTCAAGTCTGCTCTTCAGCCATGGTTTGCTCGTCTCGACAAGTAACATGCATACATAGCTGAAATGGAACATTTTCATCCTATGACCGTGAACTTTGACTACGACCTTGGCCTTCAAACATGACCTAGATAACGTAAAGGTGAATCAAATATCTAGCTAGGTCAATGGTGTTTTTGTCTGAAAGTTATTGTCCAGACACAAACAAACTGAACCATTAAAGTGGTTGGTAAAACATTAGACCCACTTGCATTAAGGAAGTAAACACAACACATGAACAAAGGGGTAAGAAGCAAATAGCAGGTAGCTTGTATTTGTGCAATGAGTTAACAGGGTTTCCAGTCAACTTCAAAAATGAAATTCCTGACTTTGCCTGACTATGTTGGAAAATGGTTCCTTGACCATCTCATACGACATAAACATGTCTTATGTAATATTTAGTTGGCTCCTTCTCCCACATACCGACTTCATTAGTAGAATGTGCTAAGTATATAGAGATCATCATTTCTGTTTTTTTTCTTTTATCTTATATTACAACAACATGTACACACCTTAGATGATACATGTCATTTTTTCTGACCAACAACAAAATGTCCTGATTTACAGCGGCCTCTTACGTCCATTGACTCTCCATGTCAGTTGAAACCCTTTGGATAAATAAAATCAGAGTAGCAATAGGAGTCAATCAAACGTAACAGTGACAACAAAAGCAGCACATGACATCAATTAAGTAACACCTGTGGGTTGTTGAGGAAATATGACGGTGTCTTGTGCCAGGTGGACGGTGTTGATCAGATCGGAGAGATATTTGATGTACAGATCACTTTGCAGGAATGACTGCAGATACGTCTACAGCACACATGAATCACAGCACGATAAAATTTCTTCAAGCTTAGTTTTTCTTATAAGAATTTCTGGACATTATTAGAGACAAAATGCAAACGTGTTATGCCATTCTGCATCATAAACTGCTGAACCACTATGGACATTCTCTGTGTTTACACAATCCACAAATCCTACTGTTCCCCTTTGCAATTCTTGGCCACGCCTACACTAACTGCAGAAAACTATGCTGTTAGACAGAAACGAAAACCGAGACTACTAAAATGTATACCTGACAACAATTCTGTGGTGAAATTAATGCTAAATTGACATCAGACATCCAACAGTAAGCCAGCATCTCTGTTACTTACTCGTTCCATATAGCAGTATACGATGTGCCGTGGAGTTGAGAAACAGTCGGTAGTAATGCCGTGTTCACTACAGATGTTGCTCTCCACTTCTTGACGTACGCTGTCATCGAACCGTAAGCTGCCCGTAGCTTGCAGTGAGAAATATCTGCAAACACCGTCATCACCTATCGCTTCAGTATCTTTATACTTTCACAACCTAGTTTCCTGGGCTTCTTCAGGTCCTGAGAACCACCCCTTCCAAAACGTTGCTCAAAATGTCACATATTACTACTACTACTACTACCATTTCACAGCCATGGTTTCCAGGTGATCCTGGGTTAGCATCCTCCTCCTTCACCTGTTCCGGAAGTGAACTTCTGGGATTAGCGGAATGGGACTTTGTAGGTTGGATGTCCTTCCTGCCACCCAACCATCGGTGTCAAAGCACTGAAGCAAACACAAAGCGCTAACCCTAAACTTTTCAAACACTATCTTTGCAGGTCCCATTTACCATTAGGTATCACTATGACTTAAGCAACAGCTTGTTTTTTTTCCATTATACTAAAAGGGAATACAAACTGTCCAACACAATGAGTCCGTCGACTTTTGGGGCTGAAAACTACATTATAATTATACAGAAATGAGTCATATCACAACTTCTCATAATCATAAACACATTTATATAGTGCCATTATGCGGAGGCTTGATCCCATACTCCCAATAGGTACAAATTCTCTTGGTTAAGAATCACTGACTTAAAGACTGTTTGCTGTGTCACACAAAGTATATAAGAGCTCGCTGATGGTGATATCCAAGCATGCAAATTATGAGACAAAAGAACGACTAAAGAGATAAGCTATATGTAGCTGACTTGTCATAGATGAGGATGGCGTCATCCTGGGCCGTTGAGCAGTCAAAGGTGATGTGCTGTGATGATGATGATGTTAGCAGTTGATGAAAGTTGTCCAGGTCCAGGAAACACTGGAGAACAGCAGTGGCCGACTCTGCCTCCATAAACTACATGCCACAGCGGACCAAACACACCAATGAAGTTTCAGTTACTGTACAACTGCAAATATTATGTGTCAATGTGTACAGTGAATACTTTAACATGGCACGATCAGAACCAGTTCAGTCGGGGTGATGTGAACTGGCCTTAACAAATTGTAGATTAACTTGCAACAGTCGAACTAAGTTGACAACACTTGCGACAGTCGACATGCAATGGCGAAAAAGCAGAAAAATCAGCTATGTTCAGAGTTTAGGACAAGGCTGCTGAGGGAACCTACCTAAATTTGGGGGAAACACAAATTCCCTTATGACATGGGGTACCATCTGTGCCAAAAACTAGCTCTATCATTCAGCCATAGCTTGTGACAGAATGATAGACACCAGGCGATGGCATATATCGTATTACCATGCTATGCAATTGCACTGCAAGTGTTATAAAACAATAATCAGTTTTCCAACAAAACAAATCAATGACATTCTTTGAGAAATAGAAATGATCGTTTTTGCTTTAACTTTTAACATTTACCTTAAAGAAAAAATTTGGTAGACACGAATGAAAACTTCTATTGTTAGAACAGCATTGTTTCAGAAAGGAATGGCAGTCAGAGTGAGTGTTGACAACATTACCTCAGTGAAGTAAGAGAATGCTGTATCATCATACAAGACGTCAGACAGCTGGAGCTGAGACCCAGTCAACACATCAATCTGATGCTTGCAGTGATATACGCTCTGCTTAAAACCCGGGAAGTAGCTAACAATGCAAAACACTGAGTATGAAATACAGCCAACAAAACAGCAATAAACTCACTTTACAAAACACCTTGGATGAGCCAGTATGACATTTATCAAAGATATCGATTACTTTTGATCACAATTAGCAGTATCGTTTTCACTAAAAATAATATCTCTTAAGTTAAGTATGCGCATCTATATACTACCATAAGCGTGTAACTTAAGAGTCAGAACATTCACAGATTATAGAAGACACCATGAAACCTTTTTTCGTGCCGACAAACTGATCCTAAAACATGCACATTAATGTTCCAAACTAGCAATTAAACCCAAGATCACACTGCGAACAGTTCATGCACAGCAAATGCTGCAGTGTTGTACTGACAAGACACAAAGATGGATATCAATATATTACTTCTATTACTGTCTACTGATCTATTAATTTAATTTGCCCATTAAACAGAAAGCACTCGCTTCAGTGATTTGTAACCTACTCTTTCTCAAGTATTTGGAAGACGGCCTGTTGACAGGCAGTGAAGCAGTCTGCACTGACGCCGTCGTCACGGCAAATCAACCTCACCGTAGCAACCCTCAGGTCGTCACTAACAGCAACCGGATGTGAACAGTCTAGTGACAAGTACTTGGTGAAGATCGCAGTGGCATCATGCTCTATTACTGCACCACACAGTAACACAACATAGAAACACCCTGATTATGAGCTTCAAACAGTCCGATAAAAAGGGCGTCTGCTCTGCAAAACTCTACTTCAGGAGTTATGCGTCCACTCATTGAGTCAATCAATAAAAATAAGTGTGCATAGTGCCACGTACTGCTAGTGAACTGGAGGTACACAGTGGCAGAGACTAGGCCAACAGTTTATGATCACTGTCAGCAAAGTCTAACAGTTTGGCTTTTAAAACATGATTTAAAGTGCACTGCCGAGAAGTATGACAGATCTACTTTTGGAACAGATAGCCGACTGGTCAGATATAAACTGAAAGTATTAGCATCTTACAGAAAATTCAGCATTAACACTCATTGCACATGTCGAGAACTATAATACTGAAGTGAAGTCAACATCACCATCGTCATCGCTATTCTGTTCCATGTCATTAAGTATAATCAACATGACAGTGGGCTTAACTCATATCACTGTCAGAAGTAACCAGTATTTTTGTGTTTGTCTGCATGTGCAAAAATGTAACAGTGCGGATCATTTATTTGGTCAGTCCTGCTGCTGATGAGTCAGTCGCTGTCAGTAAACCCAGCTCACGTTGTCTACCACAGGCCTTGCCGATGTCTCAGGATAGTAGACTTAATCCATACGACTATGGAATTCAAGTAGGCCCTTCAGATGTAACTAAGGCTACTAGACCTAGCACTTACTACCAGGTGTGTGACTGTACACGACAAGTACTCAACACACTCCAGCAGGATCAGTTAAATGAACACTAAGGACAGCAGTAGCAGCAGCAGGAGGTCTCCTAACCTTCATGAGGTAGTTGCGAGATGTCACCAGGACAAGAAATACAGGAGATCATGGAAGAATCAGCATGTGTCATCTCACCATCACCAGACAACTCCAACCTCTCACCAGTCTGCATCAGCAGCAACAAAGATGCGTCTTATTTTGTGACAACACTAGCAAGTCGGTACCAGGCTCATTGGAAAAATCACTTACTGCCACTAACTCACAAGTTAGATAGTTTTAAAGACTATACTAGATGTTTTGCTTTTCACAGGATGCAAAGATAAGGAAGATGAGGATCATCTGGCTAGCCCAGGTTCACTTAGAAAACTATCTAAATACATATTTATACAATGCTTGTACAACAACGTTTTCAGAGGCATCATGCAAGCTTGAACAAGTCATGTCTCGAAGGGTCTTCAACCTTGAAATGTCGTCATTTTTCAATTCAGATAGCAGGTGTTACAAAGTGTTGACTCTGATGGATGGAAACTGTGCAGTTCTAGACAAATGTCAATTGTGAATGAAATACATACAATAAAGTTACCTGTGTCGGCACAGTGATAGATGGTGTAGATGCAGAGCAGCTGTCTACCAGAGGTCGGCACGAGTCAGACGGAAAGGCTGAACTGGATGGAACATTTTGTTGTTGTGCTTGTTGTTGTGGCGATCCCGTGAGACAATGTTTATATAGGGAGACAGCAGCTCCCAGAAGATGAGGATCAGCCGGACTAGACAGTGCAGATGCATCAGTGTTGGAACAAATACCCTCCCCATGGGCAGGTAACCGACCAACAGCTTTTGGTGAATTGCTCGCAGATGAGGACGCATGGCCGCAGTAGTTTGTAGGCGCTCGCTGCTGGGTCATTTCTGATGTTTTTCGGCATGCCTGATCTTCTTGCGCTCCCGGTTTCTCGACGTGCAAACAATTGGAAGGGGGCAGGGTCTGGTCAGCAGCTAATCTGGTTGATTCAACCGTACTGGTGCATGCAGTGGCCACTTGGACTGGTTCAACTGGATGGATGTGATTGGCAGTCAATCTTACTGGTTCGGCAGGATGGTTTCTATCAGCAGCCAGTCGGAATGCTTCAACATCAAGCCAGAATCGTACAAGGTTGTCTGCACTAAGAGACTGTAGGTATGAAATAAAGTAAGCAAGAGCATCCTTATCATGTAAGACTTCGTCCAGACTCTTTGAGAGTTGTGATGACCGAGAATGGACTTTGCCAGATGTATCAGACACTGAAACAACAGGTCAGACCACGTCTGAGACTCAGTAATTGACTAGTAAATTTATTCACAGGTACGTGGGATTAATCCTGGTATTATCATCTGACATCTGACATAAAGGCAGCAACACCCCTCACATCACAGGTAAGATCCGTGGTGGATGACAGAAGGCTGAGGACAGGCTTCTGATTGGGATTAGTGCCCCATCTTTCCTTCAGAGCTTCTTTGTTGCTGGTTGGGTGACAGGAAAGACACCTGGCCTGTAAAAAACCTGAGCTAATTATCCCCAAAGCTTTTCTTCGGGAACAGATGGAGGGAAAACTTAGCGGAAACCAGTTAACAGTTAACACAGTTTCATCTGGAAATGGCTCTTACAATCAGATACAGGAAATTAATGTTAGTATCAGGCAGTTAATGCCATCGAGACATCTTCCAATGACAATGAAGAATACTAATAAAATGCATTGTGGAACAACTGCAATGTGGTATTCTCTAGACAAAATGCTGTAGCATTTTTTTGACATAAATGACTTGATTGTTACAGATGATATTCAGGCAAAACACATGCTAGGGAGAAAATGTGATTATAACAATATATGTCAATATGATGGATAATGTGCTCAAAGGTTTAAGAGCAAAACAGCAAAAATGATAATTTATATTAATAAGAAAAAGAAGAAGAAAACATGACACGACTGGCATCACATAACAAACTAGAGGGGCTCAGTAGAGCACATACCTCCCCACCAACGTTGACCTTTGACCTTCCAAAATTTAATCACCATTATGTGGCCAAGGTTATGACTGGCCAAGTATGGTGACAACTGGACTTGAACTGGCACCAGGAAGTTGTTCACAGACATATATATCTACCTACATACCACCGACGCTGGTGAAAACATAACCTCCCACCACCTATGGTGGGTGAGGTAACAAGAGGATGCTGTAACAAGCAGGTATCGTGTATCTATGACCCTATCAACATGTCAACCTGACGCTTAGCATTGCTTGCTACATAACTTATATCATCATGATTATCATCATCATTTTTGCTTGCATCACTAAAAGTGCACATCACCACTCCTATCCAACAACTCCAGAGTGACTGACTATACATGTAACTTGTAAGTCGTTTAGAGTCAACCTTAGATAGTTGAACTTGAAGTCATGTAGAACTGTATTCAATCATGCTCAGGTGATGTTCTTCCAATCTTCAGGTGGGGATGCTTTATTTAAAATCCACAAATTAACTACCAGAGTGATATCAAGTACCTCCGAGGTCTCCAAGCTTCATGTCAACGGAGCTGTCCAGTCGCAGCAGATGCCCACATCCTTCCTCATTGTGTGGCACAATGAACAATGAATGGTTGTTGTATTTCCCATCACCAACAGCAATATCTGCAACACAGAGACTTAATGTTAACTTCATTAGCACACTGACAAATGCTTTCTTGAAATCAATAAAACTGATTCTTATTTATGAACTATAAGAAGTGACTATTACCACATTGGAGAGAGGGAGACACCTTTTTCTCTATGCCAGCAAAAAAATATAATGAATGCATCAAATATAAGCTCCTATCACTCACAAACGGTTTCCACAACCAACTCAACCAACTTATCTGCAAATCTGTTCAACCTACTTGCAGCATTCACTCCTCATCTGTTGTTACCCTGGCCGGACTCATCCCAATCATTCTTCAGATTCATTGCATCTCGCCCACGTCAGGTCATCACTTTCTGTTGACCCACTACTTTCAGCATCCATTACTTCTGTACTCTTTCACCACTGGCTTGAAACTCACGTTTCATAAATCCTTCCCAGGACTGCATTCACAGACTGAGACTGAATCTTTTGTGACAAGCAGACTTATTTTCAACCCTTTTTCATTAATTTTCCATATTCCACCAGTATATGATTCACAATAACATTCACAATATTCTGCTCCAGCAATCTGCAGAAGCCAGGAAAACACAGAATATATCAATTAATTAATCAATCAGCTTATTTGCTCTTAAAAGCAGAACACAATTAAAAGTGAAAAACAAGTGCTAAGAACAAGATGTACAAGGCTTGGTAGGAGCACTTACAGTTGCCTCTAATACTTTACCTGAGATATGAGTAGCACCAAAAGTTGGCAATGACGACGACTTGGAAGTTGGCTGTTTTGGAACTGATTTTGTCACAGTGTCTGCAAAACACAGACATACCAGTTTAATATCTATTTTTCAGATAACCTTGGGTTAGCCGACTGATTCAGTGATCCTGGGGGCAACTGGTGTAAAATGTGTGAGGCCAGGTGCCATTCCAATGTGAACCTCACTGGACATTTCAAACCATCTGAGTAGATTCAGCTGTCATTTTCTGACTCAGAGACAGGATATAAAATAATACATGCTAGAGATTGAGTACTTGCTGGCATTTCCAACCCAATTCAAGTCAGTAAAACGAAACTGACTATGGTTAAACAGCTCAAACCGACTGAAATCATTACCACATGGTATGAAATTCAACTATAAAATATAATTAAGATTTGCTGACTGCCATTAACATTAGTAGACATAATGATGCTGTTTAATAACTCGTTGTATTATGCTAATTAACAAGTCACTAAAGATATAGGCCCTACTGTAAAATTCAGTGGACACTGTGACAATGAATTCAATGCTGAATACTGTGAATAACTAGATACTAAACCTTAGTTCTTAACAGCACTGTCAGTGATCATATTCAAATTTTAAGTGCTGCCTCAGGATAAATTAGCAACATTGAATTCAACAAAGGCGATAGCCATGAGTTTAAACATTGGCTACAGCACTTAGCTTCATTGGGTATCTGTAATTACCGAAGGCTACTGGAGGCTGACATCCGTATGGTCCGTTACGCTCGATTGTTTATGGCAATGTAAGCCATAAATAGTTATGATTTTGATTAGGGTTGTAAATCGATTATTAGTTTACCGATAATCGATCGAATGAAACCATTATCGATTATAAAATGCCGTAATCGGTGATTGAAATCTATTCAGTGTACCGCCCTACATGCGAAGTGACACTAATAACCCGGTTCCCCGGCTGACTATCTTAACTCACGCTAGCATCTGCATGCCGGCATAACCGCTGTGTGAAGCTAATTAGCTTCTCTATAGCCGTCCTTTGGTGGTCTCCTGCTGTGAGTAAAAATTAAACAACAGACGTCGACGTCAACTGACATTATTCAACCATGGCTGCAGTCATTACCAGGGCAGTACAGTTTTCTCACGCTTACCGTACATGACCAGGTAAACAGCGTGCTGATAGCGACGATGCTTGGTGGAGAGGGTGGACATTTGGCAGGCATGAGGGAACACTGTCAGATGCGCATCTGATTTCTGAGCGATGTTGACGATGTTCAAACATCTAGCAATGCCAATTTTTGAGACCGTCCCCCACGTTCGCAACTTCGCACACGTTGACGGCATATGTGAGAATGCTACTTTAGTTGTAGTCGAGCAGATTTAATGACAGATGATGATAAGTAGGGCCCACAGTTTTCCGTGGCAAATTTTGCCAAATTCCGCGGCGCCGTTTGCCAAATTCTGTGGCTCACCGCAGAAAATTCTTGGAATTCCGCGGCTTACCGCAGCCGCCCATTATAGACTACACTGTGCTGACTTTGGCCCAATTATATACTTGACTAACCAACTAATGAATGAGCGGTCATCTTCATCTACAAAGGTCCAGTAAGTAAGTAAACTGAACGTGAAAACGCGTCACTGAAATCAACAGGCCTGTGTAGCTGACCGAAGGGACTGCGTGTCACAATTACAACAGCAATACAGACTTACGGAATTTGGCCGTTGCCACGGAAATTCCGTGTTTACACGGGATTCCTTGAAATTCCGCGGAAACACGAAAATTCCGCGGCAAAGACCAAATTCCGCGGCTCGGCTCGAAATTCCGCGGCTCGCGGAAAACTGTGGGCCCTAATGATAAGCAAACACTATCCAGGGCCATGCAAGCTGGTAATTAACGCACAAAACGTAGGCCTAACAGTCCATAAAGTTGAAGGCAGTAATCCTTCATCTCTACTCGTGCAGGATGATTGCAGCGGCCATGTTCGCACGGCCTGACCAATTTCCTTAGTGTCTTCACAGTGTCCGCGTTACCTAGGGAGTCGTCACAACTCGACTATCCATTTTTAACTGGTTCTAAGGAACCGATTATCGGTTATGGAAAAAATCAATTTTTACATCCCTAATTTTGATATGCGTGATGCCTATGAGTGTCAATTCGGAACCAGTCAATTAGTCACACAGCCAACTTGTCACACAAAAACGCGTGTAACAAGTTGACCGTACTGAATTTTGTCATTGTGACAAGTTGACCATACATTGTTTACCTATCAGTCGTAGAAAGATAAGCTGCTGCCTGCCCAGTTTGGTTCCAGGGGTAATAGTAAGTGGCTATGTGTCTACGTAAATAAGTAATGGCATTGGTTAAAGTATAAATTAGGGGGTAGTTAATTACGATTGATGGCTATGTTATGTGCCCACTTGTGATGAGATGACTGTGTGATGAGACGCATGTGTGACGAGATGACTGTGTGACGAGTTGACTGGTAGCCATCGATTTTAAATGCACTTGCTTCAATTATATATCACAGAATTCCAAGAGGAATTGTGCTAAACAGCTCGGCGAAGCAGCCTGTAGCTGAAAACGTTACAAAACAAACGCTAGGCCTTTCGTTTATTTTTATATTATACTAATTTTAGCGGAAATTTGTACGTATTTTTGGGGCGGTATACGTGATGTGTGAAAATTAAACAGTGAGTGAATGGACGTGTTATGAAGTTTAGAGGTACGTATTGTAATGCACAGTATTGGTATTTACGGTTGTTTTTCTTTTACTTTTTTGGACATTTATTT
>Ga0209780_1002839_pt1 | contig 12586 bp, 13 predicted proteins | sample WorMetexBAHAMAS2_FD_187384 | JGI IMG/M metagenome (GOLD analysis project Ga0209780, IMG submission 187384) | Marine gutless worms symbiont microbial communities from Max Planck institute for Marine Microbiology, Germany - Inanidrilus exumae... | ecosystem: Host-associated > Annelida > Digestive... | reverse complement strand
TTAGCTGCAGTGGTGTGCAGCTCGCAAACAAATTCAGTCCGCCATTATTACCGGCCAGCCTAACGGGCCAGTATTGTGTTGCTCGCCGGCGTCTGTCATCTGTCGTCGTCTGTAACGCTGCCGGCGGGCGGGCGGGCCGGCCGCCGGGCGCGCGGGCGGTCGGGCGGCCGAAACTGCACGGCGGGCCAGTATGGTTACGCAGTGGTGGTCCAGGTCGAGAAATTGGTCGATGTGTGTGTCTGGGCAATAATTTGTTAATGAAATGACGATTGACCTAGATATGTAGCATGCTGGTTCGGCTTGATCCCAACTAGGTCAACTTTGAAGGTCAAGGTCATGCAGTCGATGAATTAAAAAAGTGGCAGTAAAGTTGGTCGGCACCGTGGCTTAAAAGCAGAAATGAACTGGGAACTGTAAATAAGTAACAATCAGGTGACATTATTCACGGCCAGCTAGAATGTTGGTAAAGTGGTGGATGCGACGTCGAATGAAGGCGTTCTAGTTATTATTATTATTATTATTATTATTACTGCCTATATCTAATAATCGGACGGTGATTTTTTTGGGCAAGGGGCGTGGTTTAGGGCGGGCGGACGGACGGGCGGTGTCATGGCGTGTCGCGCGACTTTTTTGTGCGGTTGCAGTTGCAACTTTATCGCGCGATAAGTCGTCCGTGTGTCATAGCACTACGAGCAGCAGAAGCTACAAGTAGAACACCGAATACAACAATGAATTCCTGGAGAAATCAGAGGCTGAAGATTTTTGCAGTCAGTCGGTATCTGCAATTCTGACACCGCGGACCGGAAACTTGAAAATTTCCTGCGGCTCTATCGAACCGTCTTGTATGCCTAGGAATATCTGCTAGGTGACGGAGCCATCTGTTCATTCTAGCGCCCTGGACGGAATCCAAGGCCGGTCACACCGGATAACTATGGCAAGCCGTTTCGGACGTACCGCGTAAGCCACAACGCGTTGTACAATAGCTTCAACGCATTGTAGCGTTCGCGGTACGTCAGAAACGGCTGACCATAGATAACGCTCGTCTGCATGCGCGATGGCCGGGTGTTTTTCGGCGTTCGGCGTTAGCTGCAAAATTGATTTAAAGCTGGCAAGAGAATTGGGCAACAAAGTTCTCATTCATCACTCAATATGCGCACTTCGCCGCTGTTAATGCCGATCTCAGGCCCCGTCCACACCAGCAACAATGTCGAAGCAACAGGCAATATTGTCGAAGCAGCGTTCGACTTTGTCGAAGCGACATTCGACATTGTCGAAAGTATCGTTCAACTTGTAGCATTCGACAATGTTGCTTGGACATTGTTGCTGGTGTGGACCGGGGCTTAAGGCCGCATTCCTCGGTTGGAGGCGGTCACGGCAAAGCGGACGTAACACCCATATGATGTAATTATTATTACTGGCCCGCCTACACATAATGTAGGGGGCCAGTATTGTTTTGCTCTATGGCGTCTGTCGTCGTCTGTCGTTGTCTGTAACACTCCGTGGCAAGCCTGCAGGCGGCTCACCCGCGCAGGCCAGGCGATGACGTCATGCCGCCTCCAGTCTAATTATAGCTCCACAGTTACACTGCACGGCGGGCCAGTAGTGTTACGTCCCGTTAGGGCGACACCTTGTTTTACTTACAGAAGCTTTGATGTTGCGGGACCACGCCTGTGGAGCAGTTTACTATGAACAGTTTAGGCAACATCTGAAATCACATTTATTTAGGGATTTTTAGAAAACACAGTGCATTGTGGCTACGATTTCATGCGCTATAGAAGCACACTTACTTGCTCACTGATAATGGGCAGCGTTTTTGATAGCAGTTGCCAATGGTCCGGCTTTTTTCGCGCAACCCCGTATGTACGATTGGGCGACAGCAGTTCACATTTTATAGTAAATTTTAGTCTTAAAACACTCCGAATATTAATATAAGTAAACATCTACAGGCAGCTGATTCTCAAACAAATTTTCCGATCGGTGTCGTTATGTAAACTTTCGGAACAAAATTTAGAACATTTTACTATAATGGGTCGTTTTTCCAACAAAAAAAACGCAAAAATTGCTCACAAAATTTTCAGGTCTTGCGACTTCAGGCCGTCATAACTCCGTAATGATTACAGATCGCCGAAAATTCACGGCCAAAGTGGCTTTCTACGGGATGTCTAGTTTCCATTTTCACCGTTAGAATTAATTAAAAGTCTTTCCCCTGGGTTGTGTGCGCGCCGTACAAGCAGCCGACCCCCATTTTATGCGACGTCCGTAACTCTATCGCTATCGTATCGTACTTAATAACGCGTGCAGTCACGTGCAGCCAATCACCATCGACTATTGAGTCACGTGACACTATGCCTCATCGAATGCAGTAAGCAAAACAGCTTGTTTCACATGTGCGGACGCTAAAACAAAACTCAAATAATAAAACATTTTTGTTGACGCCGCTGGTGAACGCTTACGAAGGAAATGCAGGCATGTTGTATTTGCAGGTAAAACTGTGTGATCCATGCCTGAGCACTTTGAGACTATGCATAGTATATAAATGGCGCCATATAAATACTTTTTCCTTTCCTTTAATACGTAGGTAAATCCCGCCTATTGTGAACGAGCGTGAACTTTTTAAAATCCAAGATGGCGACCGAGTGAGCCTCGCAGAAAATTCTGAAGCGATCGAGATACCGTTTGCGTCATTGCCCGTATTACAACTGAGATCAAATGTTTTAGCTGAAACATTTTAGCTAAGATATTTGTTTTAGCTAAAACATTTTGTTTTAAGCCCGTATCACAACTGAGATAAAATGTTTTAGCTAAAATGTTTTGGCTAAAATTTTTGTTTTACCTGTATTACAACTGAGACCCAATGTTTTTACTAAAACATTTTAACTAAAATGTTTTAGCTAAAACATTTTATCTCAGTTGTAGTACGGGCAATTAAGGACTCGGGTGGGCCCAGGGACAGACCTATTACATATAGCGGACCGCTTCGGGCGAATACTGTATTGTGTTCATTCAACACAATACAGCCTTCTAGTTATATATGACTCTGTACTGGAGTCCGGAGCTAGCTGCAATAGCCCTCTGGCGAGTCACGAGAAACGCTAACAAATCGACGCAATCAGTTGCAGTGATGACCCTGCGTCGTGGTTATTGTGTCCTATAGCTGGACACCGGACAGCCAGATAATGTAGTCTCGATGGATTGTTAGAGGACGCCACTAATGGACTTCTGCCGTGGACCACGCTAGCAGTCAAGCAGAGCAGATACTTACGCTGCGGTTTAATGCGACTGTTATTGATTAGTGCAATGCTGGTTCGACAATATAGCAGGATCGTTCGAGTGAACGGTTGTCCTGGATGGATCCCAGTCACCATCCATCCCTTACTTCTCTTATCTCCAGTTCCCCATCATGTTGATGATACTGTTGTTGTAGTTGCTGCTGTTACTGATGCAGTGACCACTGTTCTATTAACCCATTCTAGCTCATTGTTCCCAAAATAGCTACAATAATTCAGGGATTCGATGCCAGGCTGGCTAACCGACCATTTTTAGTTTTTGACTTTCGGGCACTCTGGCGCTCAAGGTTGAGCGCCAGAGTGCCCGAAAGTCAAAAACTAAAAATGGTCGGTTAGCCAGTTTGGCATCGAATCCATTAGTCACTGTCCCCATTTTGGAACTCTGGGCACAAAATTGGGTTAATTCACAGTTGGTTCGTTACAGAGTCAGGGGGTATGGGAATAATAGTATTGGTATACTCAGCTAGCAGCAGCAACGAATAATAATAACAATTTTAGGCTGCACTGCAGAGTCGTTGATGGTGGGGTCAGTGGTTAAAATGAGGGGGCGCATGGGTGCTGATCCCCCACCTCGGTTTTAGCCCCCCACACTGTCGACGGCGGTCGACCGCGATCGAACGTATGCGAACGCGGGGGCGGTCTCAAAAATCTAGCACTGCTGGATTTCAGCACAGCGTTCTCATTTACGTTTTTCATGTTAACCAGGTGTCGCCTTAACTAGACGTAACACGACTGGCCCGCCGTGCAGTGTTACCGTGGTGTTGTAATTAGACTGCAGGTGGCCAGAGGTCATCGCCTATAGCCAGCGGGGGTGATTGACGCCGCTCCACGTCACAGGCAGTTGACCGTACAAATAGCAGAAAAAGTTCACCTCTCCACACCTCCCTTACAGCCGAAGTCAATCTCAGCCCCCCACCTCTGAGTCCGTTGAAGGAATTTCGAACATCGATGAGCATTTGGCAAAGTTGCGGGCAACCTGTATGACTATCGATAATTGTCAGTTTTTTCGCGCCATCATGCACTTTCCACTGTACATTTATTAGCACGTCTCCTGTATCCTCGCTCTAACGTTGTAACACATGCAGACTTTCATTGCAAAAACATGCGAACGTGGCGTTTATTTGATGAAACGTAAGCTTAACGTGATTTCTTTGCCACGTATAAAGCGAGCAATGTCATCAGAGAATAGACCTGACGTCTGTCTCTAGGAATGAAAATTCACTTATTCCGTCTCTCCCGGCTAGAAAACTATCTGTTTCACGGAATCACTGGCGTAAATCTGGCTGGAATTCAGCGGGACGCAGGGAAGCTAGGATCCATAAGGCTTGGTGGGGAGGGGGCGTGGGTAGAGCGAATTAAATTTTTCACTCGAAATGGAGTGTTATGGTGCATTCTGAGCGGTATTTTTGTCCGTATCCTCGCCAGAGAAAAATGTTGAATTTTCCGCCTGAAGTGTTGATTTGTAATTTGTTAAACGTTGAAGATGTACTTATTATGCGTATGCTATACAAAAACAGTTATTGGCATACTTTTATACCCTATCATGAATAATGCGTACTTGTCATTGTATTGTATTTCATAGTCGAGAAACAAACTCATGCTGCCAGCTGTCGTTAACGTACTGTGTGTCGTATGCGTTGCAGGAGCAAGTATTTTCGGAACCGTAAAGTGTTTGGCGATTGGGATTTGCGAGTCGAACAGGTAGCCTTAACGTGTATCTGTCTTTATTATTTTAACGCTATAAAGTAGCGCTCTCACTTCGGCCGTCGATGGCCGTAGCACGCCGACGGACGCCGTCGACGGCAGTCGACCGCGATCGAACGTATGCGAACGCGGGAGACCGTCTCAAAAATCTAGCACTCGACGCCGCCTGCAAGCCCGCCGTGGAGTGTTACAGACGACGACGACAGACGACGACAGACGCCCGCGACCGATACTAGTCTGGCCCTCCTACACTATGTGTAGGCGGGCCAGTAATAATACGCGACAACGACGTCTATATCATGTGTGACGTAATATTTAAATGATATTTATATGCCACGGCCACAATGAAAGTGTCCGCTAACATGGGCGGTCGACAGCGTGCGTACGCCGTCGACGATGTTAGAACATCTATAGCAATGCTAGATTTTTGAGACCGTCCCCTGCGTTCGCATACGTTTGATCGCGGTTGACATCAACGTTACGTGAGAACGCTAACCGTATAGCCAAAAAGCGTTCCTGCACCATTTTACAACTTGAGCAAGAGTAACTCAGGAAACACTTTTAACTATTGTTTTATCTTTAGTTAATTTTATTTCCTTTTATATTTTGACTTCGTTTGACCTACCCGGCTCGCTGTGAATTGAGCACTAAACTTACTTACTTACTATAATTATTATTATTATTAGGTCGATTCCTCCGAGTCGACCTAATAAAGTGGGTCTCACATGTACGTCCGCCCGTCCGTACGTCCGTCCGTCCACAAATAGTTTCTTCAATTTCAATGACATTTGGTATGTAGGCAGAGGTCGATGAGTGATGAATGCCGGTGTGCAGTATGACCCGAACCAAGGTCAAGGTCAAGGTCACGAGCCCTTGAAAGTATGAAATTCGACCATTTTCGAAAGCTATCTCCTCCCCCATTTTTAATGGGGGCTGGCGAATGACCACGGATTATTAAATTAGGTCACAATACCTAAAGCTTAACGGGGCCGGATTTTTGATTTTTGTCTTAGTTTTTGTGTCACGTGACTTTTTAGTTGGCAGTAAGTAGGAGTCCACCGTCAGTCCCGTACGGGGCTAATTTATTAATATAGCTTCCAGTTCCATTTTTATAACTTCCTGATCCGCCTCACGTGACGAGTCGTTCGCTGCAATGCACGCGGTGCGTGGTGAATAAACGGACTGAGAAAGTGCTACAAGGCGCATGCGCGACAGGAAGCACCTGTCACCGGCATGATGGATTCGCTGCAGACCTGCGATGACGTCACGAAGTGTTGTTTATGCTGATTAAAATCGGATTTGACGTGATACGTTCGCCCGAGACGTACGTAAACGTCGCTCATTTTGTGGTTTTTACCACAGCTGTGCGGACATAAAAAAATCTTCACTCCGCTATCAGTCCACGGTACCGTTAACAGAACCACGACTGATGTAAAAATCCCTCATACCCTGTACACTTTATTTTTTTAAACTCTATAACAATGTATAAATGATGAAGTTTTTGTGATCGTCTCGTCGCAACTATCGTCTGTATTTCTCGTGTTGTTAGTATGTTGTTTTTTAGGTTATTTTTTTCTGTCTCTCTCTTTTTCATATATCTTTTGCTGCTGTATTGATCTACGGCGAATAAAGTTGAATATATATTTTTGTAGCTGGTAAAAACTTTAGAAGTTTGCAATACGGAAAATTCGTACAGGCGATAACTTGCATGCAATATAGAAGCGATTGTGATCAAGCGTATAGAACGAATTTCTTTATTACAAAGTTAAAGTTGGAGTTGAATACAGGATATTTGTATAGCGCCTTGTCGTGAGAACTCGCCTCTAAAACACTCGGAATGACACGTGTTAACGAGGGATCACACAGTTCTGCCTGCCACCCACACGTTTATCCACAAATGGAATGAGCCATCCTGCCTTTACTCTCCAGCCGCAGCGCATCACCGCAGTTTGGCCGGTTGACTACTCATTTCCCATCCCACAGAGGGTAGAAGGCTGAGTTGGCCCGGGTGGCTGGTTACACACCGAGGTGGTATGCCTCCCTGAAGACGGTCACCCATCCCAGTACAAACCGAGCGACAATGAAAACAATTGCACATTAATGTCATGTGGAGAACGATGCAATAAACGCTAGGCATATACACTGTCCTGGTTGTCAACGAGAGAGGGAGGGGAATGAAATTGCAGGGAAAATGGGAATGGAAAGAAACTAAGTCTGGTTATGGGAATAGGATGGGATGGGAAATGGGAATGGAAATGGAAACGCCATGGGAATGGGAAGGAATGGGAATCAACATTATGCTCGCACCCATCTAGTGTTAAGTCTAGTTTTGTGCATCCTTGTGTAGTTCGCTTTTTAGTGTTTTTGGATGTTTTTCGGTTACTGCGAGCTTGTTTGTACGTACCATCAGTATGGAGTTGACCGCCGGGACACTATCGTCTCCGACATTAACTTTTTTACGTGCCAGATGGGTCGTTAAAACACTGCTAAGTGATTCACTCATGAGTAAAAGCAGCAGCGAGGAATTTTATCCATAATTTAGCAGTCGAAAAACGACCAGGGCGATGCTGATGACGAAACATATATCCCCCGGTCCCCCTTCACGGACTATTGCTCGGGCATTCTCTTTTGAACACTAGGTTTTTGTTTTTGTTTTTTCCTGATTTTTTCGTTACTCTGCCGTGCGCTAGATTAAGCTGGCCATTGCGTCAGCTTTTAAGCGCACATAAATATAGCGTATTGTATCGTATCGGATCGCATCGTAGGCCCTAATGCCTAAGTGTTATTATCTCCATCATTTTGACGGGGATACTGTTAATACCGTCGTTTGTCTGTTTGTCTATCTCTTTTTATTAGTAGGATAACTCAAAAAGTGATGGATGGATTTTCATAAAATATCGGGAGTGGGTAGATCATGGACCAGAGAAGAGGTTATTAAAGTTTTGAAGTGATCTGGATAATTTGTCATATTTATTGATAGTCCTGTAGTTGGTTGGTATGCAAAGTACGTAAATAAATAAGTAAGTAAAACATTTATAAAGCGCCATAATCATTTAAGTACAAGTGAATCGGAGGCACTGGGTATAGCCGTTAGGAGTTGTTACAAGCAGATTGCAACAAATGGGATTCGAGATGGTTTCGGATAGGGTTTGGGATGAACGAAAGGAGGAAGGGAGAGAGTTCGAGATCGTTGAGAAAACCAGTTACGACGCAGGGCGGGAAATGGCGGAGGTATTCTCTCTACCGAAATGTCGTCTAGTCTCTTGTGGTTTTCGCGATCCAGGCGGAATTTTCCGACATCAACGTCGCAGCGTACTCCGACTCAGGAGCCGTGGTCGACATCGCGACGACCAAAAACGGCGTCCAAATTATTCAGTAAGTAAACGTTTACGTCTGCGTTATACCTAACCGCAAAACGTTATTATATTGCTGGACATTTTGGCCCGGAGTTAGAATGGTTCAACTTTTCACAACCAAACTCCACCTGAGTCACCAGATGTTGGGTTTAACCCTACCCAAATCAAATTTATCCTGACCAAACCTCCCTGCTACCCACAGGCTTTGTGTCGAAGCGATATGGGCAAGTGTGCATAGTAATTTGGCAAACGGCCGCATCGCCACCTTGTCACCCCTTGCGGCGGCCCCTTCCCGTGGAGGGAATTTGGCCTCTCGTCTAATACACGGTTCCTTTGAGTCACATAAATCAGCCACTAAACAGGCTCATGATCGGTTCAGCCGTTATTGCACAGGTCACGCAACACACAGACACACAGACGTGCGACACCTGTAGCAAAAAGCCGCATCTATACACTGCGTGCATTCGATGCGGCCTAAAAACTGTAGTACACGATCAACGCTATTATTATATTCCACTGTGGTACTACAAGAACATATACTTGAAACTCTCATACGTTGCCGTCCCGGTTGATAAGAAACAATTCATACACTTGCTGATCATTCGCTTACTGCATCAGTTTTTGGCACAGAAAATCAGAACCAACCCACCTAACGTAAACCACGAAAAATCAGACCCAACCAGACCAACCCATGGGGTGACCTATAGCCGACGTCCATATCCGCTTCGGCCACATCCGATGTTACCGATCACGAATGAATTTCAACCTCAGAGCGAAAGATCGAAAGAGTGGTGGACGGTTTCAAGAGAAACAAGACCATTTACATCTTCCCATCTTCATGCCGTGTCGGATTCTGGGGACTAATGTGGGCCAAAGATTTGAATCGTTTTCCCCTTTACATTAATGCGCAGTGTATTTACCGACTTTTATGAAATGCAGAGCATACAAGCAGTATGTACTGGTCAGGATTACCGTTTTTATTACTTTTTTTATTGTGCATTGAGCTGGTTTTTTATTGATTGTGTGTGTACTGTTTAGCCTTAGTCCGTTTTTATTTTTTATTGTGTACTACTGTGCGATAATAATAATAATAATGCAGCAGGCCTCGTTCTATGCGTAAAGGGTTTACTCGGCTGCAATTTGTACTTATTGATTATTGTGTGACGATAATGGTGCATTGCACACGTACGGTTGGTTTGAGGTATTACAGTATGAACGTTCGAGCATAGCGTTAGCTGTTGAAGCTTACAAGTATCGTACGGCAGTCACCCGAATATGCGCTCTATAGATTATGGGCTATTCCCTCGGCGGCATTTGGCAGCGCTTTACGTTACGCGCGGCACTCGTATAAATATTTAATCAACAACAGCACCGTCAACGCATCTGCTATTTGGTCGTAAATAATTTCTTGTGTTGAGACCGTGAAAACGAAACAATGAAACGAGAAAAGTAAACTGCAGCTTTTATTGATTTTACTAGAGAGCCCTCACTTAAAGGCACACCGAGAACACGATAGCAACATTTTAGTCGACGAAAAAATTACGCAGCTGTTATTGCCTATTTAGGTTAAGGTCTGCTTTTTACCGCGCGACTCTATGCTAGCGCGGTATATGCTGTGGCGTGGTCCTGTATCCGTCTGTGTGTCTGTCCCTTTGTCGCATGCAGTTCTATCAATAGTAAGTAACTTTAATGTTTCAATAGCAAGTTATAAAAACTGCTAGATTTCAATAGAAAAATAAAACAATAATAAAATATAATGTTGACTTTACTTACTTTCTTTTTTCTTTGGATTTCTGTTAGTGCAGCAATATCAAAACGGCCAACAAACGTTGCACGATAGCCCAGGGATTCTAGTTTTCTGGCGCCGAGGAATTTGGCGAAATTCCGACGAGGTCACCCCCAACTGGGCGTAAAATTCAGGCGCGGTAGGAAAATATGTGCGACTTTCGACACATAACTCGCTACGTCTCGAAAAAGATGCAAGATAGACATAGCTTCTGCGAAAGATGAATAGAAGGTCGTATGCGCGCTGCCGAATGGTAACATTGTCGATGACCTTGAGTGACCCAATTACCCCAAATTATTCTTATTTTCACGTTTTGGGTCCTTTATTATATCCCCGAAATGGATGACGCTAGAATCTTTAAATTTAGTACATAGGTCGTCGTCGTAGTTGTCATTAACCCTTTCGCTGCCTTGCCCGCCGGATATTTCTGGCTGAGGAAATAAATAATAATTCCCAGACTGCCGGATGAATCCGGCGACGCTACGTAGTCTATACTTATAACCGTGGTATGTGATATAATGCTGCCTGCGGTATTGGCTATTACCCATACACTGACTACGTATTATATTTTTCCGGTCTGGCAGTAAAAGGGTTAACGCGTAGTCAGCGATGACCGTAGCGTACGGACTAGAGGTGGGCCATGTCAAAATGTCAGATGTTAGTCTTGGGATCAGACACTCCCCAAATAGGCGTGGTCAAGGTTACGTGACTAATTTTTACATTTTGAGGTAGGCCTCGACTCAGCTTACTACCCTCCGTGGGACGGTAAAATGTGTACCAGCCAAAGAGCGGCGATGCTCTGCGACTGGGAAGGTAACCGCAGGTGTGGCGGAAAGTAATGGCAGCATACCGCTGGGTGGATGTCTTAAGTCACCTGACTGCCTGTACACCGGGATGGTTTAACGCTTGGTAACGAGTATGGGAAGCTTTTTAACCTGCCATCATATCTCTGAAAGGGGTGAAGCTACAGTTTAAGCCTCTTGTTTTGAGACAGCCGTGTGTGTGTTGGACCGTTTCTTCTGAGCTACTCGGTTTTTGATTTTATTTTTTCCTAATTTTTCGTTTCTGGGCCGTGCGCTAGATTAAGCAATCTTGTCAGCTTTTGAGCGCACGTTAATCTACTGTATCGTATCGTGTGTGTGTGTGTGTGTGTGTGTGTGTGTGTGTGTGTGACCAGGTCCTTCCAGCCAGACTTCGTGCTAGTTCGACAGCACGCTCGCAACGCCAACGAAAACTGGAAACACATCATCCTCGGCCTGCACTACGGCGGCGTGCAAAGCGTCAACTCGCTCGAATCCGTCTACAACTTTCTCGATCGACCGTGGGTGGTAAGGCTCTGGCGCTAAGCGTGAGTTCTTTCATAGCTGTGCACACTGATGCCTTTGGTTACGCTCCTACTCATATACTAGACGCTGTCGTTCCAGTTTCGATGCTACCAGGAAGAACGCATCTGCGGTCGGCAGACAGTGGACTGTACGACGTACCACGGGTGTCATCATCAGTCGGTTCCAGAGCTTTTTCCGTTGCTGGTCCACAAGCGTGGAATCAGCTACTGTACCTACCGGGTGGGCCAAAAAAGTGATACCGCTCGTACATATATTACATTGTACGAGCGGTATTACTTTTTTGGCCCACCCTGTACATGAATCCGTCAAATGGACTGTATCGCGACGTTCAAGCGCCATCTAAAAACTAGTCTTTTCATGGAGGCGTAGGCTACTGTGCGCGTAATTAACTCATTACTTTTAGTCAAACTATTATTTCCGTAAATTTTTTTGTTATTTTTATTGTATTGTATTTTATGTTATTTTATTCTGTTCAGCGCCGCTGTCCAGTATTTTACGCGGCGCTATACAAATTCATTTTGTGATTTGTGATTTGATTTGTGATTCTTTCGACCAGACAGTGCGTTGAGATTACGGATTCGTGATGGCGAGGCGGGTTGGGCGCCTCGGACATGCGCAGATCAAGAGATCGCGGGTTCGACTTCCGGTCGGTACGCGCGTAAAAACTCCGGACAAGTTGTTCACACCTTTGTGTCTTTGTCATCAAGCAGCATAATAATTATGGTACGGATTATAGACTGTTGATGCTCTGCGGCAGGAAAGGTAACCGCAGGTTCGGTATTGCACTAGCAATGCGTTCTGTGCACAAAAAATACATCTTTTATGCAGCAACGAAAGTAAGTCATGTATGAACTATTTATCATTTCGACCCCGTAAAAGGCAAAGGTAATGGCTCCCAATACTCGTTACCGAGCGTTGGCCCCGGAGCTGATCCCGGTGTACAGGCAGTCAGACCACATCCAGTCATCCACCCGGCGGTAGGCTGCCATTACTTTCCGCCAGACCTTTCCAGCCGCAGAGCATCACCGCCCCTTGGCCGATACCAAGTTATACTGCTTGGTGACAGAGGCACATAGGTGTAAACAACTTACCCAAGGTTGTTACGCA
>Ga0209780_1002838_pt1 | contig 12588 bp, 12 predicted proteins | sample WorMetexBAHAMAS2_FD_187384 | JGI IMG/M metagenome (GOLD analysis project Ga0209780, IMG submission 187384) | Marine gutless worms symbiont microbial communities from Max Planck institute for Marine Microbiology, Germany - Inanidrilus exumae... | ecosystem: Host-associated > Annelida > Digestive... | reverse complement strand
TTGAGCCTAATTTCTAGCGAAGTGAATTTATCAAGAAGTTTTTCCAACAAACCAACTATCCTATCATCATTCTTAACCATTTCCTGCTCACCCCCAGAAATAACGGAATCACATTTCGAACAAAGCTAATATAATTCCTTACAATCAATCAACGTATCGTAAGATTAAGTGCACTTGTACTTGACTTGACTTCACTTTAATCTTTAGAAAGAATGGTTGACAAAGCGCAACCTAACAGTGAATAAAACATTAATGACTAAATATTAATCCATGACTTTGAATAGCAGTCTTTCAAGGAAGTTTTCAACATGTCAAATTCGCAAATTTGAGCCATTGCTGTGAATTCTTGCATATTTCCGCGAATTCGACTTATGTTATCTATCACAAAAACGCGCATTTATTGTCTTTTATATTATTTCTGACAAAATAAAGAGACATATAACATAGCAACTTATGAAGGGTGTTTTTCAGAGTTAGGACTTGGGCTCATGGGATTGTTAATTTATATCCACTGATTGTAATCTGTCCGGGAGTTGGATGATAGATGTAAGTGTTATGTGTCAAAGGAGCTGAAACTGCTTGCGAGCAAGAAAGCAAGTGATATACCAGTCAAGTCACTGAGCGATTCCTCGTCCGATAGTGATACTGAGGTAAGTTCTATGCCATGTAGAATTCCGTTTGCATTATTCTTTAACCTACTGTTGTTAGAATCAAAATCAATGAGAAGCATTCCATAACTGCTTTGTAATATTAGGTATATGTGCCTCATCAGGATAGAAAATGAGTACCAGCCAAAAATCCGGTGGTGCTTTGTGAGTAAAGGCAGGATGGTTCTTTCGTTTTGGGTGGCAGATGAAAGTGTGTGAGCAATCGTTAACACGTGCCATACCTGAACACTTTTGAAATGAGTATCGCATTATAGGGCTTTATACAAATGTCCTGTTTACTCTACTTACTTAATAAGTTACTTTGGGTTCAAATCTTAGAGACAGCTACGAAGTAGAAACTAAAAGCAGGTTGCTACATTCCTCTGACTTGTTCATTACCATGACAGATGATCACGGAGGGATGTTCTGGCGGTAAAGACGAGACAGAATTACTGGCCACAATTAACTGATTAACATTAATCGGTCACTGCCATTAGTGGCCGTTTTCACTCACGGTTGTCCTGCGCTTGTTCCAGAAGAGAATTTGTTTTCTACTTCTGATGCCATAACTGTCGCTGAAGGAAACATTGTTATGGTGCTTACCGCAGGTTTGTTTTTTTACTGTTTTGTAGTGGGCAGCTAAACCCAAACGAACAAAGACGGGCGGCAACAGCCGAAAGCCGGTTCGGAAGATGAAAGTTGCATCAGACAGTGAAACTGAGCCCGGCAAAGTGTCGGACCCAGAAGATGGTATGATGTCGTTACATTTTGTTGTCATCAACACAGTTACAGCTGTGGTAAAAAACAGTGATTTGTCATAGAGTCAGGCATGTAAGGCAGTATCAAAAAGATGAGTCTGTTGAATGTTTTTTTTAGCAGCTGAACTTCAAAACAAGTAAAAAGCGGGTGTTGTAGAATTTATTACAGTTGCGTGCGACATTTGTACATTATTTCTGGAGTTACTCCTAGTCTGCTGGTTTCACTGACATCCATAATATAGAAACATTGGAGATAGTTGCAGCAGCTTTTCATGTGTCAGATGCCTTTGTTATCATTCAATCAACCATGGCAAAGTACACATAATCGTAGCAAAAAAATAAATGTAAATGTGCAAAGTATTGCAGCCAGTGTGTCTGTATGTCTGTCTGTCTATTTATTTCTGTTTGTTTTTTCTCTGTCCACTGCAATATCCCAAAAAAAACATAGGACCAATTTTTTCGAAATTGTCTGTACATGTTATGTGTGACCGTGGCTTGTTCCTACTCTGACGTCAGTGCAGTACATCATATACCTCTGCTTTTGTGGATGACATAAGCCTAAAGGATTGAGTAGACCAGAATAGACTGTATGTGTATGTTTTATCAAGTTTGCAGATGCTGGCGCTAGTGGTGAAGACTTGATAGGTGTTGATTTTAATTATGATTGTCGATTTTATGCATGTATTTTTTTCTACTGATCCACTGACGGCTATGATGTTATGCAATGGTATATTTGGTAAATGTTTGAGATTAGACGTTTCCTTTTTGACACTGTCGACTGTTAGCACAGGAAGGGCATTCGGCCTGCAAAAAAGCCAGTGCCACTTATCTCTGATGGTTCTCCTGCTGACAGTGGAGTAAGAAATTGGGGTACGGGCTAACCTGGTTTCATCTGGAAAATTGTTATATCATGCGCCTTGATTATTCTAAAGACTGGCGCTATATAAGCCATGTACTTACTTAGTATTTACTTACCTACTTACTTAAAACGGAGGTGTGTGCATTTAGAACTTCATTTGTCAGGCTGGTTACGGCTCCAGGAAATACTGGAAATCTCCTGGGATGTAATTGGTCTTTCGAAGTTCCGAGAAATATTTTTAGCTAGGATGACAGCAAGAGTGTCCAGTCATGCATAAAATTTAGCTTCAGTTTATTTACCGAGAAACTGCCTACTTGAATTTTGCATGGAAATGGCCCAGAATTGGCGATGATCATTGGTTAGAATTGGAGCTCGTCATGACGTACTCTATTAAAAATAGTTCATGCACAGCTCGTACATTGCTTGCTGTATAATAAGTGGCAGTTTAAGTCGCGTAAAAATTTTCTGGAATTTTGCTTAAAGTGTGTCCTGGAGATCAGCTGGAAATCGGTTGGACGGATCTATGGAGAGCACTGGTTGTTGTTGGCAGGCGAAGTGTCTGATAGTGATAAAGGTAGCGACGGCGACCTTGAAGTATTTGACGATGGTCTTGACGAGAACTTGATCGGCGATGAAGACGACAAGAAACGGTTGGAGCAGATGACCGAGAAAGAACGCGAACAGGAAATTTTCAATCGGCTTGAAAAACGCGACGCCATGCGAACGAGGTATACACGTAAAATCGTCAGAATTTCTTCAGACACTGAAATTCATTATGTGAGAAACGTCTTTGCCCCATACGGGACCCGTGGCTGCAATGCACCCTGAAGCGTTTGTTGATTCTGGAGCTATATAAATTGTTCACTTCCTCCCTTCCTTGTTTACTTTCTTAAGAATGGGCCCGTTTCACAGGTCGTAACAAGTGACAAAACCTGGCTTTAGTTTTTTTTTGTATTACAGTATATTTGTCATGGAATGTTAATGACATGCCATCTACAGCACAGACATTTACCTCAGAAAGGGTGAACCGTGAACTAGCAATTTCTGAGCCACTGGCTTTGATCGGTTTAAGTTGATTAGTTATCGATGACAGATGTTGATTTAATCAGTTAAAATTTGTCCACTGTTACCAGCCCAGCTATCGCGAAAGTACTGATGTATCGTAGAGAATTTCTGTTTTGTAAACGAGGTTTGAAATTGAGAGAAAACTCCGCGATGCGAAACGTCGTGAGCAACGAGTCAAGCAGAAAATGCAGCTACGTTCGGTGAGTGCCAGCGAGCGGAGTTTGGACCGGCGCAAGACGGTGGAGAAAAAGGCGCTCGGCAAGAAAATGTCGGCTCTGGAGGATCTCAGAGCCAAGAGGGAACGAAAACAAGGTGCGTTTACAGGAAGTCCAAATGTAAATTTACTTCGTACTGGAATTATCCAGGTATGGATTGGAGGAAGTGTACGAAACACCATTTCAGAGAACTCATGTGTCTGGCATGCGGGCAGTAGGGATGTGTGCGTTTAAACGTTTAAACAGTAACGAGTCGTTTAAACGTTTATGAAATTAAACGTTAGTTTAAACGAACATGGCGGCAATGGCGAAAATTGTGTGTTCAACTTCAGTGTTCACTGCTTGGAACTCACTGTGAGATTTTTTTGCGACTTAACGCAAATCGATAATTCTATGAATGAACTTCACCTGAGACTTTTTATTTCAGTCAGGTGTAGCGTCGGCGACCAGGAATAGGAGACTAGAAGACTGGGGTCGCGTTAAGTCTGTAAGCAAAGACCGTAAGTGCTTACCGAAAGTATTGAGTATCAGTGGATTCGGAATGGGACGGGTGTCATGGTACGCAAGCCATATTCATTTAAACGTTTAGTAAACGTTTACATGGTTTGTATAAACGTTTACAGAATTAAACGATATGTGCATCCCTAGTGGACAGTAAAACTACTTGAACAAAATTCTTCAGTTCTTAACTGGCAGCGACGGCTAGCACTGGTTGACCTCTATGGCTGTAAAACGGTTGTCGTTACTCCTCTTATCCCCAAAGGTTTTTCATAACTTTGGGAAAAGGATTGGCTTTAATGGCTAGGTCGATCAGACTGGTGTCAGAATCAGGCCTGGTCATACCTGGGTAAGGCCGCGAGGCCGAGCTCAGAACATCGACCTTCCAGTGGTCGGCCTCAGCTGTGCTTTGGTCGTCTTGTGGGCAACCGTTCACTTTGGATGACATCTTACGGCCAACGTAGAAGCCACAGCGTGTCGCAAGCTCATTTTTGTTATCAGTTGGTATTGTGTCTGTTTCTTAACCAAATATTCGAATTCATCCCCCAACAACTTTCATATGTTGTACTGTTAAGAGAAGGCTGCTATGATTAGGACTCAATTCAACAGCAGTAGTTGCCGATGGTCCCTAGTAATCAAGCTGTTTACTGTCTGACGCTGGTGGCGGGAAACCTTTCCCGGCCACGCTAGTGTAAAATAGACAGAGAGAGGGATAGATAACAGCAGATTGAAATGTTAGGTCTAGATTCTTGTGGGCTTACATTAAACTACATTAGTTGGTTGTGTTGCACAGTGCTTAGAACGTTGGTCTTTGACTGGCGAACTTTCCTGTCCCACGCTCGACCTGCAGCTGATGGGCGACCACTTAACTTATGTGGGTAAACCGTCTGCTATAGATCAACCAACTAGGCCAACTCAGCCTTTCATCCTTCCAAGGTCAATAAATTGAGTAGTAAGCTATATCAGATGTGTGCCGACTCGTTCGGGTGGTGCCATCTGGTGAATGCTTATGGTGTGAAGTCAGGCTGGTCGTGTGGGTGGCAGGTAAAAACTGTGTGATCCCGTTAACACGTGCCATTCTGTACCACTTCGTAAATGTTTAGGCCGTAAGAACGTGCTATGTAAGTACCTCATACTTTACTTTACTTTACAGAAAAGCTAAATGCTAATTTCCCTACCCGTTGTAGTGCATCACTCGGAAGAACATTCGCTATAACAGTGCACATTACAAGATTGCCGTCCTGTCTAAGCATCCTGTGTTTTGTACAGCCGAGTTGCAGCAGCAGCAGAAAGATGAGGAAGCAAGGAAGAAGAAACAGGAAGAGGAGAAACAACAGCGTCGCCGGCTCCGAGCGGACGATGTATTCTCTGACGACGATTCGGAGGACAGCGATTCCGACAAGAAACACGAGGATAAAAAACCGTCGGACCATGACTCGGACTTTGCCGACGCCGGACGATCGGCGTCGTCGGCGTCGTCAGGGTCATCCTCCGAATCCGAGGCGGAGGCTGACCGCGAGGAAGATGAGAACGAGAAGAAGAAAGCAGTGCAGATAACGACCAAGGATGAACTGTCGATGATCCGACTGTCTCGGCACCGGCTTGAGCGATGGTGCTTTATGCCGTACTTGAGGCGCATTGTGATTGGCTGTTTTGTCAGGATCGGCATTGGCGCTCACCAGGGAAGATCAGTCTATCGGGTGAGTTCCTAATTTGCATCATATTGCTCATCTACAGTTATATACACAGGCATATGCGAAGTTTGTACATATGAGAGTTGGTTTAGACTGACGTTTTTTATGTTTCTTCAACTTAGCATTGGGCAGTTTGCTTAAGTGTTAGGGTTGGTGTTATTATTTTGCCTTCGCCACCTGACGGATAAGTGGCTCGGGTTCTTATGATCGATATGCTCTTCCAGTCACCGAAGCGTCAGTTTCAAAGCACTAAAAACTGACTCCAATTTGCTTCATCATTTGTCGATCCACTGTTCGACTTCCGAAGGAAAGTTAATTGCTTCTCTTTATGCCAATGCTGCCCCATATAGGCCCCAGTGCGTAATGTACCCTTATTCATTTGCTGATTCCGCTGCTATATAAATCATTTGCTTGCTTGCTTACTTAACTCACTTATTTTCTTCCTTAGTGGTTTACTTACTTTCATACTTAATTTACTTTTATAAAAATAAGCCTGTTCCATTTCCAGGCCAGAGGTCGTAATCAATCAATCAATCAATCAATAATAAATTTGCTGATGGCGCCATGGTTCGTCACAGTAGTGATGAGTCGGAGGCTCCGGAGGCGGCTGGTGACTATTTGAAGGCAGTTGTGAAGAGGTGCGTTTTTGAGATGGCGAGAGAAAAGATGAAGTGACGTTGCAGATCGAACAGTTGTTGGTAGGTTATTCGAGGTTTTAGCAGCAGCGATGGTGAATGCCCGGTCAAATGTGACTAAAGAGATTATTAAACCCGGCTTTAGTTCTTGTGTTTATTTTGCGGCATTGTATTATATTTTTGTTATAGATGCGTGTCTGCCTTTGTTGTGTTAGCTTTAGTTTTTCAGTACTAAGCCAAGAGATTGGCTGGGAAGAACGTCTCCAACTTGACCGACCTATTTTTTGTTGGGTGAGACGTAAAACCAGTCATCACCAGTACCTCATGATTGGTTGAACGTTTGCCTGATTGTTATGTGGTTCTGAGTAGGTCGCCGAGATTGCAGACGTCGTTGAAACTGCAAAGGTCTATCAAGTGGGCGACAGTCGCACCAACAAAGGCCTGAAACTTCGGTAAAACTCAGCCTGCTAAATATCTCAGTTTTAACTGTTTTTCTTTTTTTTATAACACACGGGTAACGCACTGCATTGGCTGCCAGTGAACCAGAGCGTTGCTTTTATCGTTGCACTGATGACATATGACAGTGTTCACGACTTACTTCAATGTTTCTGCTGGTTCTGTTGCTAGTGGCTTAAAGTTTAAACTTAAAATATTTTTAGGTGGCACGGTGGCATAACCGGTAGAGCGTTGGACTTGCAGTTAACAGGTCATGGGTTCAAATCCTACTCGGGGCAAAGCTGCATAACAACCTTAGGCAAGTTTTCACACCTATGTGCCTCTGACACCAAGCAGTATAACTTGGTATCGGCCAAGGGGCGGTGATGCTCTGCGGCTGGGAAGGTCCAGGCACGCTGTAGGCCTATGCAGGCCCTGGACAGCATTTGCACTGTAAAGCAAGCCGATCTCTTTAATGTGCTGTAGGGTGGACTGAAAAAAATCTAAACAGTGCTGGCATTACCACATTTGGATTCGGGAACAAAGCAGGATGGGAAGGGAGCGGGAACTGTAAACCAGCAATGGTCGAAGGTGGTGGCAAGGGACGAGGGAGAAAATAGGAATGAGACTTATGCTAAGACTAACGCCAAGTAATGACAGAGGCAATATTACCAGTTGCTGCATGTAATGATGTTTTCATCCCACAGATATCACTTATTTCCACCGATGTACTGTTACAGCTAAGTAATGTTCAGTAAAATTACTTTAGTAAAGGAGTTACATAGGCTTAGATAATACGATACGATACGATATATTTACGATTTACGAAAGCTGACAATATGCCAGCTTCATCTAGTGCTCGGCACAGAAACGGAAAAATAAGGAAAAACTAAAAACAAAAACCGCGTAAGGGCGAGCACGTATTTGTTCGTGTCCATACAACAGCCGAGAAAGTCGGCGGTGACTGTTACGGTGCTTCAAACATGTTTGTCGGTAGACACGGTACGGCCGAGCGTGTTTACCGTCTGGAGTTTGTCTCCAACCACGCATTCACCGACAGCGAGTTCAGCAAATGGCGTGAAACGATGGCACTGAGCGGACTGAATCTGCCGTCCGTCTATGACGTGGAGAAGAAAGTTGCCGACATCAAGTTCGCAATGAACTACTCGTTCAAGGAGAGCGACATTGAAGAGGTAGCTGCTGTGACTAGGGCTGGTAGCAATTAAACGTTTTCATGCTGGCCACGTCTAGTGGAAAATGTAACGTAAGTCTGGCATCCGTCCGTCTCTCTGTTTCGTAAGCATACTCACGGTGACTCACTAGGGGGCAGCATGCATGCATACATTTTGGCCCGACAATACGAAGGACCAACATAGTTGTTTGTGAGTTAATTAATAGACCAGCTAACATTCGTTCATTGGTGGTTTGGCAGTGTGGTCATGGCGTCAATTTAGTTACTCTGTTTGAGACCGGTTGGTACGGAGGTCGGCTCAGGTGGTCAACTTTTCCCTAGTGGATGACCCCACAATCCAACAACCGGTTTCAACCTTCCACGACAACAGTGGTCTCTGCTTAACCGTTTACGGACTCCGCAAGGTCACTGGTATCTGTAGGAAGTTATGGAATCAGGCAGCCACTGATTTGTGTCCCTGCGGTGAGAAACAAACGATGTCCCACATTGTTAACTCTTATCCTCTGACGAAGTTAAATGGCGGCTTGTCTCAGCTACACTCTGCTGACGATGAAGCCATTGTTGGCTGACCAATTATGGCTCTTGGTGCATACGGAAGAAGAAGAAAAAGTATGGATATGGTGACCGCATGACGAATATACTGTTTTGATATGTAGCCAGTTCATTAGGCAAACTCAGCCTCCTACCCTCTGTGTGATGGAAAAAATGAGTACTGACCAAGAGGCAGTGAGAGTGCTGTTTGGTTGGGAAAGTAACCATAGATCTAGCATTGTCAGAGACTGTGGTATATCCATGGAACTGAACTGAGGAATGGAGATAACCACTCTGCCTAGATTTCTGTAAAGAGTGTTGCACCCTTTCTTTCGTTCTTTATTGCGGGCTGAGGTCCAGCCTACTTCTGGACCTCTGCGCTGTGACCTTGTGATGGTCCAGTACGCTAGCCAGGGAGAAGAGGGGAATTTGTAGGTGTGTGCAAATGTGTGCGTGAGTGTGAGGAAGGTGGTGTTAGTAGGAGGTGAACAGCTTGTCAGGTATTTCTAGCAGGCCCCTTCTATACGTGGCCTACTGTCTGGCTTAGCCCTGACTGGTGCTATGTGTTGCACCAGCCAGTGGCCTGCCAAGTCTCTTTGCTTCAGCTCCGGCTGGCACGGCTAACAGCCTTGATGCTGCTAATCAAGGTGTCAGCAACGGTCACAGTTTGTAGAAGACACCGTCAAACCCTCTTTTTCCTGCCTGGCATTACCTCGCTGTTCATTATGTGCATAGGAATTATTTAAAATAATTTTTTGGTAGGCAGACGCGCCCGGGCTGAGGTTTGAACCCCGGCTTCTGAGCATGTCATGTTCTGGTGCCGAGTGCTTTGACCACTGCGCCACATGGGCAGGTGTATGCCTCTATGCTGTGTGTTGACCAGTACCCATATAATGGAAGTGTCCAGTATATTTAACGTTTGCACTGTTAATATACGTATTGCAGATTTTGAGTGAAAAATGGCGATTCCGTAAGAATCCGCATAACTACGCTATGAAGAAGACGCTGCTGTTGAAGCAGAAGGTATGTCAATATGTCGCTATGTCGTCAGTTGTCAAAGAAAAAAGACTCATTTAAAGGCTCTTCACATGGTCAAAAGGACAACTTGTGTTAGTGGGTTGTCTCCTTTATTTAGCAGAGTGATTAATACACAGTTTTCCCGCCATGATTTTGTACTCATTGACTGACTGCGAATTGATCTTTGTCACTTAACACATCATACTTATTGTCTGCCAACTTGTGAGTATTATGGCCGACAGTGAGGCACATTTTTGTGGAATATATCAATTTGTGGCATATCCATGAAAAATATTTGATGGTTAATTGCATTCATAGTCATACAAATATCAGTTTTATCAAAGAATCTTAAATTGTTATATCTAACTATACTGTTTGTTATTATCTCCACAGCCGTAGTTTTACATTTTCTTTTACTGTTTGTTTATTACTGCCCCCCCCCCAATTGGCCAGTATTGTTTTGCTTGTCATCGTCGTCGTTTGTGGTCATCATCTGTCGTCGTCTGTAACACTGCTGGCGGGCGGGCCGGCCGCTGGGCACGTGGTAGTCGGGCAGTCGACACTTGAGCAGTGCCAACGGGTTTGCCTACAGAGACCTTTTATCAGTGCGATGATGTCGGAAGAATAAACTGGTTACGGAAAAGCCGTGAATGTTGCTGTTCGCTATCCTTCTTATTCCCGGTGTTACGGTCATATCTTAGTGGCATGATGGCACAGTGGGTTGGGTTTTGAACTGTTGCAGGAAATGGCAGAAGCCGAAGGTGACACGGAAAAGGCGGAAGACTTGGGACTGGAACTGGAGGAGTTGGAACTCCGTGCCAAGGAACTTGACACTCGAAGAACGAGTACCATCAGTGCTATTAGGTCAGTTCGTGCACTGGGTTTCAGAGCGTTACATTTATGTGATAATAATCGACCACATTGTGTTGGTAAGAAGGTTTCTAAGTTGTCTCAAGCATTCCACAGTACATGGGATGGTAACGAGAATGAGCTTTTGGGCTGAGTAATAATAATAAATGGCGATGTGGATGTGGATGATAGCAGCAGACAGGTGGACGCATAGACCCAAGTCGGTTGGCATGCGGCCACTTGGCACTGAGTCTCCATTCCTCACAGAAATGTGTTGATGTCTCATAATAGTTTAAGTCATGATCACAACACTTGGACATTGACAAAGGTATTATTAGGCCACGTCACATGCATGCAGTGCATAGATGACGCCTATTGCTACAGACGTGGCACGTAGTTTGGTCAGTCTGTCTGTCTGTCTGTGTGTTAGTCACATGGGTATGCTGTGCAAATATGGCTGAACCGATCGAGATGCCATTTGGGGGGGCTGACGCAAGAAGTTCTGTTCGGGGGGTTGACTTCTATGGGCCCAAAGAACTATACATAAATGGGGATCGAGATCCCACAGTGGAAAGAGCAAGTTTGGGGGTCGTCTGGCCCACTGAAAAGCATTGGGAGTCTTTACTGCAGTGTCTGCAGCAACAGGGATCATTCAATACTCAATAGTGACTGCTGCAGCTGACTGCAATGCTCCCGACTCATCATTGTCATATTACATTGTCCCCCATGAAAAATCGGCCCTGTGATGCGCCCTTTTACCAAAATTCTTTGACGACTTGTTACTTTTGTTGTTGTTGTTCTTGATGTCGTCGTTAGAAATTGTGATCAATATTACACGTCGGTGCTGATCAACGTTGTAGTACAATAAACGAGCGAAATCGACGTCGTGATCTCGAGGACGCGGAGAAGGCGTGCGTACGTGAAATGGCCGAGCGGAAGGAGGCTGCGGCCGACCCTTTCACCCGCCGACGCTGTCTGCCAACTCTTGTCACGAAGGTCAGACTGCTTCCCAAGCTGCTTTCATGAACCACTGTTGACAGCAGAGGCGGTACTGGCTATTAGGCCGGGTAGGCTGTGGCCTACCCAAACACGTTCCTGGCCTACCCAAACGAAATTCTGCCCCACATACACCACTCCTGTTGGCCTACCCGAAATTTGCTGGGCCCTTTGACTGGCCTACCCAAATGAAAATTCCTAGAACCGCCCCTGTGACCGAGGTTGACAAGAGCTGTATGATGGTTGAGCCATATTGAGCCAGAGAATCTATGGCTTATGGTGGATGTGGTGCATTTCTGAAAATATGTACTAAGTAGACAGCTCTCAGTAGAACAGTAGAATGTACTTTGCTGCTGTGTATATTGCTGGATACTGCAGTGATTTGGAGCCGACGTAAGGGCAGCAACGCCTTTTCCATCACGCGCCTAGTGCTGAACGAGGAAAGGATAAGGCTAGGCCACTAGTTGGTTGTCAGGGCATTTGTCAGGTTTTTTTGGTACTGTTGGTCTTGGTTGGGTGACCAGAAAGGCATTCGGCTGTAAGAATCTGCATGTTGGCACCAGTACGGCGTTGGACTTGCGATTGACAGGTCGCGGGTTCAAATCCCAGCCGGTCCACTTTTATGTAACATAGGTCAACTCAGCCTTGCATCCCTCTGGGGTCGTTAAATCGAGTACCTGCTTCGGCTGGGAGTAAAGGCCGGATTCTCACCTCTACAGGATGGCAGTTAACACTGTGTGATCCCATATGGCATGTGAGTTTTCCGTAGCGGTGAAAAGGTGAGTTGATGCTAACTGCTATACACTTTTTACTTTACTTTACCAAAGGTTTTCGTGAAAAGTAGAGAAAGAAAACATCGGGGTACCGGCTGACATAGGTTCACCCAATAACGGCAGATATGGAGGACTGGAGGAGGTAGTTACAATAGCATGTAGACAATTAAATTTCACTCTTTTGCAAAGTGCATTGCAGTGATGTATATATGTGTGTAATTTTGCAGTCACTTGATCCCGAAATAGATGCTCAGATAAAGGCGCGCTATCGAGACAAGTTTAAATTGGACTCGGATTCGGTGACCAGTTACCAGCAGGCGGTAAGATTTGTAGCATCTTCTACTTGTCACATTTCAAATGATGTTGTGCAGATTGGTCTCAGTGAACTGTTTGATTTTAATTATTTTAATGATTAGTGTTTTAT
>Ga0209780_1002837_pt1 | contig 12594 bp, 8 predicted proteins | sample WorMetexBAHAMAS2_FD_187384 | JGI IMG/M metagenome (GOLD analysis project Ga0209780, IMG submission 187384) | Marine gutless worms symbiont microbial communities from Max Planck institute for Marine Microbiology, Germany - Inanidrilus exumae... | ecosystem: Host-associated > Annelida > Digestive... | reverse complement strand
AAATCTTGCTTTATAGGCCTGTTGCGTAAACATTTGTGCAGTTGCTTACTGGTTATGAATATGACGTATAACTTGACGTCATGCAGGGTATAGCCACTTAAGTAAATTAACGTACATACCATCATGCCCGCCGGTTACCCGGCGTCTATTAGGGGCCCGGCGTTTATAGGAGACCCAGCGTTTAATTGCGACCCGGCGTTTATTCGGGGATTTACGGTATTTCTAACTTTTAAAAATCTTAGATGTCGCACGGCCGCCATCTTGAAAAATCTAAAAATGTAGTATTAATGGACATTATTAATAGCCTACTCAAAACTGGTAATAAAACAGCAAATATAAATGTAAAAAACTGCAGTTTATACACAGTGTTAACGGCGACGGATCAAAAACCGCAAAAACCATAAAAAGGCAATGTTAACCACACATAACATTGACATTCAGGCTATGTTAGTGTGGTTAACATTGCCTTTTTATGATAGAAGAATAGATGCTGTGGCTTGTGGCATTAGGTAACTGATTCAACATTGAACGGTCTACAGTCACGATGTCATCGAATGCAACGATGCAACTTATCATGGTGCGGTTCGTACAACATAGTGACCTCCAGCTGTGTGTCAAAGTAATACTGATGCTTGTTTTACATTATCATGAGTAACCTATTGTCTTATTAGTTTGCCCCCTGTGGGCCCGGGGCATCTTTTACTTTTACTTTTTCCCTTTTACTCGCTTCATTTATTTTCTTGCTTTTTCATCACTTTCCATTCTACCAGAATAGTCCCACTCCATTTCCAGGTCGGATGTCGCAGGAGGCGACGAAACCTGGCTTTAGTTTTTTTGTGTGCGTTGATTGTATGTTATATGTATATTTTAGTTAAGGCTGCATGCTTGTTTTTGTCGTATTTTATTTAATTTTGTCTTACAATGTGATAGTTGTCTCCCCCTGTTGTAGGCGCTAGCATAGTAATTTGAATGAGCCTATCGATCCCTTTCCCTTTTTGGGTGGCTGCTGAACAAAAAGGCGGCCATGGTTGAGGTTAATATGTTACTGGCCTTCATTTACTGGGTACGGATAGCTCTCTATATTTGTGCTGAAAACGGACGTAAAACTCCAACTACTAACTCTTATTAGTTTATTGCATTTGACTCATTGCTTTTACGAGGTTGTTGTGTTTTTCACAAAATTAATTTCCTTCTATAGCAACTTTGTGGAAGCTACAGCAGAAACGTCAACATATAGATACGTTGATTACAATACTTTTGCCAGGGGTGAAGTGATAACGGTGCAGCTGTACTCTGCATATGTAGGTTTTTCCGTATGTGTGGAATGGAGCTGACATGTTTGAGAATGGCATGTTGTCGATTTGTTGATGGTCCCATCTTGGCAAGTATTGCGAACAGTTGTCCCAACCTCGAAGGTTTGTTATGTTTGTTAGTTGTAGTTATGTTTGTTGTGGAAGTTGTGGTCTAATGGTAATGGCATTGCACACATTAACAAAGTTACTTTGCATCAAGTTTTGTTAGTACTCAGATCCGTGATCGTTCGCGTGCATACCATATTGGTATATAGCCAGCCACTGAGACCAACTCAGCCTCCTGCCCTCTGCGGGATGTAAATGAGTACAAAATGCAGTGGCAGTGTTTTTTGGATGGGAAGGTAACTGTAGGTCTGGCGTCACACCAGTCATGCATCATAGACTGGTCCAAGAAAGAGGAGCACCCACCCTCTACCCTCCTCTATGGTGTGTGGCATTCTCTAGCTTTTATTTATGGTGGCTGTTTTGAGTGACTGATACAGATTTCCATAGTAATAAATGTTATGAACCAGTGGAGAAGTCAAAGCTCCGCTCTTCTTTTTGGTTAACCAGCCACCATCCACATTAGGAACCTTTTTGATGTGCAACCAAGGGATACGTTTGGATTGCCTGTGACGTCACCGTAACTAATTGTGAGCCAATGAGACTATAGTCAGTGATGAAAAATGACGCTGTAGTGAGCAGACATTAGGTGTTGACATCAGACATATTTTTCACTACATAAGGTGCCCATTGCATAAACCGATGAACGATGTGCATAGCTTTAAGTGTGTTACGTTTATTAAGAAACTCTTGTTGCTGTTGGTTTGAATTAGTAATCGTTGCAGGTTGATGGTTGGGTTAAGGTTTTAGATCCCACCCAACACAAAATAGGTAATTTCAGAGACTCGGGAATTATTGTCCAGTTATCTGTTTGTTTACTTGCAGAGTTGGACGTTCAGTGCTGTCGATGCATGGACAGTTCAAAATTTGTGGAACTGTCAAAGCTAACAAAACTGCAGTCTCTGAATCTGTACAGAACAGTCGTTGACCTGCATTCAATGCTGGCAATTGTCAGGTTGCTCCGTAATAAGACTTGCATGTTTATGGTGTATAACTTGTATAGTTTGTTGTAACTTTGTAGTTGTAAACGAAAAAAGATAAATTTTATTGTTACACTGGACGGAGGATATTTGTAGTAACTGTTTTAAATGGCGAGTCTTGCACGGCAGTTCACCCAGTACTGGAGCACGACAGTTTTTGCACACAAATCATTTCATGGGGTAATGTAGTGACATACTTAAGGAGTGATAGAATCTGTAATTATCAGTTCACTAGTAATTCACGGATAAGTCTGTCAGTGAAAGAATTTTGAAATCGATCAGCATTTGTCAAAGATATGGTCAAACGTGTAGTGGCACCTTTTTTTCCGGACACGAGAATGCACTTAACAGAGGTTTAGGAGGATTAGGAAATTGTGTGTGGCCCATAATTGTAACTGTTATAACCAACATGAAGGATTGTTCAAGTTCAGAGGTAGTCGTGTACGATGAAGAGTGGGCAATGTCTGGAAAACCGTGCAAGATCGAGACGTGGTTTTTAAATACCATTAACATAAAGTGATATCTGCCTAGCCAGTAGTGCTATTTCAGATGACATTGAGTGACCTTTAAGGTCATCTTACCTTTTGCAAAGAATTTTTTCAAATGCTGTATCGCATATGGTTATCACTTTAGCACATCAGGATGATGATTTTTGCAGACCATCAGCAGTGATGTAGCCTAGAGATAATTTAACGAGGTTCTTCTATAATGTGGAGCATTGCACAGTCCATCCGTGATGGTGGAGTATGTTGTGTGATACAGGTCATGTAGTGAATTAGCGCACTTGAATCTTGGCTCTTGTAATGCAATTGTCAGTTACGATGACCTTGCTGTCGAACTCTCAAAGCACTGCACGTAAGTTGGTTTAAATACTGATTACTTGCTATTTTGATATTGATTACATTTAAAATGTATAAAGTTTATACTCTGGAATTATTGGTCTAATTACAGTTTGGTATGTTGGCATTTGCTTTACATTGTACTGTGCAGTACTGTGTGTTTTGCAAGGAGCTGCCATTTTATGGAAATAATAAGACATTGATAATTTGGTAGATAAACAAGCCTGCAGACAGCAACTTTGACCCCAGTGCAGCCATCTGGCGAACACAACAATGCATAACATCATTTTTTTGATTGTGGCCCATTTTCTCTGTTATATGAAAACACAACGTCATCCACAACAAACAGGAAGTAAGTAACGTGTATTACACTGTTGTCACAGAACTGAACCACGAGCACAGGTAATATGTACAGAAAATTTTGTGAAAATTGGACTCTGATTTTTGAGATATGTGAGCAAACAGACAAATGGACGTGCAGACATACTTTGCACAACTACTTACTCGGTGAAGTAGTAGAGTAGATGTTCTGTGCTGATGTCACTGTGCTAATGTTTGTTTGTTAGACTACACATACACTAGAATCATGAGTGATGAGTGTTTATACTTTGTCTTCATGCAACATTTTCCTATTACTCTGAAAGGTGTGACTAACGTTCAGGAGCATGTTAGGGCGAGGTCTGGAAAGGAAAATATGCATTTGGTGTGCACTGTAGAAACCTGCGAACACTGAACGTTTGGCGAGCGAAAGGTTTGACAGACGTTGGACTTGGAGCGATTGCCAGCAGATGTCACAGGCTGGAGGAACTGGATGCCGGCTGGTGGTCTGTAGACACACACACACACAAACTCCAGCAGGTGGTCTGTGGATTTGATGATCGTTGTTCTCATTTTGATTAACTGAATAACAACAACAGTCTGTTTAACAGGACAGCCTGGGTGAGCTGGCACCAGAAAGAAAACATTCGCTCAGTCCATATCTTTGTGTCTGTATGAGGGTGTGTGTGTTTCTGGTGAAGACTCGTCTCGGTGAATGTCTCGTAAAGTAAAGTAGGCAGAACGTTTGTATAGTGCTCTATACTAAGGTGCTTGGGTATGGCTTGTGTTAACGAGGGATCACACAGTTTTACCTGCCAGTCACACGTTTATCCACAAATGGAATGAGCCGTCCTGCCTTTTCTCCCCAGCCACAGAATATCAGTGCACTTCGGCCATTATTTCTCATCCTGCTGAGGGCAGGAGGCTGAGCTGGCCTGGGTGGCTAGTTACATGCTGAGGTGATTTGCCAGCTGAAGACGGTCACCCATCCCAGTACTAGTAGGACTCAACATAGAGTTATTTTGTTAATACACCAAACACCATTACGGTTATTCCAAAGCGCTACCATGTATTATGTATGTTTTTGTGTATTCTAGTTCAGATCTGCAGTCAGGCTCCGGATGTTTTGTACATCTAACTCAATGCTGTCCTTATCTTAAGAAGCTCTTCCTTACTGCTAACAGGTCGTTACTGGTGTGCCACCATTTTTCCTGCTACTTAATTCTGTAAAATGTCTAAGACGTTTGTCAGATTTCCCCTAGACCAGATAAACGGTTACTGGACGTTACCCGACAGGACGTTTCCCGAAAGACGTTTCCCCGATGGGTCATTTCTGCGACGGGACAAGACGTTTTTCCGACATGAACATGCATCCTAGGGCTTGTTCACTGATCGCCACTGCAACTTGGGGTCTGTGCAACGTTTGATGTTGATTTTAACCTAAAATATTACCCACTCATTTCATGTCGGGGAAACGCCCCATCAGGGAAATGACCCGTCGGGGAAACAACCCGTTGGGGAAACATCTTGTCAGGGAAACGTCCTGACACCCAGATAAACTGGCAACACAATTGTGGGTTGAAGTACTTTGACCTTTTGCTATGCGTTAATTTGCCACCTCACTGTCTAAAATGTGTCTTTTTTTAGCTTTTGTCTAATGCAGTGCAGCATTTAATCATTTACTACTAAGAATTGTTTATCATATATGCACATGATAGTAGTGTGTGTGTGTTACCATAATTAATGTGTAATGTAGCTAATGCATTTTACAATTCTTGAATCTGTTTTTTGGCATAGTATACATGTGTCATGTCTAATAAATAAGTAATATTTTCCCGCTGTTTTACTGTACTTTGCAGGACTGTTTGTGACACAGACCTCGATGCTGTTGCTGCTTTCTGTATGCTGATGGAACAGTTAGATATTCTTGGCACCCGAGAAGTTTCTGCTAGTGCTGTGCAGCGGTATTTGATAAATTCTCGTGCATTGCTTTTCTATTCTTATGACAATAAGGTAGTCAGTCACTTCTGAGGCACATTATGACATTTCAAATGTAAGCACGTTTGCACCATTGAACAGGAAGTGTGTAATTTTTTGTTACCATTAATGATAAAAGAGTTAAGATTGACTGAGATTGAGAACTAAACTTTATCAGCAAGAGTTCAAAGATTTTGATCAGTAGCTCAGTACTGAGGACGGATTCTTCTTCTGTTGATGATTATTTGAGTTATGCTATTGCTGACTTGTTGATTCAATACTGAGCTAAAAGATTGGCTTGGAAGAATGTCTTACTGATATTACCGTAATAAAAAGTTTTAGTTAGAAAATGCAAAAAATACAAAATGCATGTAGAGTAGTTGACTGATTGCACTTGCTATGTTCAACATAATTTTTGGTGATTTGAGTCAATAATAAGTACTTTCGTGTTAGTTGTGAGCACGTAGCACTTTATCTGCTAAATGCTTAAGCATCCTAGGTTTTCCATACCCCAGTTATGAGGAATTAGGTACCAAGTCATTTTGAGGCTTGCAAAAGCCTCACAGCACTTTTAACCCATTCAGGGATGAGGGGTTGCGCATTGGCCTACCAGAGGCCTCAGCATAGATGACACCATCTCCCCACAAAGAAGAAAGAAAGTGCTACCAGATGGCTTCTTTGGCATTCAGATTTTACAAAATTTCATTTCGTCTGGGGTTCCGCCCGGGACCCCGCTGGGGAGCCTATGATGCTCCTCCAGAACCATCAGTCGGCTGCGGATGGGGATACCCCTCTCCGTTCCCCACTTTCGTTTTACACCTTTGGCATCTTGCTCTTAACGGCATCGAGGCTTTGGCATTGAGTGTGCCCATACTTCTTGCTGTAGGAACGGACACTGACAGTGCTATTAATAGTGGCTGTAGTATATGCACTTACAACCATTCTAATAGCTGTTGGTGCCTTGTAGTCTTACAGGAGTGGATTGTTTAATGACATTTTGTATGCTTGTTGGTGCCAGAGTGCTTGAGAGCTGTCAACGTCTGCGTCTCTTTGATGTGTCCTTCTGTTCTGGGGTCGATGCAGCCAATATTGCCGTGTGGAGAGAACAGTTTCCTCGTGTACACATAAAACGCAGTTTCCAGTCCTGAGATCCATCAGCAAATGTTGGACTGTGGTAGACTTGTGTTACCAATGCAAGCATCTGACACGAGTACAGCCGGGATGTGAATACAAGTCCACATTGCTACATTTCTTTTCACTGCTGATTGTTATGTACATAACTACAGCTGTTTTCTTCAGCCTGATGTGTTGTCACTGTGATTGTAAGCATATGTGCTTACCATTTGCACATAGCAAACTAGTTTATTTATTTTTATGTCATCGCCACCTGACAGTATTGACTAAGGAATGATGTTTTTAGGCCGTACCGTTGTCCAGTTCAGCTTTCCATTTGTTTGTTTGTATGTTCAGTCAGATATTGTTACCATGATATCTCATGAACAGCATGAACAATTTTGATAAACCTGACAGGGAATATTCACTAGCCCCTACTGATGACCTGGGTAGATGTTGGAGGTCAAAGCTCAGGGTCACACTTTGGTTCAAGGTGCGGTGTCGAAGCCATCCACTTCGATGCTGGGGCGTCAATGTCCATTTTCTAGTGTGAAAGGAATGAATTACACAGATTAGGCCTATAGAACGGTTTGTTGATTCCAAAATCGAAATTGAAAATCAACGTTCATTGAGCAACTGCATGCGCATTACGCACAATTGACGACCTTAAAAGGACGTCAGTGTCCGGCCGTCCGCAGCTACACGGTTGCATCCATTAGCGGATGTGCAAAAAGCTTGCAATCGTGGATGCATCTGCACATCTATGGTCATTTATTACTCTCTACACCTGTAACACACCACAAAGGAAATGTGTGTTAAAACTGCAATTAACGCATGATTAAAATTATAGTGCAATTAACGCGATTAAAAATATAATTGCTGATCAGCCCTAGTCAGGACCGGATTTAGGATTGTTCAGACCGTTTGGCTGAGCTGGGTCCCCAAAGATTTAAAGTCACACATTCACATACTATAGAGGGCTGTTGCTAAACATTCTGAAGTCGAAAGAGAACGGAAAAAGGGCCAGGCGCCCCACGTTTATGTATAGCAAGGCTGCATGTTTGTAAATGCGGTGCTTCTTAAGGTTACGAGTATATTGATAAATGTGGTCCATCCACACTGCACTGAAATACAAGCTGTTTCGTCAGGCTGCCTTTCAGTTTGGCGATTTTGACAATTAGCACTGTATATTTTTTTTAATTTGATGCCAGTAAAGAGTCCATGATGATAATAGTCACTATGTAGTTTGTAGGCTCGTCAAATGTAATGTTGTTTGATCGTATTGTTATTATGTATTTCAGCTGGTAAATGCAATTGCTTTCTGCCAGTGCACTAAACAAAATGTGCACAGTTTCTACGCTTCATGCTGACTTGAGCTTTAAATGCAGTAGTGATTATATAGTGCATGTTGCTGCTGCTGCTGCTGCTGCTACCACTAAACGGCCATTTTTCCAGGTGAATTGGGGTCCCGTTGTGTCTTTCTTCACCTATTCCATAACAGGATTAGTAGAAGAGAGTTTTTTATGGGGGTTGAATGTCCTTTTTGCCACCCATCCGTCAGTGTCAAAGCTCTGAAGGGAACACAAAGCATTAATCCTAACCAGTGGCCTGGCCTTATCCTTCTTTCATCCATAACTGGACTCCTGAAGGAAGCAGTGTTGCTGCCTTTACACCAATACCAGAATTTAATTTACTTATTTACCCAGACTCCCAGAGTGAATGTTTGTGCTCTTTAATGTTTAGGTCGACTCTTCTGATTCGACCTAATAAAGCGGGTATCAAATCATCAAATGTACGTCCATCCGTCCGTCCAAAAAAAGTTTCTTCGATTTCAATTACATTTGGCATGTAGGTAGATCTCATAAGTGATGCACGACGGTATGCAGTATGACCCGATTCAAGGTCAAGGTCATGAGCCCTTGAAAGTTAGAAATCCTTCCATTTTCAAACTATCTCCTCCGCCATTTACAATGGGAGCTGGCAACTGAGCACTGATTCTTAAACTAGGGCACAATATCTAAATTTGATCGGGCCGGATTTTTTATATTCGCCATAGTTTTGGTGTCACATGACTTTGAATGTGGCAGAAACTTCAGTTGTGAAGAGTCGACCATCAGTCCTGCACGGGGCCAATTTATTAAAAATTTCATTTATGGCATAGAAATTGCAAGCTATAAAAGAGCGTGTAAATATTGAAGGTTTTAAGAGTACCGGTAGTGCCTTAGCAGTTACTGTACGCTGTGCTGTTTGTGTAGGTGTAGTGTGTTTGCCTGCAGATAATTTGCATAATTAATGTTATAGATAACTGACATGTTAGATTTTTGCTTTGTTGTTTTCTACATGGTAAAATAGTTTGATATTAAGTCTTGTTACTGTTTGCAGTAAACTTTAGTGTGTTGCTGTGGTAATGAATAAAATAAAATTGGTACCAAATTGTAAGAAAGTATTACACAATGTTATTATGCTTTGTAATATCAGACTAGTGTGGTGTTGATAGGATTCTTGGAGTGATTTATTGCAGTCTCAAATTTATGTGATATATTATATATAACACTGTCAAACATAACATAGGCCCTAAAAGACGACATCTTGTCTATTTCTGCAAATGCTATCACAAAATGAATTTTTGTCTTCTCATGTTTCATGTTTGGTTGCTTAGAGTTTAACGGTGCTTTCAACACTTTCTGTTTAACAAAGTTCGCAGAAGGCGTACTTAGCAGACTTTACTATCGATAATACTACTAAGTTGCATGATAACATTGATCACTGAGCAAGAAGTGCAAGATATGAATGATATCAATTGATTCTTAGAGGTTAAAATACTTGTCACTTTCGCTGCCAGAATTAAACTTTAGTAAGTCAAGCGATAGGCAGACCGGCCGTTGATAGCAACAACACAGTATAGATACCTAAATGATCGTTATAATCGGTTCATATAAATTATATGTTTGTTAAGATGAGAATAAGCTGATTAACTGTCGGACAGTGATCAGGTAACGCAAACTGACTGAAAATTAGGCCTAACAATAGGCTAGTGCACTGTTACGAGACACTCCGCAGAAGAGTGCACTGTGGGCCTATATAAGAGCGCGCGAACTGACTTCCAGACGAGAACTGCGACAAACTGACCTACATGCAGACGAGACTACGGCGGCCGCCTGAGACCGAAGGTCGATGGTGAACGCCTTCTCTTAGGCGTCCGCCGTAGCCAAGTCTGCTTGTCGGTCAGTAGTAGTCGGAGCTGCCTTAGCATGTATGACCGATGATGGGTCTACGTCCACGAAAAATTTGGTAGAGTTCCTACCACCCCTCTCCGAGATTCGTGGTGGAGTTTATGGGCCTGGACTGGGGGCTCGGGCGGCCTCAAGTGGCAATGCATCGCTAATTGCCCACATTTTCCTTTTTTCGACTTTTTCCATCTTCCTTTTTCGACTTCTAATATTGGAGGTCACTTAACTGATCTCAATTCTCAGCCAAACTTGTACACATAATCACTTATGACTGCTATTTGAAAAATGTGGTCCGAACCTCCCGGGATATTTACCTCCCACGTGCGGGGTCACAGAAAACCACTTTTGGGACCGACTTCGGCGACTTTGAATTTTGACCGAACATATCTCTGCAACGGAACATGATATCAACAATCGGAAAAGAAACTTGTCAATCTACAGGCACTCCTTTACATGCCCCAAATTTGGTGAACTTTGGTCCAGAAACGGCTGAGAACGGTTGGCGAGATTTGCTCACCCCCTGAATTTTCGCATTGGGAGATAGACACTGCCAGCTGCCTTACCGCATGGCAGGGCTGTAGAATTGGGTTTTAAAAACCTAGGTTTTTAGGTTTTTAAAAAAACCTAAAGTTAACCAATTATTAAATTAATTATTTAAATCTCATATTTGAATGTTTGTCAAATTGTCATGCTACATTTCCTTCATTTTCATGTCAGTTGCAGCCTATGTAACTAACAGTTACATCCAGAAAACACGTATGGGAGTACAATAATAAAACAGTCACACACAGTATCCAACGTATACAGTAAAATTTGGACATGCAAACAGTGTAGAAGCTAAATGTTAATTATTAGCAACAGATAAAAGAACTAAAGGAGAAGACAAACATCAGATCTAGCTGTACAAGTGACTGAAAGTGAGTCTAGTATAATAGTATTACATTATACGCTGCAGTAGAAGATTGAAAGTTAGAACTCTAAAAGACTGGATTGTCAGTGATATTCACAGTTATTGCAGACAACATAACAGCTGTTAAAAATAAATACAGCTGTTGCTGTTCAGAATTCCGGCTTACTATTTATTATACTTTACACCCAATAAAGTAATGCTGCAATGTTATCTTTTTATGCTGTAATTCATGAAAAGGGAATGCCTTGTACACTGTATGAGTATGAGTCCTATGGGATGCAGATTTCAGATGCTTTGGGGTCACACTTTCGTGTTTGGTGACATCGGTCTTCGTAGAAAAAAAACTAAAAACCTATAAAACCTAAAAAACCTAAAAACGTAAAAAAATTCTTTAAAAACTAGTTTTTTTCCAGCCCTGCCGCATGGACGTTATACAACAGACACGGTAAGTTGGCTGCCTCAGAACACTCGTTTCGTCATCAGTATTCAGATTTCGTAATATTTTGTTACATTTTATTTATGGGATACTTTGGTCAGGTTCTGACCAAAGATGATATAGCGCCGGAGGCGCACCTCCGGCGCTATATCCTCTTTGCTCGTTGCTCTGACTTTGGTGACCCACCGGTATTGAAATGGCAAAACTAGCTGGCGTAACACGTTTACTTATTTATAGTCTTCGACAGTCGTCATAGTAACGAATGACAAGTGCCCGCAATTATGGGCAGTGTGGAAAGTGGTGACCGTTTTGTTAAATATGGTGACATTATGAACTAATCAACCGTCTGCAATGGCAGATATTAAAGTATAAAATGATTTTACTTTTAGCGAGCCTATATTTATGTGCCTGTTATTTGTGTAGTCACCGTAGCATGGTTACTTGTTAGGCGGTGACTATTCGTCCGGTCACCGGAACAATACCTTATGCGCTATGTATCCGGTTACCGGAACTCTAGCCATTCGGCTATTCGTCCGGTCGAACGAAAACTCGGCAACAGAGCATGTGAGCGGAGCGGGCCGATTTGCCGCTCCGTCGCTCTAGCCCTTTCTGTTGCATCCCGCTCCACGCTCCGGCCATTTTTCAAAGGCCGCTCACCGCTCCGCTCCAACCAATTTTCTAACCGCTCCGCTCTGCTCCGCTCATATCCGGCAACAACAACAAAATTCGTGAGGTGACAAAATTTTTCTTTAGTGACCGTTTATCAGTATCGGACTATCGGCAAACGGCATATGGCAATAACACTACTACGTTATCTATTACATTAGTGGTAACCATAACGAATCCAAAATAGCCCCACGTAGGGGGCCTACCTGATTATGATTTATGATGCACTTTATATCAACATCAGTCACTGCAATTTGTGAAGCCCAAAATTAAGGTGGTTGGCGCGGTATTTGAGCGGGTAATTCATGCCGCTCCACGCTGCGCTCACGCTGCGGGACTTTTTTTAAAGCCCGCTCCGCTCCCGCTTTAGCTATTTTTACCCGCTCCGTTTTCCGCTCTGCTCCCGCTCCGCTCACATGCTCTGCTCGGCAATATTATGTTAGTGGCAGGTGGTGTTGGATGAATGGTTGTTGCATTCAGTCAATTAATGCATAACAAATCACATGAAATAACTTATTTTATAACCCACCTTGTGTTGCCTCACTGGCAGAAACTCAAACCAGAGAGGCCTACTGTGGTAGCCTTCGGTAGCTTTCGGTAATTGTCAACACGTTTAAAGACGGGGTATAGCGATTTTTGAAGTTTCAAAATAAAGTGCATAATTAAATAGAGGTATGTACTCGTGATTCAGAAAAAATATTATAAAAAAT
>Ga0209780_1002836_pt1 | contig 12598 bp, 8 predicted proteins | sample WorMetexBAHAMAS2_FD_187384 | JGI IMG/M metagenome (GOLD analysis project Ga0209780, IMG submission 187384) | Marine gutless worms symbiont microbial communities from Max Planck institute for Marine Microbiology, Germany - Inanidrilus exumae... | ecosystem: Host-associated > Annelida > Digestive... | reverse complement strand
CACCTTCGCTGGGGGAAGTAATAATAATAATAATAATAATAATAATAATAATAATAATAACAATGAATTTTTTTCTAACTTTTTTGACTACCTACGGCTTTGTGCTTGTGGGTTTAAAATAATAATAATAATAATAATAGGACAATTTCTAACGCGCCGTAATATAGCAAGCCATTACAAGGGCGCGCACGTAGTCGAAGCATACTCTGTTCACATATGAAACAGACCATTACGCTGACCTTAACTTCGCATTAATCCAAGAATACATTTTATTGTTCAAAATCACATCATCTCTTTGATAAACTTATCTTGATCCTCTGCTTTCTGACTATTAGCTAAAGGCAGGAGTAGCAACTGTGGTAGTCTACGTTCACCAGTCCACGTCGATTCACATCAAATGTCAACAGAAATAAATGCGGTTCATTAGTCAAATAACAAGAGGGACCACCAACGACGGTGTTGCTGGAAACCCCATCAGGTTCACTGAACAACGAATGGGCGTTACTATACCGAGACAGCCCCACAGCACGACGGCCGCCCTTGCGACCGCCCGTGCTTTCTTATCTGACGACAGGCTGTTTTAGTTTTAGTCGAGTTCTTACTTACGCCTGCCTACACCCTGGGCAACGAAGCTAGGAAGAACCGTTAACAAGAAGCTCAGCTACCTCTGAAGAACCGCGCGACGCGCTATGTTAGAAAATTTGTGCTATGTTTCACGAGCTATGGGAGTTATGAGGGTTTTCAACAGCAAAAGTGACCTTCAAGGTCATTCAAGGGCACAAGGGCATTGGCAATAGTGCTATTCGATAGGCTACATACAATTTCCTATTAGTCTTCTATTGCAACTATGTCTCTATCTTGCACCGTTTCCGACATATTATCTCTTATTTCCGACAATGTCGAAGCAACATTTGACTTTGTCGAAAGGACGTAGTTCCACGAAAAACTCGTTTGACATTGTTGCCGTTTTGGCAACAAAGTCAAACGTTGCTTCGACATTGTTGCTGGTGTGGACGGGGTTTATAGGTGAAGCAAGCGAACTGACCGGTCGGCGAGAGAGACGTTGACGGGCAGGTCAAGGAAGCAGCGATTGCGCAGCAACCCCGACCACAGCTGAACTCCGATGATGCCGAAGATGAAGAAGACGAAGAAGCAGAGAAGAAGAACGTTACCGAGCATTGGCAGCGTATCCAGCAACAGCATCACTAGAATCCGCAAGCCTACACACGAAATACACGGTGCTCCGTAAAAAACGCGACGCTTTATTTTTTACTATGACTCCCGCATTATTTGGCGGACTTTACACTTTTTTGCACCGATGGAAACAGGAACGAACATTCTACAGAAAAGTTATAAACTTCAACTTAATATTGTGTCTTCAATTGCGGCAATGTTATCTGCAGTTCGGGTGACCGTGGTCGACCGCTTCCTGCAGTTGCGTTCGATCGAACTGGTTGTGCGCAACTTTGGCAGAAAGCCGTCCAATGTTCATCTTTTCAATTTTTTTTCTTTGGGAATTCATCGATGAGTCTTCGGGCAAAAAATCGTTTAGATTCCCGCAAGTTTTGATAAAAATTTTATTGTCAGAACTCAACATAATTCATTTCATTGTATTATTATTATGCACGAAGTAACTCGGTGAAGTGAACATTGCAGTGTGACGCAGTTATGACGTCATCGAGCCGTTACATAATAGAACTGTAGAGTATTCTTTCCTGTTTTCACTGGTACAATAAGTATAAAACCCACCGAGAAATATCGCAGTTATAGTAAAAATAAAGTGGCACGTTGTAGAACTTTCCCAGCTGAACCGGAAGGTTTAACTTCCGAACACTATCAAACCGGTACATGTATATTCCGTGCTAGAGCGTTGTTTTGGCAAACTGCATACACGTGTGACCTTTAGTGTTCTGTACAATTAGAAAATCGGTTCATTATGGGTCTATTCAACGTCCGTGCTTCGTCGACGGCGCATCGAGGTCGACGAAGACCCCAGTGGGCAGGCACTATAATTCCTTCGGGCTACACTCGACGGTGGACCTGCGTATTAGCAACCGATGGTTTCCTTGCAGACAGATCATTAGGCGTCCAGTCCACTGGCATGGTTCAGCTGCCTCAGCTGTCGATTGCTCGACTCACGCAATAGGTTGCCATTTGCCACCACAACGGTTAACACGTTATGGGCCCCCGGCGGTAACGTGTCATTTCGTTGCTCAGTTGGCCGGGTCCGGTTATAAGCAGCGTCGTATATGAAACTGCAATTCGTGAATTCTGACCGCCCAATCATCGTTAAATTAGCACTGACCGCGTCGGGCCAGACAAGGCTGGATTTATGGCACTGCCGCCATCACGAGGACCACAGTCCTCGTGGTGGCGTTCCCGCTTAGGCTACTTTAAAAATACCATAGGACGATGATGATGATGATGATGATGCCAGCCGGGTTTTGTTCACACAAGATGATGGAGATGAAGTGAGGTGGGTTCAGAGAACGGGAAAAGAGGAGGGGGGGGGGAGAAAGACAAAAGAAAAGAAAGACTATAGTCAGTATGAGAGAGGCACAGTAAAAGGCAGGGCATATTCTTAGGAAAATGAAGTACTGCGCATCCTGGGAATAGTCATGACAGTCTGGAAGCGTAGCCCAGCCTCTAGTGGGGTCAAGGGGCAATGCGCCTGGTCTTTGGAACATGCCCCTGGTCAGGACGTCAGGGGGCGAAGCTCCACTGAAGCTGAAACGTTTAGCGTAAAACGCCACTTTAAAACTTCAAATCAACACAATAAAGACAGAATAGTTATACCGTTATAAAAGGAAGGTTCGTTTAGGCAACGCAAAACAAAACTGCACAAATTGCCCTTTCCACTTCATATTTCTGCTTCACAACTGCACAAATCGTCATCAACTGCACACTACAATATGCCCTGCAGGTGGAAGGACGGTGAAGGGTATGGGAGAAAAGAGGAGGGAGGGTGAACAATGAAACTGAAAACGTAATGTAGCCACGACGGCACACACACACACACACACACACACACACACACACGCACACACACAGACATCGATATATTCACCTTGTAGCCTTAATCGTTGACCTTCTGGCCTCAAAAGTGGCTCATGAGTTGCTCAAGACACGGGCCACTTTTTGTCTCTTTTGCACTTTGCAGCTCTTGTCGTTGTTGAGTAAGTGGCAGAAACGAACAGGATAAACCGATAGTCAGAGAGATGACGGGGTGCAATCGGTAATGGGGCCTCCGTAGAGGGAGGGTCTGTAATAACGCGCGACGAAGACGAACAGATGACGTACTGTGCGTGACGATCGATCGCGCGGCCATCGAAAAACGGCGCGAAAATCTAATCGTAGGCGAAGCCGGTCAGAAATCAGTGTCAGCAGATGGCAGCTAACACGACAACTATATTGTGAGCGCTGTCGTCGCTCGACTCGTCAAGTAGCTATTCCTGCGCTATCCGGCTACTACGAGCTTTTCTGCCACATCGTGACCGGCCTACAGTGTACTCTGTTATCGTCAGCACCAAATTTCATAGGTCGACTGACACGGCGGATTACGTTCTGCCACAAATAAGGGTGAAATCTCGAGAGCATTCGTCAGCACAGAATCCTGGTCCAGCCGCCTGTGTAACAGTCTTCCGTTCGATCTACGTGATGTTACTGACACTGATACGCTAATTTGTATATTTGTATTTGTATCTGTGTTTCATATTAATAGTGTTTTATATCGTATTTTTATACAGTGTATCACTGTAACCAATCTGGCCGTATGGCTACAAGATCTCAATAAACTACTACGTTTAACATAACGACTCAACTTGTAATTTTTGATCATGCTTATCGGCAACACTTATACGGCGCTCGTGCAGGGACGCTGCGTAAAGCGGCGCACTTAAAATTTAATATTGAACCTGAACTTGAACTTGATCAGAGAATATTCATCTAGTGATTCACGTTTATTCGATGCAAAAGCTTCTTTGTGCATAATAGTTTGTCTCCAAATTCGTCCCACTGTTGCATTTCATGACCTTTCGCGAGACACTCCACACTATTAGTTTACTTACTAAACTTCCTTGCCTCTGAATAAGCGAGCTGTTTGTTTCCAAGTCGAAGATCAACAAAAGTGACATCAATGCAAGTTCACAAATAGCGCCAGAAAAAAGAACAGAAATCTTTAGTATACTGCTGCAATCATTTCGTAGTCGTTGGTTTATTACAAATGTCGGTAGCATATTCAATAAAACTCTGTTTCTTACTGGGTATCCGATTTATTGCCCGCAGCGGCCGCAGAACGCGGAATGTACGTATGGCAGATAGGTTGATGTTCTCCACTTGCACGCTGTACTCGACCGCTCTGAACAAACACGACAGCACAGAGTCAACGAGACAGCGTCTCTTATCATGCTATACTACCTATACTGAAGTATTCAACGTTACAAGTTCCTGCACCTGCATACCCTGCATACAACAGTATTCGGTCATTTCCACTCGACATTCCATATCTTGCGTTGTAGGGTAAGACGAAATACTATCAAAACAAACAAGTATGTAGGTCCTCCTTATTGTCAGGCCGAAATGTACGCTGGCCGCGTCGCATGCTGCCCCCTAGTGAGTCACGGTGAGTATACCGACTAAACAGACAGACAGACGCCAGACCTTTATATTACGCTTCCCGCTACAGACGCGGCCAGTGTAATAAGTACGACGTATGTGCAATAACCAATTAGTGAAAATCAAGCAACTACAATCCTTGCAGAAAACAACCAGAATGTCGACAATCAACGTGTCAGTTCTCAACCAGACGGTCGACCAAACTTGTACAGTTTCGACGTTGGAAACTTCACTTACAATGATTTCCATGTATAGAAGATGAACGTTCACAGCCAGTTGTTTGACTTGCAGCACCGGCTGCCAATGTCGTTAACTGGTCTGGTCCTCAATCTGGCGTGAATTTGCTGACAAGTGCGTTCTAGCTAACGTGTCTCGATGGAACCACAATGGGGTCCAAAACGTCTCCCTACAGGGACAAAACAGCAGTACCGCCCAGCATTGATAGGTGCAATAGCAGTCTTCGATCGACGGCACCCAGCAGCCAATCGATGCATCAATTCCTTGCCCGAACTAGCGCATCAATCTCTGATCAGTGGTCTACCCCACCATATTTGTTGTCAATATAAAGGAATAACCACCGATTAACATTATTTGTTTTTCGATTTTCTACATCTTTGGCGCTATTAGTAAATTATGTCGTAAAATGACAGCCAGAAACAAGACGCAGTCGGAGACGGCAGACTTCGCCTCCGGTGCCGCCACCTGGCGAACTCGTCAAAACATACTCGTCTTTGATTTGGGCCTATTCCCGCCATTATATGGAAACATGACGTCATCCACAAAACCAAAAGTACGTAACATGCCACACGGCCGCAGAAAACACGTACAGAAAATTAGGTGAAATTTTAACGCATCGTTCTTGAGATACGCGAGCGGACAGACAGACAGACAAACAAACACACAGACATGCTGATCACAATACTTCGCATAGCTACCAAAGGCGAAGTAATTAGTCGTCCTAGTATGCTTAACTGTAAATATTAAGTCAGTGACTGAAGATGAGCTAGGTGAGGAACGGAGTGACAGTATCGGGAGAATGGCATCGGTCAATAAGACCGATGCCATTTGCGAAGCTCCTAGTACACAGGACCACGGTGCGTTGTGTCGATATCGCAGCAGGTGCCAACTGTATCAACGTCATTGTGTGAGTAGTAGTTGACTGTCTGTCGAGAAAGCAAATTCTTATGACGCCGACGACTTCATATAATGCCGGAAGGCAAAAACGTATAGACGCCATCCAGTGCTGCGTATATATCAGTACTGCGCAGAGTAACGATTCCTGCACGCAGCATTGCACCGACGATATCAGCGGACCGAGAGGTAGCAGGAACGTCGCCAGTGCGTGCAAGAGTAGACCGCCGCGGCACCAGGCACTCCTGAGTCCTCCCCGCGTCTTCTATCGGTGCACAGCTTTTTGTCCAAGGCATCGCGTTCGCTCGTCGAGGTCCGTCTGCCGTTAGTCTTTCTTACCTCGGTGCACATTCAATATTCTCTCGCCGTACTGCACGCGACACAAAAAAAACTTCGGGTGTTGCCGTTGCTTACAGAACGGCGGGAATGTATTATATGGGGTCGAGGTCTCCCCACGGAAAGGGAGAATTTTGGGGGCTGTCCGCCACATTCAAAGGCATTAAGAATCTCTGCTAAGGTGTATGCAGCAAAAGGGATTATTCAGTACTTAATAACGGCATCGAGACAGCTGCAGCTGAGTGCAATGCTCCAGGTGGCACAATATAACATTACATTGTCCCTCATGAAAAATCCGCCCCTGCGATGCAACAAGATTCTTTTTACCACTTGTTATGACATGGCCTCTGGACGGAAAGGGATACATCCCTCTGGTGAAAGCCTACGTCCATATAATATTTTCGGATTTCGCTGTACGCCACGGTCGGCTGTGGGGCTGTCAGTCGACTCGTCACATGACCAACTCGTCACATATGACGAGCTAACCTTTTAATTTTACACAGCGCGTGACGAGTTGACCACACGGGTGTGACGAGTTGACTGTTAGTGGGACGAGTAGTTAGTCCCAGCTAACGCCAAAATAAGCTTACTCATGTGACGAGTTGACTGGCAGCCTTCACGTTCGCTATAAGCCTATGCTATCGCCGTTCCGTCTGTCGTCTGTGTGACTGTCGTCTGTTTACGATTACTATGTCTAGTAGTAATCGTCTGCAGAGGGACCGCGCGACGCTTACGCTATAAATATTCTATAACTGCAAGACGCGTTCTTGTATTTTGTTTTAGTGCTGTGCTTGTGGGGTAGACGTCGGTGTGATAATAAAGATGCAATGCTTAGTTACGATGTCTGCGACGAGTTGACTCTATGCTGAGTTAACCGTGTGACGAGTTGACTGGCAGACGGCTGTGGCGCTGCAGTGCCCAGCGCTCGTTAATATCGCAGTGCTATCAAGAACAGAAAACACCTTTTAGTTGCGTCGCCGATAATGATGCCGGCGGACTGCGCGCATCGACATTATGACCGCTGAGCAGACACTGACGTTGAAAGCTGGCTGCATGTAATGTGTGGTGCATTGTACGCCACTGCGGTATCGTAAATCGTAACCCCGTCCATTCATCACTCTGTCTGTCACATTCGCGGACTGCGTCGAAACGTTTCAACACATCTTCCAACTGTTTTCGCTATCCGCTGATCCACCGTTACAGTTTTCTCAAATAAATATCTGCGAAATTCCGGTGAGGTCGAGCTCATCGAGGACGCTAATCAAGGTGTAGAAATACGCGATTTTCGATTAGTACATTGCTAAATATGAGAAATGATACAATACGAGGACAAAGTTACCATGGAATGCTAATAGAAATTTATTTGTAATCTATAGAACGGTGACATCGTCAATGACGAGTAACCTTTGATACGTGTGTTTTAGATACTATACGATACGATACGACACTTACATATTGTATATTTACGTTAGAGATGTGCATGAGAATGGGGAAGATTGGGATCCCATGGGTCCCATGGAATTCCCATGAAAATGAGAATAAGATAAGCCATGGGATGGGAATTGAATGAGAATGGAATTAAGACGTGGGAGTGGGAAAAACACTGCATACTTGCAACAGCGCTTGTGTTAGCGTTGTTGCATAATCTACGCCCATACGATCATTACAGCTGACTAAAAGTAGTTGATAGCAAATGCAAATTAAAACCGCACTCACATAGAAATACAGTCCTGAACGGAAGTCGGCAGCAATTTGTCGTCAGTTTCTTATCCATCGGCCTTCTAGTATTTTATCCTATATCTATGGTCACTCCTTATCCGTTTCCGGTTGAATTGTTTGAGTTGCCGGATGGGATTGGGAGGGATTTCGGAATTGCTGGATGGGAAAATATAGTAATGGGATTTAAGTTCAGATGGGAATGGAAAAGGGATGGGAACGGAAATAAAGTCATTGAAATGTGAAGGAGGAATTGGTACGAAAAATATGTTCCCTACCTCTTTAATTTACGTGCGCTCAAAAGCTGACGAAGAGACAGCTTAATCTAGCGCACGGTACAAAAAAGGAAAAAATAAGGAAAAACTCAAAAGAAACGGCCAGAATTATCTCTGCATGAAGGCAGTCCGAAGGGAAGAAGTGAATCTAACGGCGGAAAGTATTTGTGAAACAAATAGGTTTTAAGCAGGGACTAAAGAGTAAGGGAGTTGTGGACGAGGAAAGTGGTTAGTTAAAAGAGGAAGAACTGACAGGTGCAGGCACATCGATAGTGATAGCTATTGGGGTTATTTCTTGAAAGTCACGATTATTTTCTACCACGCGTGTATTTGGAAACCCCGTTGGAGGTGATCCCATTAGAATTTAACCAATACGTAACGGACAGAAGGACACAGCGCTATACTGCGCAGCGTAGCTTCGCGCGGTAAAATCACTAGATCCATCACAGTTTCTAAATCCAACATTTTGTAACATGTAACATATAGGTGCATTACATAGATGTGCAAATAATTAAAATTATTATAATTAATTACCTTTTCTAGTTAGCTAATCGCAGTGCCAGTCAATTGGAAACTTGCTAATTATTCGGCTCGAAGCTAGTCTTCAGCCGAATATTGGATTCACTTTACGGCGCGATTTGGCGGTGTTCAAGCGTTCGGCTGTAACTCCGCCGAAAGTGAATCTACTTGGATGAAATCTGGAGCACTCTGAGTACATTGTTGCGGGCTGGTCCTGGTAGACTTTGGGGGCGATCCGCGCATTAGCGACAATTTGAGAGTCAGGTGAAATTTTTTGTCCGGTAAATAACGCACGATTTCGCCGATTTCACGTCGGCTAAATTTCACAAAATTTGAACACAACAAAGTCGATCGATGAGGCGGTGAAAACTTTCGGAACAGAATTTTGAAAATGTTACCGTAAGGAGTCGTTTTTTCACAAGTAAACGCAAAAATTTCTCACAAAATTTCAACGCCTTATACGAATAAGGCCGCCATAACTCCGCAATGATTACAGATCGCTGGAAATTCACTACCAAATGATCCCTCTACGGGATGTCTAGTTTCCATTTTTACCAAATAATCAAAGTCATTTTCCTCGTCTGTACGCTCCGTACAAGAAACCTCCCCAAATTTTCAACGACGTCCGATGGCCGATATTGGGTAAACCAAGTCCACAGCTGTGACGCCTGAAGGAGCAATGTGGAATAAAAGCAGGCCTGAATTGGAAACTGAAAATAAGTAACACGGCAGATAACGCTGACATCACTCAGTCGTAGGAACGTGACACTAGGCATCGTCGAATACAGGAAGTAAACAGCTTGTGCACTGATAGCCGAGCTCTTCGAGCCGAACACTGTATTGTGGGCATTCCACACTATACAGACGTCTAGTTTTAATCTCTTAATTAGCTGTACGTAAAAAAGATATAAATTTACAAAATCTGCGCAAAATTTGACAGCGCGAAGCTCTCGCTGCAGCCATACAAAGCGAGCGGCCTTAAAAAGAAAGATACTAAAGATAGCCGTCGTTCTGATGACGTCATTTAATATATTGGAAGTAAACAGATGAGCCATAAGCCGCGACAGGACGACTGCGGCTTGGCAAATTCCAGTCAAGCAATATGCACGCAAGCACTCAGACTGACAGACAAACGACAGTTCGTCCCGCGTCACACCAGACAGTTTGAGTCCGGATTTTAATCCGTCATCAATACTGTTGCCGTCGACCGCGGCCGGATATTCCGCCGCCGAAGATTAACTAAGAAAATGTGAAAAAGAAAACGGCGTAGCGCATTGATGTTGCCGATCGACACTCGACAATACATACGTCTGCCGGGACCACTAAACAAACTCCATTTCCACTGCCGGCGACTACAACATTTCGGCAGCATGGACAGGAAATATTGACCTGGAGATCTATTAGAATAGGCCTGGACGCACTGGGACCGGTAAGCAGATAATATGTCGGTCATGGTACATCTGGTCGTCTGGGCTGGGCTAAGACAGTATGTGTCACTTCGGGGATATCTTTGATTCTGAGGCTGGTACAGTGATTATGAACTCGTGCGGACGGTGTGCGAAGGAGCTGAGCTGATCACAATATATAGCGAATTTTCAATATCTTCAAATCCGTATGTGTTTTTCGTAGTATATATGCAAGTGCAAAACTTATCGCCGCCTATACGTCGAAGGAATCGCACGAAAGATCGGTAAACACGGGTCGTGAGCACGTGATCGGTATGCCCGTCTCTGGGCTAACTCGGCCTCCTACCCTTTGTGGACGGGAAATGAGTACCGGCCAAAGTGCGGTGATGCTGTGCGGCTGAGAGTAAAGGCAGGATGGCTCATTCCATTCATTGATAAACGTGTGGGTAGCAGTGTGATCCCTTCAACACGTGATATTCTGAGCGCTTTAGAGATGAGTTTCGTAATTCATTTTCAACTGTGTATTTTGTTGTATATTGTTGCTACCATTTGTGGTGAATAAAGCTTATCGTAATTACGCGCTATACAAATCTACGCCTTTTTAGGGTGTACCTAGCTAAACTGTCACAGTGTCAGTGAGAACAATGAATCCCAATATGTTTTTTTTCTGGCAATAAAGTAAAGCGAGTAAACGCAGGATTTGAAATGCGCTTTTCCCAGACCAATCTATAAAGCTCTAGGTGCAGTACGTGTGAGCCAGTGGTAGTGGTAGTGGTACATCAGCCGCTCTGCGCATTACTCGGTCATCAGTTGCCCGCGCTAACAGCGTTTATTGCACTAACACTAATAGGCAACCGGACTCGCGGTGCAGCACGCAGACGTACCACTACCCAATCAACAGCACTGGCTGACAGTTGACTGACACGGAATAAGTCATACCCAACTTTACTCCCAGCTGCAAAGCATCACCGGCCTTCGACCGGTGTCGTGCCAAATTGTTGGCATTGCTAAATTCCTTCAACTGACATATTTAACTACTGCCGCAAACCCTAATCCAAACCATATCCCTCGCCGTACTGACCCTACTATCCCTAACCATAAAACGGCGGATTAGAAGTGGGCTACGTGTAGCTGCCACATGCGCATGCCCACGACGCTTGACGAGATCGCGCATGCTCAATAGCACCTTTGATAGCTATTTGGCAATGCGAGGAATTTGGCACCACACCGGTACCGAATTATGCTGCCTGATAACGGCGATACTTGCGTGTGAACAACTTGCCCAAGATAGCTACGTGATAGTAGATCGACCAAAAGTCGAACATGCCACGGCCAGCCACCGTAACTCCAACGTCCTCACCCTACATTATCACGCGGTAACGTGTTATCGTTACTCAAAGTGTCACATACTTGTCTGACGGAAGGTCGACGATGCGTGGGCGGATGATCCGAAGCACTATTTTCGCTTCGACCTCGCTCCACTCCAGTTGTCGACGCGGTCCATTGTAATTTTAGTTTCGGTCAAAGATTTAGTTTTAGTTTTTTTGTCGTTGACGGGCGTTTCCGGCAACCATAACAAGTTTTGCATGAACGTTGTCTAGAAGTATCTGTCTGCTAGGTTGCTAGCCACGTATAAAATGCGCAACAATAGGACTCTTTTAGTGCCTTTCTGTTTAACTTCAGGCAGACTCGCAACTCGAGCGATTTTGACAGACTGCTGTGTACAACAGTCGTGGTTCACATTAAAATGAGATGCTGCTGCCACCAGCAAATGTTCCACAACGCGTTTATTTATGATTATTAGCAGCCGTAGAACGAAATGAACGACTCACTCAACGCTATGCCCATCGACGATCATAGCATATCGCTCGTGGGGAGACTAACTTATTCACCCTCCATCCATCTTTTGTACTAAAACCATTTAATGTTACCGCAGCCGCTGCCGCCAGCTGCATCATCTCTTGCTCAGAGATGTGGCTACGAGTAACATGGCCGGCTTGATCACAAGCGTTGACGCATCTTGACTATGTATATAGATGTTTCATGTGTACAACAATAGGCCTACCTGTTTTCGTTTTGTAAACAGTTTAAGTTTTAGTTATTGTCGTTAAATTTTCTACGACGATGTGCAATACCAGTTGGCGTACTTGCGGCTCAGACCTGCTCATCTATTGCGTTTCGTCAGATTAACCTTTCTCAATAGACGTACAGTAATTACAGTTCCCAGTAATCAACGAACAGCGAGGACACCTACGTCAGCATTTCTCTCCAAACAGCACATTTCTCATTTCTGCCACACAATGGACTGGCGGCTACGTCGCTAGATGACCAGCAACCTGTCTCACCTTGTTTCTCCACTTTCTCCTACCTTCTCCGTCCTCGCTCCTTCATTCTTCACGCCCCTTCTCATCTTCGCTTCCCTCGTTTCCTTTCCCACTTGTCTCATCCCGCCTGTAAGCAGCCCATTCCCCGTCCCTGTTCGTACCAACCTGCCCCTACCCTCCGACCTATTACCTTTTTTTATCGCGCTGCATCTATGCAAGCGCAACATATGCTACCGTAATTACCACGCTGACGTGCCGGTGTTTGTCTGTCTGAGGC
>Ga0209780_1002835_pt1 | contig 12599 bp, 8 predicted proteins | sample WorMetexBAHAMAS2_FD_187384 | JGI IMG/M metagenome (GOLD analysis project Ga0209780, IMG submission 187384) | Marine gutless worms symbiont microbial communities from Max Planck institute for Marine Microbiology, Germany - Inanidrilus exumae... | ecosystem: Host-associated > Annelida > Digestive... | reverse complement strand
CCTCAAGAATTAATACTCATTAAATCTTAATATTTATAATATAAGTCTACCTTAAAGGCGCAATATGACCTAAATTGTGTTGAAAGCGCCGTTAAACTCCAACCAACCAACCAATTGCCATGTTGCCATGATGTATCAGTTAGCAGTGCCACCAAACGGTGAACAAACCACAAATCAGGAGCACTTTTCCACGCCACATGCAATGGTTTCGTCCCTATTCGCCCATCATATGATTGCCAGTAGCCACATTATCTGTGCTGTTGGAGGTGCACTGACAGCAACTGGCAACTTTAGCTGTTAACATACCACTTTGGAACAGAAAACTTGAGGTGTAGTCGTCATGCTGCCAGGGAGGTTAATATGAAGTCAGTAGCTATGAGCGCCTGTGCTTGACATGTGTTGACAGCCTGCTGTACAGCCACCAGCAGCTGAGGATAGCGTGGCAGACAAAGAATTGCGTGAGTCGTTCAAGAAGATCTCGGGCGAAGACATGGAAATTGATGCTTACGAACTACAGGATATTCTGAATGCAGCATTTTCTAAAGGTACACACAGTACAGAGTCACCTTCTTTTGCATCATTGGCTCATGATTAGGTTACAAGAATGAAGATGCACAAAAAGTAGAAATTGGTAAATTATTTTTAAGAATTGGAAGACAAGTGTAGTACTTTCTCGCTGTCAAGGAAACATAACCTCTGGATATGAAGAAATAACCTTTAGTAATACCGAAACGAAGGCAAACAGTGTAAAATAAACAAGTATCCTGTGCTGTTGCATTAGCCTATAGTTTACGTAGTGTTATGCTGAATTGTACACCTGCCTACCTGTGCTATATGTATGTTACCTGCACATTGGACACATGCTTTATTGCATGCCATGATACCTATCAGTCTGATGCATTTTATTATGTGATAAATCTATTAAAAGATAGTGCCATAAAACTGTTGTTGTAATAATGACAGTCACTGCTGGTTACTAAGTTAAAGTAATATAGTAGATGAGTAAAGAATTTACTGTGGACTAATTGTAAACTGAAGATGATGTTGCATCTGTATTAAAACTATACTGGTTTGTTGTTATTCATTAATTCGTCTACTGACTTGGGTCGTTAGCATGCTGTCCTGCCTTGCAGTAATGAAATGTGAAGCAGTATATTGAGTGATTATTAGTTCATCTCTGCAATGTACGTAATTATTGTAGAACATTTGATCATTCCTTGAGAAATTTGCTCTAACCATACCAATTGTTAGGTGTAAAGGGCTGTTCCGCTGGCGTTGTATCCCCCGACATTTAGTTTGTCATAGTTTTACATTCTCGTTGTTTTATGTGCAAGTGAAATCGTCTTTAGAAATTTTAATTTTTTTTCTGTTTTTGATTGCATGAAGTAACGGCTGATTGTGAAACTGTATTCGTGATTGTGGTTGCCTGTGTCACATGCAGCCTCAGGTAAAGGCTAGACGTAACACGATGTAGTGGTGGTGATGGTGTGCTTGCATGTAACACAGTCTGTGGTAGTGATTAAGTGCACTGTTGTGTTTAGTCTTGTTACTGTGTGTGAGCTGTGACAGCATTCAATAGTTGTGAAACTTAACTCATTTTTTGCAAATTTTGAAGCTGTTGGGATGCCAGCGTGTTTCAGATGTTAATGCATTGACACTATAATGCACTGTTGGTCGTTTTACAACAAGTGCGTTAGCTTCTTGATTAACACTAACACTAATGCTTCAGACATTTCTATTTTCAAATGCTGTGTGTTTTCCAATTGTCATCAAACATGAAGCATTTTGATGAGTGAATAGTGTGTTCATGAGATGATACCACTTGCGTTTAATTTTTTTTATTTATAACCAAAACATACTTAATAGCTTAATGAAAATAATTCATTTGAAAAACGCCCAGTCACGTTTGAAATTGCAGAACCACATTTATTAGATTGATGCATCACATCTGTTGTGCTGTTGTATGTTGTTGATGGTATAGATGGTGAGCATTTTGCAACTGATTGGTCCTTTTGTGTACCCTATATGTTGATATATTGAACAATATATCAATATATAGTCTCTCTGGATCTGGATGCCGTCTATTATCCATCGTTTTTCTTTGTTCTGTATGGTTTAATTGGTCGGGTGCTGCACAGAGAAACTTGTTGCATGCGCATACATGTAGAGTGGGTCTGTGAAATGTATTGATGTCTATACACGTGTGACGTTACACTGGTATCTGGATATGGTAGGTTTGTCTAGACTTGTAGTCTTGTAGATAGTGCTTCACTATTTAGCAATAGTTTTAGTAGCATATGTAAGATCTTTTAGGTACTGTTTTAAAGTTTTAAGCCATTGCTTGTTGACAACAGACAAAGTACTCACACATTTCTTAGCTATTTATTTCAGTCATCTAGGTATTTGTAATATAGTGCTTATCAGGTTAATCTGGAGAATTACCACATTTTGTCAGAATTTTTTGTGAAAGTACCGGTGTGTTAGAAAAGTGGTTTCCAAGTCACATTGGGCCAATTGGGGGAACTGGTTATCCAAGAAACGTGTGTGGCGGTTGCCTGTGTGATGTGTATTATTATTTGTGACCTCTGTGGGGGTAAAATGCACCATATTAAAGGCATCATTCTCAATGTTTGTTAAACTTCTGTTACTGCTGCCATTTAACGGTGGTTTCTCCAGACAACCTGGGTCAGCCGGTTCTCGTTGGTCCATTTTTGTCTGTTATAGAAGACAATCTTGGGGATTGGTGCAGACGGTTTTTTTAATGGCCGAATGTCCTTTGTGACACCCAACTATTGTTGTCAAAGCACTGAAGGGAAAATAGAGCACTAACCCTAACCATTAGCCTGGCCTCACCCTTTTATATCCACCATTGGACTCATGACAGAGGACGTAACACTACTGGCCCGCCGCGCAGTATTACTGTGGAGCTATAATTAGACTGCAGGCGGCATGACGTCATCGCCTGGCTTGTGCAGGTGAAGCCGCCTGCAGGCCCGCTGTGGAATGTTACAGATGACGACAGGCACCAGCGACCGTTACTAGTCTGGCCCCTACACTATGTGTAGGCAGGCCAGTAATAATTGTTAAACTTGTTTAAATTATAGTACGTTGTTTGTTAATATGTTTACAGAATTCAAGTTTGATGGTTTCAGTGCAGACACCTGCAGGAGCTTAGTTGCCATGAAAGACGTATGTATACAGATGTTCAGCTGATTATCTGTGCTGATAATAATAACAGTTACTGAGGTCACGTTGTCACACTGTGTGAAGCATTTTTCTGTGTAGTTTGTCAATTTGGAATTTACTATCTGTTTTGTAGGTTGACCGATCTGGAAAACTTGGGTATGAAGAATTCAAGAAATTGTGGAGTGATATTCGCCAGTGGAAGGTACTGTTGTAGTTATGTATTTTTTGTTGTTTCTGCATCGTTTAGGTGATGGGAATGGCATCTGGCTGTAAAAAAACCTGTGCCACTTATCCCCAAAGGTTCTGTTCCAGAACAGTGGAACAAGCAGAGGAAGAAAACCGTGGAGGAACTGGCTAACTGTGGATAATGTGGAAAACTTCCGCTGAACCGGAAGTTGCAGTGTGTGTGACGGGAGTACATGAAACGGATGTGGCATGAATCAGAGCATTTGATGTGCATTATGTGCACAGTAAACAAAGGTAAATGCTTCCCATACTCTTTATCGAGCGTTGGCCCGGAGCTGATCCTGGTGTACAGGCAGTCAGCCCGTAGGTGACTTAAGTCATCCACCCGGCGGTAGGCTGCCATTACTTTCCGCCAGGCCAGTGGTTACCTTCCCAGCTGCAGAGCATCACTGCCGCTTGGCTGGTAGTCATGGGATGGTAGAAGGCTGAGTCGACCTGGGTGGCTAGTCACATATCGAAATAAAGTGCCACCTCTGGGAGTCAAACCGTGACACGGTCACCCATCCCAGTACTAACCGGGCTCAGAGTAGGTTAACCTCGTTGATCGAGACCAACAAGTTACGACTACTCCAAACTGCCACCATGAAAATGTGCACAGTGAAAACCGTTTAATGCTGCTGCTGCTGCTGCTGCTGTGCCACTTTCATCACCACTGCTGTCACACATGTTCTTTATTGAACCGACAGTCTTCCGGCTTCACTGCAGTTTAGTTGGCTTTCCCATATACAAAACTTTGGAGATTGTGAAGCAGCATTTTACTGGCCCATTCAACCAATGCATCAGAGCACTTCAGGGAAAAAATTTAATGTCTTGGAATTTGAATCCTTGTCAGCTGCATGGCAGGCGGGGATGCTCACCAATATACTAAATGAGCAGTTTATTTTTAAATAATACTTCTGCCACTTAAAAGTGTACATACATTGTATTAATTCTGTCATTTCTGTGATATTGTAAGTGACAGAAGTGAAGTGCAGGTTAAACAGTAGCAGGGACTCACTCTGCAGTGTACTCTGCAGCAGTTCACGCTTGATGCCCATACTCACTTGGTTTGTTATTAATGGCCCGTCTTTCCATGCTCACCGTGTAACAGTGGCTTTATTACATCATGCACTTCACCAAATGGGGGCTATTCACAAACTGGCTTGTGATTGACTGTAATTACACATGTGGATTTATGATGCACTGAGCGTTGTGTGTAGGCTGCATTTAAGACACATGACAAGGACAAAAGTGGCAACTTCAACGCCTTTGAGCTTCGCCAGACTTTACATTACATTGGTAATTAACTTTCCTTTATTCTGATTTTATGTATTATATTGTTTTTATTGTCGTTATTGTTATTATAATTGTTGTTGTCATTATTATATTTGTTGGGAAAGCCAGTTTCACATTTGGAAGACTGAACTACACTTGGAAAGACACAGTCTGCCAGCAAGAACAAAGATGAGAGTTAAAGGCTAACCCTCTATTAACCACGCCGATGGCACTCACTTGGGTAGGGTTGTCATCGCTATATGTCTGTTTTTCCAGATGATATCAGAAAACTCGATGCAGCTGTGATCACCAAACTTGAGATAGAAGTGTTCCACGAAACCCATTTATTTTGGGTCAAAAGGTCGCAACGTCTGGGTTGGTCTTCAGACAGAATGCAATATTGCCACTGCTGCTGCATATATAAACTACACTGGGATTTCCCTGCTGTAATGCTCCGACGCACAATAGTGCTAGCGACACCGGGTTTTCCCTGTGTCACTTCCTCGTGTCTGCTTGTCGCTGGATGCTGGGTTTTCCTCAGCGTGGGTTTTTGCACTCTTGTGAGTGCCGGATTCTTCTAGTTTCTACATTGCTAGGTGGTGCTGCAACACGGCTAGTGACAGGAAACGTTACGTGTCACTCGATATGGTTGGAGCATTGCCATCGAAAGGAGATCAGCTGGCTGCTAAATCAGGTAATGGAATGGTTTCCATCAGCGAGCAAGAGGAGAAGAGGATGTCCGTGAAAATGAAGGACACCGCAGTTCATCTATCACAGGACAGGACAGCGTGGCACAGTTGACATTGGACAGACAGCAGTGGAGAAGCTGGACTGTATCAGATGTGGGCTTGGGCGAACTAAGGCACTGCAGTTTTTACCTCAGTACCTTAATGTGTCACTTTTAAATTCAGTTAAGTCCATTGGCTATTAATTTATTACTAAGATTTCCAAACACTGACATTGCTAGATTTCTCTTATAGTTGACAGAACAGATCATACTTACTTTTAGTGATTCTCAACTGTATACATATCCGTAATGACCTATTTTTTTGTCGGCTGGGACGTAAAACCTCAACTCAATCAATCAATCAACTCAACTGTATAGTAACAGTGTATGATGTGAACTATGTTTTGTCATCGTTCGCATCTCAGTGTGGTATGGAAGGATAATGGTAGTAAGAAAGTAAGTAAGCTGATGTGTTTAAGGAATGACGGTCAGCAACTCGACGTTCACATCTCTTGTCCAGCGCTACAGTCACAAGGACGGGAAGATCTACTTTGATGACTACATTCACTGCATCGCAAGACTTCGCACAATGTTTGGTGAGTTACGAATTTCTCTATTTTTCCATTACATTATAGCACAATGAAAATGATCTTGATTTAATGATGCACTTACTAAGGTAGACTGAAAGTTTTGTTGACGAGTTGTACTTACTATAACAAATGTCGTAAATTTTTGACAAAAGGCCACATCGCAGAGGGGGGGGGGCAGATTTTTCATGGAGAGGACAATGTAATGTGAGACTGACCACTCGGCAGCATATTGCAGTCCACTGCAGCAGTGGTGCTGTGATGCCGTTATTGATTTTTTGTAGTGTATGATGCAGTAGTGACTGACAGTGCTTTTCAGTGCGCCAGACAACCCCCAATAATTGCCTCTTCCCCTTTGGGATCTGGACCCTTATCTAATACATGGTTCCTTTGTTCCATATGAGTCAGCCTCCCAAAACAACATCTTGATTGCCATTAAGCCATTTTTGCAGGACTGACAAACGTGACCAACAGACAGACACGCACACACTGACAGACCACACTTCCATGGGTAGTAATAGGCCGCACCTAGCGGTTGCAGCTTAATAATAATAGTAATAATAATAATGTAACTTGTAAAGCACACCTTGTTGAGAAAATCTCTAATCTGAGGTGAGAGAGGTTGCACGTGGACAGACAGGTGGAATGTGTCATTGTTGGCAAGGTCACACAAGTTACTGTCATATTTAACCCTGACAGTTTGTTACTTGGGACATCTTCAAGTAATTGTCAGGCATCCAGCTGGATACTAAAGTCTTCACTGTAGCTGCTACCTCTTCACAGAAGTGCTTCAGATTACATTGTTGTTACGCAACTGGCTAAGTCGGTTCCCACTTCAGAAGAAGCCCCATTGGCCATGGTACATGTGAGCATTGCAGAGCCCTTGAATGGAAGAGTGCATGATGTTAACAGGCATCTTTCTTCTTTGCTGATTGTCTTGAAACTGCTGCTTGCAGATATCTACAAGGAAAAGAGCAGAGGATCGGCTAAGGCAATGTTCTCTGTTGATGAGGTGTGTGTTTTCAGGTTTCAGAAATCTCTAGCGATATTTACTTATGTGCTGAACATCTTCTAATTGCAATCGTGAGGTGTATTTTGTATTTATACAGTTTTAAGTACACTTGCTGTATGATATGTAAGAATTGTTTGTGTTTATATGTAATTTGTGATGTTTGTTATTTGTGTCAGTTCATTGCAACTACAATGTACACATAAAGTGTGAACACTGGAAGGTTATCTTCTTCATTCTCGTGAGAGCTTGGATGTTTTTTCTAGTTAGTGCGCTGTTTTCTTACTGGAGTCCGCTTTATTCGTTTGTCAACTTAACGCAGTATTTTCCTGCATCTGCCGTAATGAACGTTTTTGTTACTGCATTTTCATTGTTGTCATTGATGTCTCATTCCAATTACTCGCTGAAACATTTTGATGACTCTCGGCTTTAGTTGTTGATAACTGGCCAATTTTTCTGTTCTTAACGCTATCTATTCCAGGTTCCTTGAGCATTAATTTTTGGAGAGTTTAGGGGCTGGATGCTAGAAGATTTTAATATCTCCTTTTCTAGTTTTTGCTCTGTGTCAGTATATATCAGTATTTGTAATAAGTCATTTTTGTTATTCATGTGGTTTACATTGGTGGTGTCTTAGCATTCCTGTAACATTTTATATGTTTACATACAGATGTTTGTGCATTTTATTTTTCGTATTCTTCTTTTTGGTAGATTGGTAGTTGAGCATAATTTTTGGCTAGCGTGGTCGCTGATGCTGTGAGGTATCGTTATGTTTCTGCATCTGCTGTGCTCTGTCGTGCCTCTTCTCATCATAAGGCCAGCAATCATAATGTACATGCAGACATTTGTATTGTCTAGTTTCCATCTTCTCTGAGATAAATTTTGCAGTTGATATTGTTCAGCATGCAGCATTCAGTAAATTCATGCATTACGATACAGTACTAAATGCTCCAAAATTGTACCAAACTGTAATTAAGGAAAAGGTGAAACGAGCATAATGAAGCCAAATAACAATCCCTAAGTCCTGCATTGGGTACAAGTAATTGATGGAGTACAGAATGTGCAATATTTCTAATTCTAAAGTGCATGAGTAATGGATGGCACCTTTAACTGAAACATAACGGTAATATATTGAATACTGTTCGCGTGGATATGACGCCTTTGAGATAAAAGGGCTGAGAAAGATTTTGTGGGTTTCGTGGCTAGCAAAGTAAACAAATGAGTGTGTTCTTAACAAAGCTGGAGTAAAGAGGTAACTGTTAGACACTATCAAAGCAAGGAAGTTAGCATACTATGGTCACACCATGAGGAAACAAAGGAGTTGCCTGGAGAAAGAGATAATGCATGGAACAATGCCAGGTGCATGCATGCGAGGAAGACAACACTCGGCCTGGATGGACAACATCAATACGTGGACGGGATTACCCATGGAAGAGTCAATCAAATGACAAAGGACAGAGATAAATGGAGAAAGTACGTCCATGGTGTGACCAACCGTCAGATTGAGGACGGCTAAAGAACAGAACAGGTATAACACTCGATGTTTCCATAATGGCAGTGATCGTGTGAATGCAACATAAATGGTTGACTTAAGTAACAAACTTACTTGCATAATGTTTATAATCATTACAACTTACATGTATTTTGTTGCTAATTATGATTAATTACAGACTGGTAATAGCGTTTCTTAAACGAGTGTTCACAAATGCATAATGAATGATTAAAGCAGAATAAGAGAGAAATCAAAACCTTAATGTAAAGTACAGTAGCTTAATGTGATATCATCACCTGCAGCTGTATTGTGTCAAAGTTGTATTAAAATACAAAGGTAAAGTCTGCAATAGGTACCGGTAATGTCTCTTTTGCAGATATGATAATTACTATTTTTAATGTTCCGTTTGTCACAGTTTTATTTAAAAATTACTGATTACCGAGACAGTGTCATGAAACAGGACGCAGACATAGTACGGTACATTCCAGTTGCTTTGCTTGCTTTGTTAATTAGCGATCTCCATGACATCAGATCTGCTTTCTTGCGACTCTTAATGGTATGTCTTGTTGTTAGCATTATAATTGTTGATGTGAATGTCAAGCTAGTCATACTGCAGAAGTGGTGAGTATTTTGACTGCATTGCACACTGTAATGGGCCGGTAGCAGGTATCTACGTAAGGATGGTGCATAGCACCAACTTTGACTGGCACATAATTTTTGTGTAGTTTTCATCGTTGGCCAAACAATGGACGCTTGTATAGACTTGTATTGTTCAAGTGCTATGCTGGTGCTTTATTTTGACTCTCTCTCTCTGAGGTGTAGCAGATGTTACTGTTGGATTGGTAGAACTTGCATTACGTACATGAATTGTAATGGCTTTCATTGTTATTAGTGGTTAGATCGACGGGTCTTGCTATAACATGTACTGTTTCATTTATATCAGTTGGCAATAGCTGTTTGCTGTCCTTGTTCACAACTTGATGCTGTATTAAGCAATGATGCTGTAATTTATTGAAGTAAATGATGCTGTGCATTTGCAAATTTCACCCACAAGTTTTAATTTTATACACCAAATATGCTTCAGTAATTAAGGTATTTTATAGTTAAGTTGATGTACTACAGTTGTGTTAGTTGTAGGTTTCAAAGCTTTTAACCAGCGTCCACTGCAAAACGCTGCAAACCTGATGAAACGTGTAAAGAGATAGCCATGTATATACTGACAAATTCATGACATGTATGAAGAAGACACAGAGATGCGTATGCACAAGTTTGTCAACAAGAACCCGCGCGACGCACTGCATCACGGCAAACGGCCAAATTTTAAAACAGTCATGTGACCATAACCATGCCCATCTAGGGAGTGATATGTTGTCCTTTTGGTAAAATTAGAAATTTAAAGTGGATCACGTGACGTGACCACGCCTTTTTCAGGGACAGTTTGTGCATAGGCTGGGACATGCTTTTATCAATCTGCATACCAAATTTGAAGTATCTACAATTACCTGCAACAAAGATATGAAAGGCAACACAAAAATACGTAAAAATTCTCATTTTGAGCCACCATTTGGGTCTTAAGGGGTAACGCACAAGGTTCGTATATGGCTCGATGGAAAGCACATTGTCGAGTTCCTATCAGTGATAATTGAATTCGCTAGCTCTCACGGATGAGGCACTATTAAGAAAAATCTGTCAAAATTGCCATTTTCTGAAGGGGTGGGTCACTTTAAGCGCAAATTTTGGGTACATGGGGACATCACCTACAATCTTTTTATTGACCGTTAGATAAAGGAATGATGTAGCTACAACTTTGCCTCTGGAGGTTTCACACAAAGAAACTGCAGCACTCCTCTGTCTTGCAAAACAGCAAAATCGCGTTTTTGTGCCACCCATTGTACACGGTTCATCTGTGGCTCGTTGGAAAGCGCATGGTCGACTACGTAGTACGGCTGATTGACCATTTTTAGCAAGCTCTCACGGTTGAGGCAGTATGAGTGGATATTGGTCAACATGATTGATCGAAAGGGGGTGCGTCACTTTGAGCGCAAATCACATTTTGTTGGCGTCAGAAAACTTAAGAGTCCCTGGGCTATCGTGTTGTATTGTTTGCATTGTTTGTGATCCTATATTTAGCCGTTTTGACACAGTACTGGCGTGTGACAGCCGGCCGGACACACGATGACGGCAAGTACCGCGCTAGCATAGCGTTGCACGGGTAAAAAATAGCAAGATAAGCAAGTTGAACTGAGTCAAAAACAGTACGATCTCTTATGTGGCATTGTCTCTTATGCTTTTATTAGAATGGAAAACTGCTTAATTTTGCTGAATGAAAGCAAATGACTTGCGTTGTTGAGTGTATGTGCCATTTAGACGATGATTTGTAACATTAGAGTAGATTTATGTAGTGCTGTTTCATACATTGTTTATAATATAGTTATACCTTAAAGGGGCGATATGACCTAAATTGTGTTGAAAGCGCCATTAATCCCCAACCAACCTTGAAACAGAAAGCATTCAATTCATTTCCGACTCTGGGCATGATTACGATCGCTGGTTTTTTCGTGGAGGACTTTGTTTTACATCGCTGATGTCTCTGCATTGAACTTGCTTATACTCGATGGCATTAAGAATTTTGCTGGTTGTTTTCAGTTTCACTACTTTTCTGACAGAAATAATAGCATGCTTCTCTTTCTCTTATCCTGTGTTTATTATCAGTGTTATTCAAAAACTGTGCATGGGGCATATTTGTTTAACACATTCTTATCTTACTGAACACACAAATCCTCCGAAATGTACAAACTTTAGAGGCGGTTCTAGCTATTAGGTCTGGTAGGCCACGGCCTACCCGGGTAGGCCGTGGCCTACCAGCCTACCCAAACTCGTGCCTGCCTACCCAAACGGCGCGGGTCATCCCCATGATCCCCACGTACACCACTCCTGCTGTCCTACCCAAAATTTGCTTGGCCTTTGACTGGCCTACCCAAATGAAACTTCCTAGAACCGCCCCTGACAAACTGTAATCAACTTCTGTCAAACACATACTAACATAATGTACTTCATATGGTCAAACACGACATCAATACTATTCCTTTACTTATATTAAAAACATCTTCGATCATACACCCAGCCAAAATATAGTAAATTTTATTTAAAATGTCAACTTATATTACATTACATTACATTGGCCTAAGTACAAGACTGCTAAACCAATGATGAGCTATAATCTAAAAAACGAAATCTTACACAAATTATACTTTTTAAATTACAATTTACTCATTCAGTAATACCTATTAAATTTTAATATTTATAATATGATTTTACCTTTAAGGCTCAATATGACCTGAATTGTGTTGAAAGCTCCATTACCAACCAAATTAACGTTACATGAAATTGTGTTAAATTCTTTGTTTTACGTTCGGCTTTGTTATTGTTGTACTTTTCTTTTTCAGTTACGTTACCCCAATAAGTTAATACTTATTATATTTTAATATTTAAAAAAATTAGCACGAGCGGGACTAACGGTCAACTCTGTGCAACTGACGTTTCTGCCAAGTTCACAGTCACGTGACACCAAAATTAGGATGAATATCAAAAATCTGACCAGATCAAATTCAGATATTGTGCACTAGTTCAGGAATCAGTGGTCAGTTGCTAGCTCCCATTGTAAATAGTGGAGGAGCTAGCTTTTGAAAATGGCGGTACTTCCAACTTGCAAGGCCTTGGATCGGGTCATACTGCATACCTCATCGACCTCTACCTACATGCCAGCTAGTTAGAGTTTAACGTTCGACACAAATATGGCTATATCAGAGATAAAAGGTCGGGTGGAGACTGGAGAGCTATCCCTACCCAGTAAAGCAAAGCCATGAATGAATGAATGAAAATGCGAGGATTTTAAGTGCGTTTGAAAACCGACTGAGAGCCGGCTTTGTCTAACACACTATGTAAACAAATCAAGCCGTTGAGCGAAGTAAAGCTGGAAATGGTCAGGTAGTCCGTGGAGTCAGTCCGATAGGTAAGGAAAAGGCCTATGGTGGAAAGGATTTGCCAAAAAGCCAAGTCTTAAGTTCGGAATGAAAGACTGAAGTAGTGACAGATAGTGGT
>Ga0209780_1002834_pt1 | contig 12601 bp, 5 predicted proteins | sample WorMetexBAHAMAS2_FD_187384 | JGI IMG/M metagenome (GOLD analysis project Ga0209780, IMG submission 187384) | Marine gutless worms symbiont microbial communities from Max Planck institute for Marine Microbiology, Germany - Inanidrilus exumae... | ecosystem: Host-associated > Annelida > Digestive... | reverse complement strand
GGAGGGGACAGGTCTGGTACCGTGGGTAGGAGGTCCCCCTGGATGTGTCTATTGGGTTTTATTCAAGAGAAACATTCCAAAGCCAGACCAACACAGAAAAAATGTTATACAACAAGAGTTGTTAGGCACTGATGTTATAGGAACTGAAAAACAGCAATTACACAAGATATCACATTGAACTGATAAATAGGTCTTGTGGTGGTTGGTTAGTTATCACCCTGTTGTAGTTAATAACATAATAGCTTAAAAAAGAGCCCTGTCTTTCCAATTTTGGGTCATCGCTGAACAGCAAGGCAATGATGTCTGGAGGTTACTGTATCGTTGGCCATCCGTAACGTGATTGAACTAAATTTCAAAGGGGTCAAAAGGTGAAAGATAAACGTCACAACGTCTGTGTCTGTCTGTCTGTCTTTAGACAGGATGCAGTATTGATTCTGACTGCATACGTAAGCGACGCTGGGTTTTCGTTGCTGTAATGCCCCGCTGCCCAAGCCATGCTAGCAACACCGGGTTTTCCCTGCTTCACTTCCCGTGTCTACTTGCCGCTGGCAGTATATATAAGCCACGCTGGGTTTTCCCTAGCATGGTTTTTGCACATGCACTTTTGTGAGTGCCGGCTTCTTGTAGTTGTTATTGTTATTGTTGCACTATTTAGTAGTGACTGAATATACTGCATGTGTGCAGTTTATTCTTGGTGATTTTTGAAATAAATTTCACCGACTAAACAGTTAAGAATAGTAGCGAAGTATTGTACATTAGTTCGTTACAACTGTGGTCAGGCTAAAGACAGACAGAGGTTTACCTGCTTTGCCAAAGCTTTTCAAAGACGTCCAGTTTGCCGGCCGTGGTCATGAAGTGAGTGGAACATATTTCACTTGTTGTTATTAACAGTGATTGAAATGGCTTGTATTTGATCAAACATATTTCTCTTGGTATGTCCATTTAATATCACACTGTTGTGACCTATAGTGCCACGACTGTAGTTATTGACAGTCCTTAGTACAGCAACTACATAAGAGCAAGCAGTCAGATGACAGATGTGGCCATCAGTATTATTTCAGCTGTGGAAATTTTTTTCAGTTTCAGTTAAGTTATTAGTCTAATTCTTCAGTTTTTCCATTTTCGTTATCGTTAACGGAATTAAATGCTATTTGTTAACGGAATGAATCCGTTTCTGTTGCCATTAACTGAAATCGCACTGTAGCTACAATCTGCATAATTGCAGGTATAATGTAAACAAACTGCACCATCCAAGCAGTTCGGCCTAAAACTGAAAATTGTATGATGTACGCCTACATATATACAGGTACTGTAGGGGGGCCTATATGTGTAGGCATGCATCCGTCCATGTCATGTACATGGCGTCTCGTCGTACAGTGCAGACAACGGTTGTACAACAGAAACTGAAATAATATTTCTTCACTTTCATTTGTTAATTTCTTCCGTTTTTGTACTCTTCTTTTTTTCTGTTTCCGTTATCGTTAACTCAATTAAGTTTTATCAGTTAATGGAATGAATCCGTTTCTGTTACCGTTAACTTGTGGTGGCCGTCGTACGTTAGCCTCATGGGACGTGGTTGGAGGGAAGAACAGGTGCATTAATATGTAGCCTTTAAGCCTCTAGTGCAAAGCGAACACCTACCACCGGATTTCTTGCGTGACATTCGTTTATCGGTTGTTTGCCAATCCTTGGACAACCAATGATAACTTTACAACCATGAAAATGCTTTGAAACTTAGTTTATAATAAAATGCTGCACTTCACAGTATTACAGTGGATTGTAAATATTTGTGAAATGAAGTCAGCAGCAAGTGGCTGTCGCAAAAGTAAAGGTGCTATTTCAGAAGACCACCAACACAAGCATATTTGATCAAACATATTTCTGTTTGTTTGTCCATTTAATATCACACTGTTTAGTGTCCATGGTAATTGATGGGTGTGTTACATAAAAAATATACTACTGAGAATTACTAACAGGAGCTGTACAGTCGTTGTTATCTTACATTCATGCCACTTTTTTAACACACTGTCTAAAAGTGAGTGTTATTTATTATGTTCATGTTGCAATCAAGTGTGTTAGACGTTGGAAAACGACACTTCAGCTACCTTCAGATTCAACTCTTTCCACCATACGGAGGTCTACAAATAGCATTCCGTTACTGATTCCATCGCCTGTTTATCCTAGTGCACATGTGTGCGGCCAGACCTACTCGTCAAGCTGTTTGGCTTGTTTGTCAAACTTGTTTGTGTTTTGAGAGTGAAACGGACTCCAAACAGTTACTTAACCCCTTTACCGGGTAATAAGATTATCGAAATCTTTTCACACACATGTAATATCTGTAACACTGAGAAGGCTGTCACAGCATTAGAACGAGATATCTCGGGTTACCTGGCGATGTAATGTAACAAGGCGGCATGGACGAGTTAGCTCGGGGGTATCCGGTGTTCAGTGGATGTGAACTGAACGAGATGGCCCAGTAAAGGTGTTGAATCACACTGTTAGACAGCAAGTATCAGTTTGGCAATTGAAATTGCACCTTGAGACAAAAAAAATACGTAAATTTTAACATGTGCAAATTGTTTCTTTGCATAAAAACATGCAGGCAGAAGATTTGAAATTACTAATGTCAAGACTGGAGCACTGGGCTCATCGACTGTTTCCGAAGATGTCGTTTGATGATTTCATTGAACGACTTGAAAAGCTCGGTTCCAAGAAGGAAATCATGGCAAGTTTAATGTATGTCTTCCATGTAGTTTGCACAAACATCTATTTATACTCTTCTCTTGATGGTCATATGCGTGTTATGGAAATACCTGTGGTAAGGAAATCTGCAAATTTGTCTGCTATTTAATGAGAGTAATTCTAACTAATTTCTGCCAATATTTTGGCCAGTTTTTACCCGCACGATGCTATGCTAGCGCGGTACTTGCCGTCATCGTGTGTCCATCCGTCCATCTGTTTGTCTGTCACAAGTCGACGTTAAGATGGCTAAACCTAGGATCACACAAACAATGCCATACTATAGCCCAGGGACTCTAGTTTTCTGATGCCAAAAGTCTAGGCAAAATTCCAACGGGGTCACCCCAAAGAGAGCGCCAAATAGAGGTGGGATAGGTTCAAATGGCAATTTTCGACCATATGAGACCACTTGTATCTCTGTAACAGCTGTTCGTCTCGGCGATGTCAAGTTAGTTCGCCGGTGAGTGTCATAGACTTCTGATGGTCGTCGGACAACTGTTGATCACACCCACCGTCGAGATCTGTATACAGCATCTACGCCTAGTAGAAGAGACATTGGTGGTTGATTACCAATGCTGGCAAAGATATTATGTTCATGAAATTAAAATATTTTCACAAAGTTAAAACTTGTGATAACAGGATAAAAAAACTTATCACGCAAGATAGCAGACTGCGTTAATTTGGTAAAATTTTGCCAACAAAAGGGCCACTTGCTTGATATTGCTAGTCTGAGACAGAATAGCAATATTACTGCCTCTACTCTAAGAGACGTGGCCCTTTTGGCAAACCATTCTGTGATCTCTGCTAGCCGAAAGATATTATGTGAATGTTGTTACAGACTTGTGTGAAGCGAATTCGTCTAGATATGCCGGTCGCAGACTCCGACTTCATCTCCCAGACTACAGACGATATCGACGAACCAGCCACGGTGACTAGTCCACTTTTTCTTGCTTCTTTCTTGCCGTTCAGTACTAAGCCAAGAGATCGGCTAGGAAGAACATCACCGAAATGACCTATTTTGTGTTGGATGGGACGTACAGCCGTAACTTAATCAATCTATCACACTGTGATGACTGTGTGTCTGCGTTGCAGTAGGCACAACTATCGCACAGCAAGCATGCAGTGCCTTGCATGTCATCAACAGACTTCCATACAACCATATTTGTTGATGTTGACTACCACCAGTGTTGTTGATGACACCGCGTATTACTCCACCAGCACACCATTGTGGACGCAGATCATCATGGTGGACGGACACAAATTTTTGGCATCTGAGCCGTAAACTTTTCAACTTGTCATAAAACACGAGTTTTCAGAGTTTGAACGGTCCACGAAAAAAGGATCGGACCGATTCAGTAATTTTACATTAGATGGATTGGCCAATTCCGTACCCAGCAGTGATGAATGACGACACGGCGAGGAGACGCCGCTGCAATTTAGACGCTGCGCTGTGGTGACACTCGCGTCAATCATTGTCGCTAATCCCTGTCTCCCACATTATGTCCATGTCCCCGACATTGCACTCACACCCGAGGCCCGAAGTCGGACGGTTTGGCCCAGTCAGATACAAAATGGTACAAATGGAGTGCTTTGGGGTAGTTAGGGGGTCACCCAAGGTTACTGGAAATAGTCCCATTTGATAGAGCACATACAAGTTCCTATTAGCCTTCTATAGTAAGTATGTCTGTATCTTGCACCGTTGCTGGGATGTAGCAATGTCGGTTGAAACTTGAAAGTCGTCGATTTTAACCTCCCCGGTTGGAATTTTACCCAATCTTTGGCGTTGGCAAACTAGAGTCTCTGGGCTATCATTTCGCATTGTTTATGTGATTCTAAATGTAGCATACTTAGTAGAACATCGACTTGTGACAGACGTACAGGTAATGATTAACAATGAAAATGAAGCTGAACCAAATGCTTTGTTGAAGCATTTTTACTATGCAATGCTATGCTAGCACGGAATATGCTTTGTCCATGTGTCTGTCGCAAGTCGGAATTCTGTCAGAACTGATAAAACACAATAGCCCCTGGATTTAGTTTTTGGATGCCTACACATGTATTGGTATCCCTTTGTCCAGGATACCCGGGCGATTTTTTACCAGAAAAAGTTATTCATTCATTAACTTCTTGGGTCTTATACAGTATTTTTTATTAACTTTCTCCATTTACTGTGGTCTGTGGGATACTGCTCGTTGCATAACTTAGGTTGCATAGCTTTTATAATGAATACTCTATGGGTCACTTTCTGTGCATTTTCAGTTGGCCTCATTGGCCACAAAGTTCACCGTTGGGTGTGCGGCCAGTTTGTCGACCACTGGTCTAGAACTCTTCAGCGTGCTAACGATTTTTTCCTGATGTGGCTTCATCGACGACGAAAACGATGACGAAAATGACTGAAACATTTTGAATTATTGTCGACAAGACTAAAACTGAAACAAAAATGAAAATGAAGACAAGAGACGAGAACGATATAAAAATCAATAGCATTTTAGTTTTGGCGACATTGACGAGAATATCTAAAGCAAAGTTTTGCACTTCACGCTAGCATCCTTATGGTGAATACTGAGTGCATTTATTCACACAAATCCGCGTTTATTTCTGTTTTGGTTGTCGTTAATCGTTATTGATTAGTGATTAAACTGACATTTCATACTATATATATTGTAGTTGTTACTCGCAGCTCGTATGCACCTGACATAATACATTAAGAAGTGTGTCCATGAATAGTTGTGATATCGGAAACAAGACCTTTTGTCGACTAAAACTAAAACTATGACTAAAATTAACATTCTCGACTAAAATAAAATAAAATGATAGCAAATATTAGTCAACTATATCAAAACTATGACTAAAATGAAATGGCCGACTAAAAAACACTGTTCACGACACAGTACTGTGATCCAGTTATTACTTTGCCCCAGGAGCAGTAGGAAGTGTTGCAGTATGTCTGTGTGTATGTCTGTCCATTCACTTATCTGTCTGTGTTCTAGGTTCAATACCAAGGCAAGAGATTGGATAGGAAGAACGTCTCTGAAATGACCTATTTTGTGTCGGGGTTGGACGTAAAACCTTAACTCAATCGATCAATCTGTGCTGTAGGACAGTGTCACTGCAGAAGAAGCATTTGACGAAATGATGAGGTTGGAGTCGAATCAGAGATCATCTGAAGACCTGAGTGCAACTCCTGACAGACAAGATGGCCTTACAAATGATGCTCAGGTCTGCACTCTCACTTCCAGTTTTATTAGGTTGACTTCTCCGAGTCGACCTAATAAAGTGGGTCTCAAATGTCTGTACATCCATCCGTCCACAAAAAGTTTCTTCGATTTCAATGAAATTTGGTATGTAGGTAGAGGTCTATGAGTGATGCATGATGGTATGCAGTATGACCCGATCCAAGGTCAAGGTCACAAGCCCTCGAAAGTCGGAAATTCGGCCATTTTCCAAGGCTATCTCCCCCATTTGTAAATGGGGGCTGGCAAATGACCACGGATGCTTAAATTAGGGCACAATACCTAAAGCTTATTGGGGCTGAATTTTGGATTTTTGTCCTAGTTTTTGTGTCACATGACTGTGAAGTTGGCAGTAAGTAGGAGTCGACCGCCAGTCCCGTACTGGGATAATTTTTGTTCACACTTTTAATGCATGTCAATAACGCAACTCTGTCATTAACATGAGTACTTGCATGTATGTCACGTTTTTAGTGGCGTGTTTTATGTATTTTAGCCATATCTTATCATAAACCGTTGTCATTTTGTCAGTAATATATTTGTTCTTATGCACATGGCTGTGTTAACAAGAAGCTCAGCTACCGCAATGTGCTGTGTTAGTAAATTCGTGCTATGTTTCACGATGTGTGGGAGGACTTAGAAAGGTTTCAAACAGCAAATGTGACCCTCAAGTTCATTTGAGGGCATTGGCAATGATGCCATTCGTTAGGCCTCATACGATTTTGTATTAGCCTTCCATTGCAACTACGTCTTTGTATTGCAACTGGAGACACCGATGTATCATCAATGTGCACTGGACCGGTTGGAGTCTGCTGTTGACGGTGTGCAGATGCACACCACGTGACCTCAGTCTGTATGGATTTAGTTGCAGCAGGTTGTGTGCCATCCACTGCGACACATCGTCGATACAATCTGATAGACGCTGCTGAAGTGTGCTGGCGTTAGACAGATAACCAAATCCATAGATTTGCGTGTCGTCAGCATATACATGTGGATGGAGATTATGTCTTTGTACAAGCTGCAACAAGTCACAATGTAAAGTATGAACAGAATTGGTCAAAGAACCGAACCTTGTGGCACTCCATATGGCACTGCGGACTCATTCAACTTGCTTGCAGATAACCGCACATACTGAGTGCGGTTATGCAAATATGATGTAAACCAGGTAATGACAGATCCTCCAAGACTGTAAGACGTCCGCAGACGTTGGAGCAGCGTTGCGTGGTCGACACTGTCAAAAGCAGCTGACAGGTCGAGCAATGCCAGGACTGCAATGTTCCCAGAGTTCAAGGCGAGCAAAATGTCTGACAGAACTTTGAGGACAGTGGTTTCCGTCGCTTGATGAGCTCTATAAGCTGATTGACGACTTGGCAGCAGGTTATAATCCTTAAGGTACACCAGAAGCTGTTGGGACACAAGTCGCTCCAACAGTATAGCGAGATATTGGTAAAAAATCGTCGATTATAACCTACCCTATCTCTATTTGGCGCCTTTGTTTGGTGACCCGTTTCAATTTCGCTGAATTCTTTGGTGTCATAAAACTATGCGAGTAGAGCCCATGGGCATACAAGTTGGCATTGTTTGCGTGATCCTGCGTTTAGCCATTGTGGTATAATGCCAGCTTGTGGCAGATGGATGGGCGGACCATGCTGGCATTGCGGCACTTGGTACGGATGTACAGTTTCTGCTGCAATGTTAGTAAGTAAGTAATCCTGCTCTGTTTGTTCTTTGAGCTGTACAGGCTACTGTTATATAATTAACTAGAAATCCCTTACTCAAAGTCACAACGACCAATCTAGCAACATTTTTACCACGTGAAGTTATGCTGGTGTGGTGTATGCTGTCGTCGTGTGTTTGTCTGTTCGTCACAAGCTGGCAATGTGCCAAAATGGCTAGACGTAGGATCACACAAATAGCGCCCATGGACTGTAGTTTTTTGGTGCCAAACATCTAGGCAAAATTCCAATGGGTTCACCCCAACGGGGGTGCCAGATAGAGGTGGTGTAGGTTAAATTGGCTATATCTCAGAAACGGTGCAAGATAGGTACATATTTACTATGGAAGGCTAATTATTATTATTATTATTATCAGGAACTAGTATGCACTGTATCGAATGATGTTATTTTCAGTGACCGCTAACTGCCCCAAACCACCTCATATTTGACATTTTGTATTACTTTTCATATCTTAACTAAAGCAGTTGCTTATGACGTACAAAGATTTTCACCTTTGTCAATGCTGTTTGAATTCTGTGGATGGTTTTGGGTTTTTTTTTACATTAGTTGGTGTTTGTTCACAGACATTTAGTATTGAACAACGGCAACGAATGGAGCGCAGTCGACAGCTTGCATTAGAACGTCGCACAGCTCGACTTAGTATGCAGTGATCTGTTATCATTAGTTTTCAGGCTTTTTATGTCATTTATTGCGCTGTGTATTAATACTGCATTGGTCTTATATGGTGATGTCAGCCATGTCCATTAGTTTCAGGGATGGAATTTTTGCTTAGGGATGGGGGCACCATTGGATATGGCAGATGGGGTCAATGTATAGGGCCAATAATATATTTACATCCCTTTCCTGTGTATTTTGCAGATAGACAGTTTTCAGAATGTATAAGCAATTGTTCAAATAATGATTCCTGTATTGTGTTACCATTTCTTGTAGATGTGCACTGTTCATTCGTTCATTATTGCGGGCAGGGGTCCATCTTCTCTATCTTTTAGTGTATTTGTTTACTTTTCACTTTTCCCACTCCATTTCCAGGCCGGATGTTGTAGGAGGCAACTAAACCAGGCTTTAGTTTTTGTGTGTGTTGATTTTGTGTTATATGTATTTTTAGTTAAGGATGCGCGCTTGTTTTTGTAGCACTCCACCCCTGATCTTTCGTCTCTGATATAGCCAACTAGGTTGGCAAATATGTGCTAATATATCGGAAAGGGTACGTGATTGAGACATAGTTACAATGGAAGACTAATATGGAATCATATATGTGGCCTGTCGAATGACACCGGAACCAATGACCTTGAGTGACCTTGAATGTCACTTTAGCAGATTGAAACTTTTTTTCGCTCCAATGCCTAGGAAAATATAGCTAGTATTTATTGCGATGTGATTATACCCCGTGTCCAGAAAAAAGGTGCCACTATGTATAGTATTTTTTGATGCTAACTTTGCTATTTGCTGGCCGATTTTTAAAATTCTTTTACCGACAGACTTAGCAGTAAATTTGTAGTAAAGCGATAACAAAATATCTCACCACACCGCAAGTGCATTGCTACACTACCTTGTGAAATGTTTGTGTTCAAAAATGGCCACCGTCACGCTCCAGAGCTGAGTGGAGTGAACCGCCATGCAGAACTCCGCCATTCAAAACAGTTGCTGAGAAATATTCATCCTATGATGTTAGCACAGTTTTGTTAACTGACGAAAGATATTACAGTGGACACACCGAAAAACCCAAAGAATCACCAACTGTACGCAACTGCAGCAACCAAGAAGAAAGACGTTACAACAAAACGCTTCACACACCATCAACGTTCAGACAGTCAATGATGGTATCAGTCGGCAAGTCGCCAATAGTCAATCACGGAGTCAAGGTTATTGAGGGCTGCTGTCGTAACGTGATGCTGTTATAACAGTTACTGCCCGCCATGTGTTAGATCTCAAGCGATTTCATCTTTCACCAAGACAGTGACTGGCACACAGGGCGCATAAGGCAGTCAACTTTCTTACTGATAACGTTGCCAGATGTCAACTGTTTTTAACAATACGTTCAAGGCAGATTCAGCAGTAAATTTGTAACAGAGTATTACTAAAAGACACCATCACTCCTACATCACGTTGCTGCCCTACCTTGTGATTTATCGTTAATAACTGTACACGCTTCAGGCTGTTGCCGTTCTTCTGACATTAATATTGCACTACTTCAGGTTGTGTGGCCTGTGTGGTTTCACGGTAGAGCGTTCACTCGCAATCCTATAGGTTGTGAGTACGAATCTCGGCCAATCCGCTTCCAGGTAACAGCCTTGGGCAAGCTGCTCACACGCATGTGCCTCTGTCACCAAGCAGCATAATTTGGTACCGGCCGATGGGCGGTGACGCTCTGTGGCTGGGAAGGTAACCGCAGGCCTGGCAGAAAGTAATGGCAGCCTACCGCCGGGTGGATGGCTTCAAGTCACCTGCGGGCTGACAGCCTGTACACCAGGATCAGCTCCGGGCCCAACACTCGGTAACGAGTATGGGAGAACTTTGACCTTTTTTACCTTCAGGTTCACTTATAAAATGGGGGCATTAAGTCGGTTGGTTGTGTGTGTGTGGGGTGTGTGTTTGTTTGTTTGTTTGTCAGTGATGCATCATTGTGTGAATGGTGTCGGCTGCGTGTTGCTGACTTAAGATTAAAGATGACAAAGATGTTAGTGTGCAGTATTATCTGCTTGATGTATAGGCGCTGCTGGTGCGTCTCAGTCTGCGACTGGTGTCAGCGATGCTAACGCTCATGTTCAACTTGGTCGGTCAGACTCCGAGGGTGGCGACGGTCAGCCGTCACTGTCAACTCAACAGACAACTGATGATGTCATGCAAACTGCCGAAGACATTTTAGATGAGCTGGACAATTACTGAATACTGATAGTGACTGTGAATGTTGAATAGACCTTAGTTGAAATGCACACTACTGTATTTCAGCCACTTTACTGACGTACTTCAATCAGCTGATGGTACCCCACTGGTTACCATGGTTACCAGGGAAAGCTTGAGAGGTTACTGTCGTGGTACTTTTTCCGGCTGTATGCCCGTTCCGGTGCTGAATGCGCTGATTAATTGATTACCGGTAATCAGATTTTCTCTTTAGTATCTGCTTTTACGTTTCTGGCGTCTAATGTGCCCCGTGTATGCCCGGGGCAATCCATCCTCTCCTTCATCCCTTCACTTCCCCACCTTCTAGTCTTTTAGTATCTTTTACTTTTGCCTTTCTTACTCACTTCACCTATTTTCTTGCTTTTTCATCCCTTCCCATTCTACCAGAATAGTCTCACTCCGTTTCCAGGCCGGATGTTGTAGGAGGCAACTAAACCTGGTTTTAGTGTTTTTGCGTGTGTTGATTTTGTGTTGTATTTTTTAGTTAAGGATGCATGCTTTTTTGTCATATTTGGTTTGGTTTTGTCTTGCGGTGTCATAGTTATCTCCCCCTAGTTGTAGGCGCTAGCGTAGTAATTTAAAGAGCCTCTCGATCCCATTCCCTTTTTGGATGGTTGCTGAACAAAACGGCGGCCAGGGTTGAGGTTAATATATAGCTGGCCTTCCTTCACTGGGTAGGGATAGCTTTCCACCCCTGACCTTTCGTCTCTGCTAAGCCATATTTGTGCTGAAAAGGGACGTTAAACTCCAGCTAACTAATTTTACCTAGGCCTACGTACGTCTGCGGTACTTGTATATCAGTGTTGTAATAGTGAACGAAAATGAAAATTAGAACTGAAAAATAATTTCCATTAACAATAATTAGAATGAGAATTAGGAATTATTTCAAGAATGAATTAGAACGAAAATTGACAGTAGAGAACGAAATAGGAGTTTAATTTTTTTTTCTGAGCTGAATTTAAGCAATCGCATCACTGAATTTATGCCAGGGCGCTTCTTCTGACACTGTGCTGTTGGCATCACTGTGCTGCAACATCAAGTAGGGAACTATGCAGTGCCAATAACCAGGAAATGGCGCAAGGCCAGCTCAGTCGGTACATATCAGAGGTGGACATGGATGCTGAAAGTGGAATCGAATTTTGGTTACAGAGCAAGACAACCTACAAATTCATTGAACATTTTTGCTGTTGATCTTCTTTCAGCACCTGCATCGCAGGCATTTGTGAAGAGCAGTGGTCGAATTATCAGAAAGTTTTCAGGGGGGCCTTATGGCGAGCGTGGAGCGCAAGCCTATAATGGGGTCTGGGGCAGAGCCTGAACTAAGGGGGCCAGGCCCCCCGAGGCCCCACCCCCGTAATTCGAGCACTGAATAGACGTAGAGAATATAAACTCAGCATGTTCACCTGGTGACGCCACTGATCTATTCGCTGCTCTGCTATGGTGCTGTGTGCACGACTCAATTTCATGCGCGTTTTCGTTTACCAGAGCTATTTTAATGAGTCATTGCTATGCACACGTTTTTACAGTGCAGATCACGATTTCAGTGCGTTTGCAAAATCGCTGATCAACTCTTCACAGCTCCGGGCCCATATGATATGGCGATTCTTCGATTTTTCAAGATGGCGGCCGCCGCCGTCTTGGATTTTCGAAATTTCAAATTTTTAACGGTCGGGCGGTCAAGAGGGTCGAAATGCTTCACCATGCCAAATTTCATCAAAATCGGTTGAACCACAGCCGAGATATGGCGATTTTTCCAAGATGGCGGCCGTCCGCCATCTTGGATTTGTAATGCGTGTGTGGGGACCACCCACGAAGGGCATTTGGTGGTCTTTATGCCTGTGCAAAATTTGGTTGGAATCGATGCAGTGGTTTTGATAATATGCACGTTTTTCGATTTCGCGAGTTTGGCTTGAAAACGCCTATTCACGCCCCAAAATTGGGGGTTTTTGACCCCCTAAATGGGGAGCAATGTGAAAAATTCCCAAAAAAGGCACA